>Ga0307379_10003454_pt1 | contig 23015 bp, 21 predicted proteins | sample UN2MG_FD_202237 | JGI IMG/M metagenome (GOLD analysis project Ga0307379, IMG submission 202237) | Soil microbial communities from Risofladan, Vaasa, Finland - UN-2 | ecosystem: Environmental > Terrestrial > Soil > Coastal area > Acid sulfate soil | place: Finland: Risofladan, Vaasa | collected... | reverse complement strand
AGGTATGAGCCGGCGGACCATAGTGCGAGCAAGAGTGCGAGCAAGAGTGCGAGCAAGCTCACTCTCAAGTTCGGGAACACCGCGGGATCGATCCATTGAACGTCGATCGAGAGAATGGCAAGCACGACCGCCCCCATCTCCATCGCCGTCTTGCATTTGGCCAGGCGGCTCGGGGGTATCACGTCGCCCTTGACGGCGCCCATTTGTCGGATCCCAGATACAGTTATGTCTCTTGCGACCAGCGCGACAACGATCCATGCGGGCACCTTACGGAGTGAGACGAGCGAGATCAGCGCGCCCAAAAGCAGTATCTTGTCGGCAATTGGGTCTAGGAGCGTTCCCAAAGCCGTGATTTGGTTGTAGCGCCTTGCGATTCGGCCGTCGAGCCAGTCCGATCCGGCGGCTATGAGAAAGACCGCAACGGTCACGAATGCGCTGACTCTCAATGGAGAGATCAGCAAAACGACGATGATCGGCGCAAGGAAGATCCTGAAGAGCGTGATGATATTGGGCACGGTAAAGAACGTGGGGCGCATAGTCAGTCTGCCTTGCTCAATCGACTGGACTCAATTACGGCATAACTGATGCCAGAGATGGTCGTCGTGAAGGCAGCTAGCGACCACATTACCCAGAAGAAGTAGTTGGCGGATGGTTGGCCGAACAAATTCACTCCCACGGCGAATAGTGTGCAAACCACTAAACTGAACTGAAGCACCGCTGCGCCCTTACCCCAGAAGTTTGGGGTGATGGTGCAGTCGCACTCGAATAGATAAAGTGCCAGGCCGCCTATGCCGATCAGCAGGTCTTTGCTCACGACTAGTATCGTAAGCCAAAAAGGGACTTTGTCATAATAGGCGAAAGTAACAAGGCTGACCCAGACAATCATCTTGTCAGTGAGCGGATCGAGGAAGGAGCCCAGAGAAGTTACCTGGCGCAACTTTCTAGCAATATAGCCATCAAATGCATCAGCAACGGCCACAGTCGTGAATATCACAATACTGACCCAAAGATATGCATTGCTCTCAACCTTTGAGTAGTACAAAAAGATAAGGTAAAACGGCACAAGAAACATTCGGGATGCCGTTAGTCTGTTAGCCGCGTTCATTGACAACCCTCAATTCAATCCTTAGCTTCAAGCCCTATAATGACGAGCGAACAACACGATGCAATCGCCATCGCAGCTAGGCATACGCTCCGCTAGGGCGACCAGTTGCTTGCCACACAGCAAGTATGGCTCAGTAAAACTTGGCAAATAGCCGATAAATATGCCAGAGGAAATGCAAAAGAAGGTCAAGACAAAGCAACCCTCACGGGAGGGCATGGACGCTCTCTCTACTCGGGACCAGAAGTCCAAGCACCCAAAACCGCTGCCAGCTCGACTCGGTCTGGCAATCATAGTCTCCTTTCTCATCATAGGCTCATTCTGGCTCACTTGGATCAGGATTCTCGAGGAACCTGTCAGCGGCTCAGACATACTCAGGATGCTCTCATATTTCTATAAAGACAGCAACACGTTGCGCATCCCGCATCTCGTCTTCGCCGCGCCGTGTGCTGTCCTGTTGTTGGGCTTTCTAGGCATCCTTTGGAGCTACACCGCTCATAAACACAGGACAAATCTGGCCTACGACATTCTCTTGGCGCTCGTTGCCGTCCTCTCAGGCGCGATCGTTTTTTCTGCGACTTGGCTTGCGTCCAATATGGTGTTTCCGTCAGCGCTCGGCGTCGGTTTCTGGCTTGGGTACCTCGGCTCTGCCTCGCTCTTATGTATCGCACTCGTCTCCGTGGTTGAGCGGCTGGATACCCCGCGTGACTTCGTTCTCTACATACTTGTAAGGCTTGTTGCGGTCGTCTTCAGAGCCTTGCCGAGGCGGGCCGCCATCCGGTTGGGAGAGGGAGTTGCCGCGTTCATACTCACGTTCCTGCGCAAGAGGCGCGAGATAGCACTTCGCAACCTGGGGCTTGTGTTCGGAGATGCGATGAGTATGAGCCAAAAGAAGGACATTGTAAGGAAGAGTTTTAGCAACCTTGGGAGGCTGGTGGGTGAACTCTCGCATCTTGCGGAACTCACTGCAAGGCCCGTGGACGAGCTCTTCGCGTTCGAGAACATCGAGGCCGTCCGGGAGGCGACCGCGGGCGGCAAGGGACTGATCCTTCTGACTGGCCATTTCGGCTGCTGGGAGCTTTCTCAGCTCGGGATGACGAAGGCGGGATTCCCGTTGACGGCTCTGGCAAGGCCTCTTGACAATCGCTTCCTGGACCGATGGATTGGCCGAATGAGAAGGATGACCGGATCAACCATAATCGCCCGCCGACACTCCATGAGAAGGATCGTCTCAGAGCTTAAGGCTGGCAAGATTGTGGCGATTCTGTTTGACCAGAACGTCCACAGGAAGGAGTGCGTCTTTGCGAGGCTTTGCGGTATGAACGTCGCAAGCTCACCTCTTCCCGCCGCACTAAGCCGACTGACGGGGGCGGATGTGGTTTTCGGGGCCGGCGTCCCTTCCCCTGGCTTAAGATACAAGCTGATCTTCTCCGACCGAATACCGAATCAGGCCTGCGACAGCTACGAGGAGTTCCTCACCATCAACACTTCAGCCTACAACGCGGTCTTTGAGCGGTTCATACGTGACTACCCCGAGGCGTGGCTTTGGGTCCATGACCGCTTTAAGGACACGCAAGAGCGCCCAGGTTTTTGGAGCAAGCGGCGAGCCAAGCGGGAAGGTTCCTAGCGAGCTGGCCCCAAGCGTTTTTTCGACCGCCTTTTTGGAGTGCGGCGGGTTCACGCCGCTTTCATTGGTGGTGGCTGTGGGGCGGTGTTTTGGGCGAGAAAAAAGTGGAATTGGCGATCTTGTTACAACCAGCCCCAACGGGGCTGAATGTGAGTAGCCCCGTGTGCAACGCGGGGTTACGGGCGCATCCAAGTCCATCTTTGCGCCCCCAACGGGGTCGAACAAAGACCTGTATATGAACGTCGCGGAATCTCCGTGCCCACCCACCCCCCTTCTTGAGGATCGTGCCGCCTTGCTCCCCCACGCTGCGCCTTTCGGCTTGCATGGGGCTATTCATGTGCAGCCCTTTCAGGGCTGTTTTCCTTTCTTTCTTTGACCCTAATCCGTAGGTTGCACCTACGCCTACTCACGTTCATCCCCTTCCGGGGATGCCGGAAGAACGCCGTCAGTTCAGCAGGCACGGGCACGATTACGAAAACTCCTCCTCTATGAGTGCGGCTTGACTTTCATGTGCCGTGATTGCATCCTCTTCAACCGAATTGATTGATACTGGCCGATGTTGGCCAATTCAAGGGGGCTCTTCCTATGGGTCTTTATGTTGCTGGTATCGCTGTTGGGTTGGTCGGCCTATTCTGGGGATTTTATGCCTCGCAGGTCAAACGCTTTCCCGCCAACATCGTGGGTGGAATCGTTTCAATAGGTTGCCTTATGCTCACGATTGTGAGCGTGCTTTTGTTGTGCGTGCCGGATTTTTTGGGTAGGAGATAACCGTAATGAGTAAGTGCGTAATTTGTGAACAGAAGAGGGGCAAGAGATTCTGCCCGCTGAAGAACGGGATGATCTGCTCGCAGTGTTGCGGACTGCTTCAAGCAGAGGGCAACTGTCCCGGGGATTGTCCGTTTCTTGTAGAGAGCAAGACCTTCGCGTCGGAGAAACAGGGGGAGAGGGAGAACCAGCTCGGCGAGCGGTTCAAACGTGATTTCAGTGCCGACGACGAGGAGGCTATGCAGACCGTTGACAGCGTTGCCACGCCTCTGAACGACTTGTTCCTTGCTGCTGCTAAGGAAGACGGCTATCTTGAGGACAAAGACCTGGTCGAGTCGCTGGATGATTTGATCGTGGACCTTCAGGGCGGTCTTGGTGAGATCAAGACGCCAGAAGATGTGAAGCTCAACAGGGCGGCCAACCTCATTCCGCAGATGAAGGACAAGCTTGAGTCGCTTGACGCGGACCCACCTGTTCCAGATTATTTGGTCGTCCCGAGTCTCGAGATACTGCGAGGTCTTGTCTCGCTCTCGATGAATGAGGAGAACCCCAAGGCCTACATTGATGAGCTGACAAAAGAGCGGGAGAAAGAAGAGACGGAGCAGCCAAAGGAGGAAGAGGAGGTTGCCCAGGTTGGCAAGCCAGTCTCGGTGGATGTTTCCCAGGTCGAGTCGGGGCCGGAAGTGGCCGCGACGGCTGCCCCGCCGGAGGAGCCGACTGCCTCTGACCTGTTCGAGGAGGCTGCGGAGGAACCAGAAGAGAAGTAACAGTGTTTGTGTTGTGCGTGTGTGGAGCGCGAGCCATCTTGCCTCGCTAGTATGGGGCTTATGGTGCAAGTCGCAGCTGTGCGCGGCGGGCTCGCTTCACAGTAACCGAGCATGAGGTAGAACTGATGGCGGTAAGGGTTGCGATCAATGGCTTTGGAAGAATTGGAAGGCTTTATTTAAGGGCGGCTTACAAGAGCCCCGAGCTTGAGTTCGTCCAGATCAACGATCTGACCGACTCGAGAACGCTTGCTCATCTCTTGGCGTGGGATTCGGCTCACGGTCCGTTTCCTGGCAATGTCTCTTACGGCAAGGACTCCATAATGGTGGGCAACACGAAGATCAAGGTCTCTGCGGAGCGTGATCCCGCTAATCTGCCGTGGCGAGATGATAAGATCGATATCGTCATTGAATCGACGGGGATATTCAGAGATAGAGCGGGAGCAAGCAAGCACCTTGACGCAGGAGCCAAGAAGGTCATCATCAGCGCCCCGGCCAAGGAGCCTGACATCACAATTGTCATCGGCGTCAACGACAAGGATTACGACCCAACGAGGCACAACATAATCTCGTGCGCCTCGTGCACGACGAACTGCCTCGCTCCGATTGCGAAAGTGCTGCTTCAGACCTACGGGATTGAATGTGCGTACATGACGACAATCCACTCCTACACGAACGACCAGCGGATCCTTGACTTCCCTCATCCTGATCTCAGGCGGGCGCGGACCGCGGCGGTTTCGATGATCCCAACCACGACGGGCGCGGCGAAGGCCACGGCGCTCGTTATTCCCGAGCTTCGGGGCAAGATCGATGGCATTTCGATCCGTGTGCCGACCCAGAATGTGTCCCTAGTTGATCTCTCGTGCGTTGTGGAGCATGAGACTGACAAGGGTGACGTCAACAGGGCGCTTAAGAACGCGGCCGACAACGAGCTGAAGGGCATACTAGATGTGTGCGAGCTCCCGCTGGTCTCGGTTGATTTCAACAACAATCCGTTCTCGTCGATCGTAGATGCGCTCAGCACGGCCGTCATCAAGGGCAAGCTGGTTAAGATCATATCTTGGTATGACAACGAGTGGGGATACTCCAACCGCCTCGTCGATATGACGAAGCTCGTGGCCGGGTCGCTCTGAGATGATACCGGAGCTGTCTAAGAAAAGCGTTGCTGATGTGGAGCTCTTGGGCAAGCGAGTGCTGCTGCGGGCCGATTTCAACGTGCCGCTTGGCCCCGGGCGCGAGATTCTCGACGACACGCGCATTAGCGCACATCTTCCGACAATCAACTACATCCTCTCGAAGGGCGCCAAACTGATCGTGGCATCGCATCTGGACCGGCCTAAGGGCAAGGTGGTCCCCGAGATGAGCCTCGCTCCGGTCGCGAAACGGCTCGAAGAGATGCTTGAGGCAAAGGTCAGTTTCGTTGACGATTGTGTCGGTCCCAAGGTGGCAAGCGCGGTCGCCTCTCTGGGTGAGGGCGAGGTACTGTTGCTCGAGAACATTAGGTTCAAACCTGGTGAGACTGAGAACTCGCCCGAGCTCGCAAAGCAGTTGGCGATGCTTTGTGATGTTTACGTTGATGACGCGTTCTCGTCTGCCCACCGCGCGCACGCCTCAGTAGTTGAGATCGCCAAGTTCGTCCCTGAGTCCGTTCAAGGTTTCTTGATGGAGAAGGATGTGTTTAATCTCGGGAAGCTTCTTAAGTCGCCCATACAGCCGTTCATCGTCATACTTGGCGGGGCGAAGGTGAAGGACAAGATCGGACTGATCAATCACCTAGTCGGCAAGGTTGACACGATGGCAATAGGAGGCGGGATGTGCTTCACGTTCCTCAAGGCGAAGGGCCTTGGCATAGGAGACTCGTTGCTTGACGAGGAGCATCTTGCGGCCGTCGCCAACCTGCTTGACGAGGCAGAATCGATGGGGACAAGAATCATCCTTCCGGTCGATATCGTCGTGGCAGAAGATGTTTCCGCCGAGGCAAGCGCAAGGGTTGTTTCGGCCGACAAGATTCCCGACGGTCAGAAAGGGCTTGACATCGGGCCGCAAACCACGACTCTTTTCGTCTCCGCAATTGAGAGAGCAGCGACCGTTTTCTGGAACGGGCCGATGGGCGTGTTCGAGAAACCTGCATTTGCCAAAGGGACGATTGCTGTGGCAAAAGCGCTTGCGGCGGCGAGTGCGACAACGGTGGTTGGCGGCGGCGAGACGGTATCGGCGGTCAGGGCGGCGGGTGTTGCTGACCGGATCACGCATATCTCGACCGGAGGTGGCGCCTCGCTTGAGTTCTTGGCGGGCAAGACGTTGCCAGGCATCGCGGCGCTGGACGATATATAGGGATTTGGGAGATGGTGAAAGAGCGAAGGCCACTGATAGCTGGCAACTGGAAGATGCACAAGACGATCAAGGAGTCTCTTGAGCTCGTTGATGGGATAATTGAAAGGTTGGTCAAACAGCCTGCTGAAGGTGTGGATGTCCTCGTTTGTCCGGCGTTTACTGCGCTTGCAGGCGTGTCAAAGCGGCTTGCCGGAACCGATGTTGCCGTGGGCGGGCAGAACTGCTCGCTTCTGAGCGAGGGTGCGCGCACAGGGGAGATCTCACCGTTGATGCTTCTCGACGTTGGCTGCACGTTTGTGATTCTCGGGCACTCGGAGCGCCGGTCCTATTTTCACGAGACTGATGATATAATCAGCGCGAAGGTCAAGCTGGCGCTAGAGTGCGGTCTTCTGCCGGTGCTATGCGTTGGCGAGACGCTTGATCAGCGAGAGCAGGGGCGGACGTTTGATGTGCTTAGGACACAGATTGAGGGCTGTTTGGACGGCATCTCGGCCGAGCAGCTCGCCAGAGTAACCGTGGCCTATGAGCCAATCTGGGCGATCGGCACGGGACGGACTGCAACACCTGAAACCGCGCAGGAGGCTCATCAGTTTATTAGAGGACTGATTGCGTCACTCTCGACGGCCGCCGAGGTGGCCAACAAGATGCGGATGCTCTATGGTGGCAGCGTCAAGCCCGAGAACGCAGTCTCGCTGCTTGCTCAGCCAGATATTGACGGGGCATTGGTCGGAGGCGCAAGCCTGAACGCAAATGCCTTCTACACTATCATCACCAGCGCGAGGTAGTTATACACAATGCTGACAATGCTCATTGTTATTCATGTTCTCTTGTGTGTTGGGCTCATGGCCATAATCCTGCTCCAGGGAGGGAAGGGCGCCGACTTGGCAAGTGTGTTCGGCGGCGGGACTTCCGGAACGGCATTTGGCGTCACTGGCGCCGAGCCGTTTGTCGCCAAAGTGACCACGGCGGTCGCTGTTGGCTTTCTGTTGTCTTGCATAATTCTGTCGTATTTCTACACGCCGAGCGGGGCGCGTTCCGTGATCCAGCAGGGCGCGGGTCAGCAGAGCTCTCAGACAACACCCGGGGCAACGGAGGAATCGTCTGGGCCCGGAGCGACTTCCGGCACGCTTGGCACGGTGGGAACTGAAGGAACCGCAGGCCGCGAGTAGCGCCACAGCGTCATGGCAGTAATATGGCTGGGCATGTCTTCGAGCGTTCTAGTGGGGATGGCGCGGCCGGGTCCGGCCGGGCCAAGTCGATCGTGCAAGCTGCTGCGCACTTATATGCCGAGATGGTGGAATATGGTAGACACGCTGCCTTGAGGGGGCAGTGGGCGAAAGCCTATGGGGGTTCGAGTCCCCCTCTCGGCATCCCCTTTATAGCCGAATTCCCGCCAATCCCACCTCTGAATACCTGTTGAAATCGTTAGTGCTCTGATACATCTCGACACCTTCCGTGCCCCATCGCTGACGTCGGACCTTAGTTGAAAGTGCGATTCCAAAAAGGTAACCTCTCAACATGGCAATCAAGATTAAGAGCCTCAAGATTCGCAACTTCAGGTGCATCGGCGAGCTCGACCTCGACTTCACCGATCCCGACGGCAATCCCCTCGACCTCGTAGTCCTCGCCGGCCCCAACGGCTGCGGCAAAACGAGCGTGCTTGAGGTGATCAAGATTCTTCTTGATTGGGGGGAATCCGAAGACTATGCGGAGCAAATCAACGATAAAGAGCTATTCGATGAAGCAGAGCCATTTAGTCCCGCTCGACAAGCCGATGTCCGGCAGGGCGCAAAGCAGTATCAGCTGATCTTCGAAATGAACGATGATGACCACACCGGCAGGATCGAGATCAATGGCCCACACTGCGACCCAGATGCTCCGGGCTTCCCGTATAATGCGCAGCATAACCAGGTGCTCCCAAATGGGGATTGGGGTGATCGCATAATGCGAGTGCCATTCGGATACTTCTCCTCAAGGCGGAGGCAAAAACTCGTCCCGTCTCTGCCGATTTCTGACAATGGCAGGGACAAGGAAGTGAAGGCTGAGGAGACAAACCGGCTGTTCGCCCTGCAAAGGAAGTGCACGAGCCTCTGGGTACACACGTTTTTCGATAGCCCAGAGCCCGCATCGCATCCACGGGTCCGCGCCATTATCGATCCCCTTGAGAGGATTTGGGAGATATTTTATCCCGGGACCGAGGCTCGTTTCATTGTCAGACCTGTGGACAAGAACGACCCTGGGAAGGACGTGAACCTTTACCTTCGGAGAGAGGACGGCGCAGAAATCCCGGTGAACGACCTCAGTTCTGGCGAGATCGAGGTTCTAGCGATGGCGGGCTGGTTCACAATGCACGACTACAAGGGCGGGATCGTTCTTATCGATGAGCCGGAGCTGCACATGCACGAAGAGTGGCACTGCGCCATCATGAGGGCCCTGAGAGTGCTTTTGCCTGAGACGCAGATTATCGTGGCGACCCATTCGAGGGATATCATCGATTCGGTAATGAGCTACGAGCAGTTCTGGTTGCTGCACGAGGGCGACCCGCGTCTTGGGCCAAACGACAAGCCTGTGATCCGTGACCGACCGGAGCAGGATGCTTAAGTCGCTATACAAGACACGAGCTGTCGTTGTCTGGGTTGAGGACGAGCTGACAAAGGAATACCTCCGTACACTTTGGCAGAAAGACCCGAGGATCGGCTTCGCCGTAGCCGCAGGCCGGGAAGGCGTCAGTAGTTTGACAAATGATGCTCGTTCAGCCCCGGACCAACGCACGAACGTCTTTGGAGTTCGAGACAGGGATTTCGGCGAGACCAACTTCCCGGATTGGACGAATGCCGACACTTTCCTCTTCAGGCTGCCGGCGTATGAGATCGAGAATTACCTGCTGGATTGGGACGCACTCGCTGGCTGCGCGGGGGAGGAGTTGCGCAGAAATGCAGCTGAGATAGAACGTCGCGTCAAGAAGAGAGCCGCAGCGCTGACATGGTGGGCGGCGTGCAAAAGGGCCCTCAACCAGATTCACACTGAGCTTACGAGTGGATTCCCGGCCGACCCGACACAGGAAGAGATGTCCTGTTTGACTGGCGCCCTGAATTACGTGTTGAAGACCAACAACTGGCACTGCCGCGCTTGCGGCCTCGCGAACGGCCCGCTTGACAAGAGCGCCATCTCCGACAGCCTAACTCGTTACCACAGTGATAATGAACTAGCTCTTGACAATGCCTCTTGGCTGACGTCGTTCCCCGGCAAGCGGCTTTACAGAGAGGCGAGGTCTTATGTTCGAGGTGCAAGCGACGATGGGACAGCGGTGGCGGCCGATATCGATCTGGCAAAAGCCATCGCCAATTGGCAGGTTGACAACAAGCGGCCGCCATCAGACCTTGTGACCTTGCGGAAATGCTTGCTGCAAAGAGCGGGGCTTGCGCACACCCGATGATGCGGAAAGAGGCTATCGCCTCACGGCCTTGATGGCGATCGCGCAGCCACGGTTTCTGAAAAGCACGTGATCCAGCCTGAGCGCGAGCTCCATCAAAAGCCGGGGCAAGACTAACTTCCTGCTGAACAGCCACGAAAGGTCGCGAAGATACCACAACTGATACAGCGCCTGCGCAATCGTCGCCCCGTATTTCTCTGCCCCAACCACCTCAAGCCCCGCCTCGTGGCATTTGCACACCAGCTCCCCCAGCTCATAGCCCGGCCGCACGTGGCCCCACTGCGCCTCAGCTTGCGACCACTTCTTGCTTGCCTTGCCCAGTGGTAACGAGGCCTCTTTGAAGTCGTGCTCGATCGCCGGCGTCGTCAACAAAAGGACCCCTTCTGGCCGCAGAACACCGGCGATCTGGCGAAGCAGCCCTAAATCGTCCTCAACGTGCTCGAGGACATCGAGGCACAAGACAGCATCGAATGAACAATCCTGAAAAGGAAAGGTCGAGCCGTCGTAGAGCACCAGGTTCGGAAACGGCTTCCTCTCGATCTCGAGGTTCACCATAGGGCCAAGTTGGCGCCTGCCGGGAAGCGGAATCGCCCCACACCCAACATTGAGGATGCGGCCCCTCTGGCCGGGCAGCCACCGCCGAATCGCCAAATGCCGCCTCTTCACTGCGATCGTCATGGGTAGGATTGTTACAAACGCATCGGTATCTTTGCAACCTACCCCCGGAGAATCGCAGGGCTAGCGAGGCGAGGCTTTGCACGATGACGGCCGATTGCCCTATCTGTCAATCATCCGGGCCAATCAAAAGACCACAGACACACCGAGTCTCACAAAGACTGCCGTTGCAATCTTGAACGTGATGGGCTTACGATGCCGACGAGCGATGCCCAGATTTGGGTTCATTAAGAACCGCTCGTCGTCGCTAAAGTTGTGTGAGCATGGGGGAGCAGACGTTGATTTCTGCGAGAAAACGCAGGCTCGCTGTCGTGTCCATCGCCGCCGTTGCGGTATGCGTCATGGCATTCAGAGCATACCGTTGGATCACGCCTCATGCGCCGCGGCAGACAGCGCACCTGCCAACGCCTGAGGCGAGTTCGCAATCAACGAGCGCTCAGCGACATTCGTATCGGTGTACGAGAGTTGTCGATGGCGACACAATAGAGATTGCACAGCTTGGTGCAGTTAGACTGATCGGGATCGACTCGCCCGAGATGAACTATGATTTGAGTGTCCCGCAGCCATTCGCAAGAGAGGCCAAGAATTGCTGCGAGCGGCTGGTCGATGGCAAGGATGTGTCGCTTCTGTTTGACGTTCAGAAGCGGGACAAATATGGCCGGGTGCTGGCCTATGTCTTCGTCGGGGATATCTTCGTCAACGCCGAGCTCGTCAAGGCGGGGTTAGCCACGGCCTATCACATCCCACCCAACGGCAGATACAGGACGCGACTCAGGCGTTTTGAGCGCCAGGCAAGAGACAAGATGCGCGGCATCTGGTCCAGATGAAAGCCGCTTACGCCAATCCTCGTCTTGACGCGGGAAACAAAAGATAAAGAATGCGCTTTGATTCTCTGTAAAGTTTGTGTATTATTCTGTTTGGGGGTTATGTTAATATAGATTAGGTGAGGATTTATATTGGCGAGTTGGAGAAAGGTAACACTGAGGTGAAGGGAGGTTCTAAAGGCAGATGAAGAGGCTGATTCTGCTTGTTTTGCCGCTTATCTTGCTGGCTGGAGTTTCGTTTGCCACGTGGGAAGATGCCAACGGTAGAGGCCTGATCCCATACTGGCAATCGGTTGACCAGTGGTACACGTTGATTGTGTTTGTGAACGGGTCAGAGGACAATTACGACACGTTGTACATTCGTTTCTGCGACGGCCATGGCAACTTCTGCTCTGACATACATGGGGACATGTTTAGCATAAGACCGGGTGAGCAGGAGACGTTTAGTACGTGCCAAGGCGTGGGGAACTGGCTGCCAGTTACCGCGATATTCGGGTACATCAAGTTCCGAGCACAAGATGGCGGCTACATTCAGGCTTACACGGTTATCTACAGCCAACTGTCCGCTGGTGGATTCGTAGTTCCAGCTCTTGAGCAGGACCACGGCTTTTAACCCAGCAAACAAGTTTCAGAGGCATAGCTGGACATCTTAGTTCTGCCTCGTGGTGAGGCGGCTGTGTCTTGGTTGTAAGTTGGTCGTGTTCTTGGGGGGACTTTGAGGGGTATGTGCGAGGTTAAGTCTTGCCCCAGAAGGGCGCGAGTTTAGGCTCCGTTGGGCATTATGTCTAGCGCAGGCCCCTCCTGGTCCCGGTTTTTTGATCAGGCTCTTAGCGGGACGGCGTCATTTAACTCGAGTAGATGACTGGTGTATGCAAACGCTGCCCTGAGCGTGATAGGGTCAACCGCCCAATCGCGACAGCCTGGCCCTGGCGACCGCCGCCGCTGTCTCGTCAGCCCCCATCGATGCACAGGCCGAATACGCTGATCTAGCCTTCTTGAAATCCCCAAACTCCTCGCTGATCATCCCACATTTCAGATACGAATTCTGAACGACGCGGCCCTGGCAGTCGCCACAGCTGATCACCTGCTCAAAGCCCCGCAGCGCGTCGTCAAGCCGCCCCAGCCTGAATAGCGATTCGCAAGCCATGTATAGCAGCTCGCACGCCTTGCTAGGCCGGGCTTTGCGGGCCGCGGACTTGAACCGCCTAGCCGCCTCGGCGAAATCCCCGGCTCGGAAGGCTATCGTGCCGAGTCTGCCAAGCACCACATAGAGCTCGGGCGACTGGGGAAACTCTCGGACAAAACTCGCGTTAATTGTGCTCGCACTCGCATCCTCCCCGGAAATGAACCAACATTCGCCGGCCTCAAGAAGTAATCTTGCCCGCAGCGACTCACCGGAATCGCCCGGCGGCATCTTGGCAATCTTGAGAATAATATCACAAAGGTGACGGCCTGAGAGCGCAGTCAGAAAAGCATCTCCAACGCCCGCATCGGCACGCTGGCCTTGGGGCCCGCACAACCAAAGGCGCGCAATGGCATCGCGAGCAACCAGAAACGCGCCTCGAGACTGCCCTCGGTCTCGCAGCGCTTCGACCAGCTTGGCGACGATATTTGCGAAACGTACGTCCAGAGGAGACTCAGAGCCCATTCGCCAGAGCATGGTCTTGGCGTCCTCAAGATTGCCGTGCTCGATGAGGAGATTGCTCAGCCTTAGCGCCGCGTCCCATCTCAGCTCGCGACCAGGGTTGAGGCTCAAGAGAAGTCGGTAGGCGCTCTTGGCCTCATCGAAACTACGAAGCTTCTCGTGCGAAGCCCCAACCAGAAGCAAGGCGGCCGCAGCTACCTCCTTGTCTTGAGACAGAATCCCTCTTCCCAGCATAGGCGAAAGCAGCAAGACCACTTGGGCAAACTCACCAGACCTAAAATAGGAATCGGCCAACTTGACCGCGATTGGCAATTTGAGTCGCGCCGACTGTAAGCGGTTCAGAATGAACTCTAGCGTCTTGACGGCGGAGGCCTCGTTCCCCAAAGCCGAGTAGCAGCCCGCTATCTCCACTCCAACATCACCGAGCACCTCCTGAGGTAACGTGTTCGTCCAAAGAAGCATAGTTTGGCTCGCTTCCTGACAGTTACCCAATGAAACCAGGCACTCGATGATGTTCTGAGCGGCCCACGCAGCACGCTGAGAATCGGGCGCCTCCTTCAGATACACCCTGAGCACCTCTATTGCAGGCTTCAAATCTCCCAAGAGTCGCAATGACTTGGCCTGCAGAGCCAGGGCCTCATTGCGGAGAGGCGAGGAGGCAGGAGCGGCGCTGACTATCTTGCGAGTCTCCTTGATTGCCTCGTCATACATCTTGAGTCCCAAGAGGTTGTCTGCCAGCAGCAGCCGTGCCTTGAGGCGCAAATCAGCATCCTTTGTCTGCTTCAGTAAGGGCCGGACTGCCTCCACCGACTTAGCATATTCTCCCCCGCTCGCGAACGCCCTTCCAAGCTCGTAAGCAGCACACTCGACGTATTGTGTGTCGCCAGATTCGACGACTTCGGTGTACAATTTGGCTGCCTGTGACCACTGGGCCATCTGGAGAAAAGCTCTGCCCAGCCAGAACTTTGCTGCGTTCACAAGACCGCCCTTGCCAGATGCGACTTCCCGCAGCAAGGGTTTCGCCTCTTTCGGTCGGCCGCTCTCGAGCAGACTGCGCCCAAGGTAATACTTGGCCGGTTGCGCGAACTCTCCGCGAGGCCATTTGGACAGATAGGACTTGAGATACATCTTGGCCCCTTTGAAGTCCTGAAGCTGAAAACTGCAAAAGCCCAAGTAATATGTGGCCGACTGTGCGTATTCCGTGTGAGGCCGGTCGCGAAGCAGCGCGCGAAACTGGTCCGCGGCGGTCTGCCACAGCTGGTCCTCTAGAGCCCCAACTGCGACCTGGTAGGTCTCGGCGTCATCCTTGATTGCATGAAGCTCGCCGGCAACGAGGAGCAGGAGCCCGAGCGCAACTGCTGCCGCGCCGGCTTTCGTCAACAGAGCATAGGACCGAGGCCGCTGCTCCCGACAGCGTCGAGACATACTGCGAACCACGGCTCAGGCCCGCACCATGTCAGAGGGCGAGGTGTTCATGTCTTGCCACCCAACATCTCTCATTCTCACAAATCGTACGCACAACATATAGTGTAATGACTCGCCTTCGCCCCGCAAATAGCAGATTGGCGAGGAGCTGAAGGACGCATCTGCTCAACACTCGCTTGTCAAATAACAGCTCATTGTTGTATTGTGCTTACTATAATGGTTCCCTTTGTCCAGCAGGATCAAGTGGTTAGCTTAAACAAGCATATCCTTGTCGAATGAGCATATGGATGTTTGGGGATGGACAATCGAATAACGATCGCGCTGCTTATTCTCCTGTTGGCTGTCTCGAGCCTGCACCTGGTCTTCTCGAAACACTTTCAATATCCGCCTTCAAAAGAATCGACAGAGCTAGGCCTTTTCTTGCCCCAGGCCTTTGCTCAGAGAACTGCTCAAGCAGCTCAGCGCGAGGGCGAATCAGACGAAGGCCTCAAACTCGGGTTCGCAAGGGTGAAGATTGGGTCAAGTGTGCTCTATAAGAACCACTTCGGTTGCCTCTATACACAGAGCCAACTAAACCAAATACTGAGTCATCCCGATAGGTATTGTGCGGAGATGCGAGAGTTTCTGAACCGGTGAACAACAATAGGCGAGAGAATCAATATCAACATCTTGAGATCGCAGGCGCAAATGGTGCATATTTGTGGATACGACCACTACTTATTGAAACAGTTGCAGAGGAAGTCGAGTTTTGTTTTTTGCTTTGCCAACCAAGAATTGTGCCATTTGGGACAGTTGCGTAGTTAGAGTTGTCCCATTTGGGACAGAAAAGTATGCCTTACGATACTGAATATGTAGGGGCTTGGGGCGCTCTGCGGAGTCGCCGTGTGGGAACGCATTGGTCATGCTTGAGGCTATACAGCCTGATTAGGGCGCATTCCATCGGTTTCAGCACAGGTCTTGATAACCATTTGGCGCAGGTTTTGCGTGCGTGATATAGTAGTGCTAGTGAAATATGTGAAAAGAATTGTGGAAAAAGGCTTGACTCTTGTATATTGGCTTCGGCATACTACTGTGTTGTCGAGGATTTTGGCTCGACATTCACCTGTAAGTTACACGTTTTGGAGGTATTACCTCTGTAGTTTTGGAGTTGAAGCATGAGAAAGGAGGTGACATAGGTAAATGAAGAAATTGTTTGTACTAGCAGTTGGGTTGTTGCTGCTTGGCACCGTGGCATTCGCTACGGATTGGGGTGACACAGCTGGTCATGGGATGTTCCCATATTGGCAGACGGGTACTGGCTGGTATACCCTGCTCATTTTCGTCAACGGCTCCGAGGAGACTCCGGATGTGATCCATGTCCGTTTCTTCGATATGCATGGGAACCCATGCTCGAGCACGATGGCCGATATGTTCTCGATTCGTCAGGGCGAGCAGTTGATGTTCTCGACCACTGGGGCGGTCCCGACATTCATCCCAGTCACCGCTGGGTATGGTTATGTGTTGTTCCGCACAGACACGGGCGGATACATCCAGGGATACTGCGTAATCTATAATGGAACGACAGGAACAGGTTACGTTGTGTCGTGTCGCGACCAGAAGGCGGGATTCTAGCCTAACTGGTGGATTTACGATTATTTAGAGTTTATGCCCGGCTTGTTAGTCGGGCTTTTTTTTGCTTTGATCTAAGGAGGTTCAATTGCTCTCAGATAAGGAGGCCAGAGTCTGCTGCTGTGCGGTCTTAGCATGCGTTCTAGCTGTGGGTTTAGTGCTGTCGGGCTGCGCAGGAGAGGGCAGCGAGCAGTCGCGCAAATACTCCGAGCTTGGCCGGACGCTCGGCAAACAGGGCAAGTATCACGAGGCCCTCGATGCGTTCAATAAATCAATAGCCGCGGACCCCAAGAATGCGGAAGCTCATAACGGGTTGGGTTTTTGCTATGTTCTGCTTGGCCAGGAGCAGAAGGGAGAGCAAGAGCTGAAAGAGGCCTTACGGCTCAAGCCAGGCCTCACCAAAGCTCTCCGGAATCTCGCCTCAGTGTATCAGCGCCAGAACAGGACGAAGGAGGCAGTCCCACTTCTTGAACAGATCACGGACGCGAGTCCCGGCGACGCGAAGTACTGGTCATTCCTCATGACGGCCTACATGGGCGAACATCAGATAGAGAAGGCACTGGTCGCCGGCAAACGATCGCTCGACCTCGCCCCAAACGATCCCACAGTCGTCGTGAACTACGCAAACATGCAAAAACAGCTGACCAAACTCGATGAGGCGGAGCAATACTACAGAAAAGTCGTCGATATGAATCCGGCAGACAAGCAGGTCAGCTCTTTGGCAATCACAGGTCTGTTCGACGTTTATTACCTACAGGGCCAATACTCGAAGGCAAAGGTTATTGCCCTGAAGGCTCAAAAGGACTTCCCAAACGATTTCGCGGTTTACTACAACCTGGCGATGCTATACGAGAAGCTCAACGAGAGCGATCTGGCAGGCCAAAACTACGACAAAGCGATGGCGCTTGCGTCCGACAACGCAGTTCTGTTGGTCAGGTCAGGGGAGTTCTACAACCGTATTGGCAAGGGGAAACGAGCTGAAGAGATTTACCGAAAAGCGATCGAGGTCGATCCCAGGTCTGTGGACGCCTACCTTCATCTAATCGAGAATGCGATCACGACCGGGGAGGGGGTGGCCGAGGCCGAGGGTTATTGCGAGAAAGCTCTCTCGTTTGCCAATCAGTATGAAAAGCCAAAACTGCTCGACCAAATGGCGGTTTTGAAGCGAAGGCTGGGCGACCTGGATGCCTCCATCAAGTATTGTGAGGACGCGCTTGCGAGCCTACCCAAGAAAGACAAAGTAGGCGAGGCGGCAATCCGTGTGCATCTTGCCGAGACCTATCGGGAGCAAGGAAAGTTCGCTCTCACAAAGAAAGAGCTCGAAGCCGCATTGGCGCTCTCCCCCCCAGAATCCTTGCTCAAGGAGATCGAGACCGTCGCCAGCAAGCTCCCACCACAGTGGGCGCCAAACCTTGGAGACACGGAACCTAAGTCAAGCGAGAAAAGTTCAAACTAGTGGTCGCACAGAAGATTGAAGGCGGCGTGGCGTCAACGTTGATGATGAGAATCGAATAATGCGAGGTCCTCTGATTAGCTTCTCTTCTCCTCAGCGGTTCTTGCTGGTGTCCCTGCTAGTTCTCGGTCTGTTTTGGTCTGGGCATGTGTCGTCGGCCCTCGTCGGGCCGATGTCAGACGCAAGGATGAGAGAGGCTGCCGATCTCTATTCAAGGGTGGAAGAGCTGTGGCGCGCCAGGGCGGCCGGTGACAGGAGAAAGATGGCCTCGATGATGGCCTCCTCCTCGGGCAAAAAGCTGCAGTCCGAAGACATGATACCGTTCAGAGGCGGAGCGTCCGTGCCAATTATCACTGATTTCATGGTTGATGTCATCACCGTCAATTGCGATGAGAATCTTGCTGAGGCCCAGATCAGCTTCACGATCGCGATCCCTGGGGCCCCTGTTAGGATTCCACAAAGGCAGACGGAAATATGGGAAAAAGTCGGCGCCCAATGGTTTTACGGCCGCCTCGCACTTCAGCAATTCGGAGACACAAGCATCACTGACGTTGTGGATGTCGGTGTTACGGATGTTGTGGACACATCCGCAACGTCTCCCGCGACCTCGGCTGCGGTCAAGGACACTTTTGCCCCTGATGTCTCAGAGAGATTCGACAGATTCAGGATCGCCACTTTCTGGGCATCAGACGCCATTCAGGTCATCGATTCTGGGCGCAGCGAGGAGGGCATGAATCTGCTCAAACAAGCATTAAGAATAGGCACCCCGCTCTTGTGGGAGAGGCTAGTGATGAAAGGGCTCGTTGGCACAGATGCCTGGAGCCAGATCATCCCGGACGATAAGGAAAGTCTCCTGGACCTGGTCGAGGTCCTTGAGCGTGTTGGCAAACCAGAAGAAGCAGTGAGGATTATCAAAAAATCGTTGGCCACTCACTCCAGCGATGCCCAGATTCTGGAGAAGCTCGGCGACGTTTACTCCACCATGGGTATGACGAACGACACAATAGCTGCATATGGTAAAACAGTTCTCTCAATAGCTCGGTCGGACGACCTTCACAGAATCCTATGGAAGCTCGGGTCCTCTCTTCTTGCAGCGGGCAAGAACGAAGAGGCGGTGAACGCTCTTGGGAACGCGGCCGCGGCCGACCCAATGGCCGAGACACTTCAGCCAGTGCTCTCAGTCTTGGCGTATGCGCTTTTCGTCAAGGGTGATTTCGAGCACGCACTAAACGTTTACAGAATCGTCTCGTCCTTTGCCGCTTGCAGCCAGTCGAGCATAATGGGGAGAATCGGGGCGGCTGCGGCCCTGGGGAACCTAAGTGAGACCTTGGCCTCTTCGTGGTGCGCCGACACCTCGGACGATGACATCCGCGACGAGCTCCTCAACGTCTGGCCAAAACTTAGGCGCTACCTCAGAAGCATGGGCAGAAGCGCCTCGACGAGCTACACGACAGGTTTGCTGGCAGAGGCGTTAGGAGAAAAGAAGTCCGCAGGCAAAGCCTTCAAAAAGGCGCTCTCTAGCAACAGCAGTCATGTTGGCAGCATCATCCATCTCCTCAGCAACTCTTCGGCCAAAGAGAAGCACACAAAGCTCCCTGCAATCATAGAGAAGAACTTTGGTCTAGCCTCCGACATGGAACTTGAGGCGCTTGCCAACGCGCTCTCGCGCTCGCCCAGCCACTCGCATTGCGCTAATGAGGCGCTCCCGGAAATGCCGCTGCTTTTTTCTGACGGAAACCTGTCAAGAGTGGCACTAGCCTCGGGACTGGACAAGGATAGCTTCGCACGTCACAATGAGACCGGCTGTTTGGACGGCGCAACACTCGCACTGGACGTTGGCGAGTCTGGTGCTTACTTTCTGTCCTTCGAGATCACGCCCTTTGGCCTACAAGGGCGCTTCCGGTCGGTCATCGTTATGTTACTCGATGGCAAGCCCATAGAGGTGGTGCCTCTTGAGCCTGGCAAAAAGCAATTTGGCAAGGTGCTGATTCTCTCGGCAGACGTCCATAGCTTGCAGCTGGTTCACGATGTCTTCTCGCTCAAGGCTGAATCGAATGCACGAAGAGCTGACTTGCGCAAGTTCGCAATATCGCACGTAACCCTAGTCCCTATTGCCGAGCTAAGAGAGGGCTCTGTATGCGAGAGGGGACCCGCTGTCCCTGTCGATATAGTCTCGGTCAGCAGCGGGGCATATCATGGCCCTGAGGGGGACATCTTCGTTGATGGTGAGCAGGTGTCCTACCAGATGCCCGGGTTCAACATCGCGGCCATTGACCACGCCAGTGGACTACTGCTCAATTCTGTCAACCTTGTGCCCGCAGATGACCCTTCGACTGAATCGAAGCTCAAAGCCCTGATCGAATCCCTCAAGGTATCCACCATTGTGGCTGTGGCTGTCTCTAGCGACGGAGCATATAGAGCAACGAGACCAATTAACGAGTGCCTCAATTCTCTCGGCGCCGAAAACGGACTGACGCTGGATACATCGTGGGCACAGCAAATCTCAGAAATCTGTGGCGTGGAAATCGAAAAAAGAGACAGGAAAACGCGGGGAATGCTCTTCCCGGCAGGCTTCAGACATTCGTACTCGCTCATCGGCGCAAAGGGTGTGAAGAGTGGGCAAGCTCTTGAGCAGACCGGCTGGGACAAGAGCGTTATCGCGGTCGCAGGAAGGAATAAGACCGCAGAGTTCTTAAACATCCTCTCGCTATGTAAACAGCAGCTCTGGTCAGAATGCGCCCGACAACTTTCAACATTTTTCTCAGAAGGCAATGTGTCTTTCGTCAGAAGACTGCCTCTTTATGATGAGAGCTTCCGCGAGAAAGTTGTGCCGTTGCTTCAGTCAACAGACCCGGGACTTTTTGTGGCTCTAGGGAAGCGCTTGGACCAGTGCTCAATGCCTGAGCAGGCTCTGTCGGCGTTCGACAAAAGTCTCTCCGTTTTGGAGAATCCTAATGCCTATTTCGCAAAGGGAATTCTCTTGGCAAAAATGCACAACTACAACGCAGCCCACAAAGCCTACCTGTCGGGAGCCTCGATCTCACCAATTCCGAGAGTGATGCGCCTCGAGGAGATAGTTGAAGACATCAAGTTAACCTGCATAGACACGATCTTCGTAGCAGCTTCAAATGGCGTGTCCTATCATTACGTAAACGGAGTTAGAGTTGTATTAGGTAGCAATACATGGACGCTATCGGCCGTCGATCCAAAGACCGGCGCTCTCCTCTGTGCAAAGACGTTGAGCAAAGACGATCCTCTCGCACTGGCTAAAGCCATCGATGGGTTTAAGAACGGCTCGGTGATTGTGCTTGCATACTCAGGCTCAAAGCCGGCCGAGATCAGCCCGGTTCTCAGCAATGCAATAAACCAGTCTATAAGACGCCAGGGCCTACCTCAAAATGCCTACAAGAACCTCGTTCTCGTGGGCTATAAACTCCGGAAACCGAGAGGCTTCTGCAGTGCATCATTGGACGGGGCTTCTCTAATGGTGACTCGGGACTTGGAGCACGAACAAGCCAAGATAGAGTAACCACATCCTGTTAAACGCTCATCGGAATGTGCTCTTGATATATCTTCAGTTTCACACAACAGGTTACGAGAGTTAGGGCGTAAGTAAGGATTGAAATGTCAGGAAGCGACTCGAGAATCCGGGTATTATTGGTCTTCTCTGACACTCTTTCAACCATAATCTCCATAATACTTACCTACTGGATAAGGGTCAATCTACTTGAAGACACAAGATTCGTAACACCCTTTCTGCATGACATTACTACATATCTCTGGACAATCCCGTTTGTCTGCATTCTATGGGTGTTCATATTCTCGAGTAAGGGGCTTTACAGGCCAAGAAGGGGCATCTCGGGAATGGGTGAGTTCCGGGAGATCGTTCGAGCGATAACTTTCGGTGTCGTAATAATAATGGCCGCCTCTTTTCTTAGGAAGTTCGACTATTCAAGGCTCATTGTGCTCTCATTTTGGGTCTGCAATATTGTACTAGTCGGCTCATCCAGAGCGAGCATAAGATACTTCCAAAGAAAGCGCATGAAGAAAGGATATGGGAAAACCAGGGTAATTATTGTGGGAGCAGGTGAGACCGCGACGCTGATTATAGATAGGATGAAGAGGGCTGAGGACCTGGGATACCAAATAATTGGTATCGTTGATGACGATAAATCGCTCAGTATGACCGGGACAGTTCTTGGCCTACCTTTTTTGGGCTACATACACCAGTTACCACAAATCATCGATAAATTCCAGGCAAAAGAAGTATTCTTCGCAAAACCTAATATGGATCACGATCAGATACTAAACATCGTAGCAGGCTGTGAGGAGACAGAGACCTCATTTAGGATAGTTTCAGATTTATTTGGAATAATGACTGGTAAAACTGAAATAGACAATGTTGCCGACACTCCCATTATTGATCTAACAGGGCCAAGGACGAGTGCTTTAAGGCACCTATCAAAATTAGTTATGGACTTCTGTTTCGCAGTAATCATATTACTTCTGTCACTACCTCTTTGGATCATAATCTCCCTGGCCATAAAGCTCGACACGAAAGGTCCTGTCCTGTTTAAGCAGACTAGAGTCGGTGAAAAGGGTAAAGAGTTTACGATCTGTAAATTTAGAACTATGTTTTCTAATGTCAATACTTTTGAACACTCACCAACTCACAAGAAAGATAAACGTATTACAAGAGTAGGGAGAGTCCTCAGACGCACGAGCCTCGATGAGCTACCACAGCTTCTGAACGTGATCAACGGTGACATGAGCCTCGTCGGCCCAAGACCTGAGATGCCATTTATTGTAGCTCAATACGATAGATGGCAGAGAAAGCGGCTCGACGTGAAGCCTGGAATAACAGGCCTATGGCAAGTGTTTGGAAGAAAAAATCTCCCTCTTGAGCAGAATCTCCAGTACGACTTCTACTACATCAAGAATAGGTCAATACTTATGGACCTCATCATTCTTTTGAAAACCATTAAAGCTGTTATTATTGGTAAAGGAGCTTACTAGGTACCTTAATCAAAGTAATAGAAAGCCCTGTTAGAGTTGAACAAACAGCTCCTATTTAGCAGTGCTCGCTCATTCTCTTCTGTTCATTTCCTGTAAGTTTAACTTCAGCCTTACCTTGTGCCTACTGGGCAGAACTTGTCTTAAGAACGTGCTGATAACTGGCTAGGCGAGGGGTGATCTTTTTTACACTTTTTTTACTGGTTTGATGAGCTTTTCTTCAGCTGAGGACCGCCAGCAAATCCTTGTGATGAAGTTACAGGAAGTTATCAGCCTATCTGTCAACATCATCGTTCAGCAATTGGATGTTGGTTCTTGAGATAATATCTTTAGCTTTGATTGGGCCT
>Ga0307379_10003453_pt1 | contig 23017 bp, 8 predicted proteins | sample UN2MG_FD_202237 | JGI IMG/M metagenome (GOLD analysis project Ga0307379, IMG submission 202237) | Soil microbial communities from Risofladan, Vaasa, Finland - UN-2 | ecosystem: Environmental > Terrestrial > Soil > Coastal area > Acid sulfate soil | place: Finland: Risofladan, Vaasa | collected... | reverse complement strand
TCGAGGACCTGGTCACGGGTCTGTCGGACCCGACGGGCATCGCCCTGGACCTGTCGGCTGGCAAGATGTACTGGACGGACTACGGGACCCCCAAGATCCAGCGCGCCGACCTGGACGGGAACAACGTCGAGGACCTGGTCACCACGGGCATCGTGAGCCCATTCGGCATCGCGATCACACCCGAGCCGTGCTCCGCGTTGACGCTTCTGGCCGGATTGGTCTGGGTGCGTCGGCGGCGCAGAACGAGGAAGTAAGCCCTTCCTGGGGTGCTACGCAGGCCAAGGCCGGCCACGCTGGCCGTGCTTCTGGCAGGGGCGACGCTGCTCATCAGGCGTCGCAGGCCGAGGCGCTGAGGCCGGAGCCCGCGCTTCGGGCGCGGCTGGCACTACTTCCGCGGATCGGTGCCATGCTTCTGGCGCCTCTTGCCAGAAGCATGCTTCTCCGCTGCGCGTAGAAGCATGGCACCCGGCGCCGCGACTACTTCGGCTCCGGGGGGATGGGCTTCATGTCGGCGGGAGCCATAGGCGCGGCGTAGCCGGCGCCGGCTACCTCGAACGCCAGCGACTCCAGAAGCTTGCGGTTGCCGGCCTTGGCGCTGAAGCGCCTGCCGACTTCTAGATGGACCTGCTTTCCGCCGGCTGCCAGGGGAGAGTCGATGTACTTGCCGCGGAGCCACTCGTCGGCGACCGGCCCGCCCTGCCAGGAGTGCTCGCGATTGGCCAGACGCTCGGCCTGACGGGCGCCGGCGTAGAGAAACTCGTGCACCTTCGGCTCGAACGGCGCCAGGGCCGGGCAGATATACTGGCCCTGCATGTACCTGGCGTCGGTGCTGCCGTCCACGCGGGCCCACTTGGGCTCGGTCAGGTCGCCGTTCCACGCGACGGCCGTCTGCGTCTTAAGGAAGCGGTCGATGTCCGCCTTGTCGAAGACCACGCCGTGCTGATAGAGCAGGACGGCCTGCGTAAGGCTGAGCGCGTAGTAGTGCCCGCTGTGCTCCGGGCCGATCCAGTGCTTCCACTTGCCGGCGTCGTCTGGGTGCACGTCCCACGCGCCGGCCGGGTCCCAGTAGTTCCACTCGTAGTGGCCGTCCTTCAGCGTCAGGCATCGCCTGAATCGCGTGCCGAGCTTGACGGCCCGCCGCATGTACTCGTCGCGGCCGGTCACGCGGTACAGTGCCAGCAGGCCGCGTGTGATGATCGAGTGCATGTTGTGCGGCTTGGTCAGGCGGCTGCGCGTCGGGCTCATGCCGGCCTGGCCGCGATAGACCGCGCCGCCCGCGCCCAGGTCCACCCAGCAGCCGCGCGCGTCCCACTTGGCGATCAGGTGCTTCTCCAGCAGGTCGAGGTACTCGGCGCGCCGCTTGGCGTACTTGGCCTTCAGCGCCGGGTCTCCATCCGTCAGCTCTATGAAGCGGCAGACGACCGCCGCCGCGCGGAAGCCGACAAGAAGCTCCGGCACCTTCTTGTCCGGGTCGTTGGGGTCCTGCATGAGCGGCAGCGTCTTGCCGAACCAGCCGAGATATCCCTTGGGGCCTTTGGTCAGAGCGGAGCGCATGGCCTCGAAGACCCGCGTGAACATCTCCAGGTAGTTGGCGTCGCCGCTGAGCTGGTAGGCCGTCAGCGTCAGGTCCGAAAACGGCAGGAGCTGCCAGGTGTAGTTCGTGACCTGCTCTGCGGCCGTCTTCTTGCAGCGCTCCGGCGTGATGTACGTGGGCACCCATGCGGCGCGCTTCAGAAACGCCTCGACGATCTGCTTGTCCGTGGGGTCCGTGATGGGTATCGGCTGCCCGGCCGCCGCGCCGCCGCACAGCACGGCCAGGACTGCAACATGAATCGCCGCCGCACGCATGATGTCTCTCCTTTGGCTGGGCGTTTCACCTGGCTTCGGTACTCGACCACGACCCATTGAAGCCGCACATGCGCAGGACACAGAAACCTCAGCTTCTTGCATCAGCCCCTCTGTCCCGCGACTGGCAGGTGGCTAAGCCTGAAAGGCTTACATTCATCAGCCCAGGGCGGAGCCCTGGGTCGACAGCGCCGACCGTGCCCAAGCCCTGCAAGGGCGAGACGGTCTGTTGTGACGCCCTTTCAGGGCTCGGTGAGACTGGCGGACCGGACACCCAGGGCTTTGCCCTGGGCTGGTGAATCGCGGCCCTTCGGGCCGCAAGACCTATGACACCTGCGTAGAACGCCGTATCATGCAAGAAGCTGTTGTCTGAGGTCATGGCAACCCGGCCAGGGACCCACCGAACCCGGCCTGTAAGACCCGCAATGACATGGAGATAAAACCAGTTGGTTCTCTGCGACCTCTGCGCCTTGCCGAAGGCATCCCGTTGGGACTGCGGCCCACGAGCAACTTGGCCTAGCTCGGCCTCATGGACACGGACGTGGGGTCGGAATAGACGGACCGGCCCTGAGGCGGGATGTACCTGGCCACCAGTGTTATCACCGAGCCGGCGGGCGGCTTGGGCCCCCACGCCAAGGGAACGCGGTACGACAGCAGGCCGAATCGGTCGGTCCCCTCCATGCCCAGCAGCTCCCGCCGCGTGTAGGTCACGGCGATGAACGGCTTGAGGCGCCCAAGGTCAACCCGCGCGACGCGGCCTTCGTAGAGCAGCAACTCCAGCATGCCGGTGACCGGCACCGAGCGGCCCTCATCGAGCCGATAGAAGCGCACCTCGCAGATCAGCCCGTCGTAGCCGGGCTTGCCGTCCAGGTCCACCAGAGGCTGAAGCGGCATCCGCAGCTCGACCTTGTCCACCTGGGCGACCGGAGCCGGCTGGCTCCTCTTGTCGCGCAGGCCATCGCAGGCCGCCGCGCACAGCAGCGCCGGCAAGGCCGCAATCCACGCCGTTCTCATTTGTACTCTTCTTCCAGGGTCTTGCTGCCAGACGGGCGGTTGTACTCATTTTCGACCGGTCGGCTCGTCGGGCCGCGACGCTCGTTCTCGCGCCGCAGCGACGGGATCAGCTCCTTGGGCTCGACGTACGGGCGGGTCTGTGCGCCGGCAGGCTGGCCGACCAGCAGCTCAAGGGGCGTGAACAGCGTGTCCTTGGTGCCGGCGTCTCGCTCTATGCTTCTCAGCAGCTTGAGCCTGCGCGACTCATCTTCGGTGGTCCTGTCGGCGGCGGCCGGAGTGGCGATGATGCGAGGCGTCATGATGATAAGCAGCTCGGAGCGCTCCTTGACCTTCTTGGTGCTCTTGAAGAGGTTGCCCAGCCAGGGGATGTCGCCCAGCAGGGGCACTTTCTTCTCGCGGTTCTCGTCCTTTGTGGTGATAAGCCCGCCCAGGACGATCGTGTGCCCGTCCTGGACGGTGACGGTGGTTTCAGCCTCCCGGGTGTTGAACAAGGCGGCGTTCAGCCCGGTTGACAGCGGCACCGTGCTGGTGGCGACGGAGCTGATCTCCGGGCGGACCTGGAGCTTGACGAAGTTGTCCTGGCTGATCCGCGGCGTGACCTCCAGCACGATGCCCACGTCGCGATACTCGATCGTGTTGATCACCGTGCCGTCTTCCGTCACGCGGGAGTTGCTGATGAACGGGACGCGCTGGCCGACGTTGATCCGCGCCAACTGGTTGTCGGAGGCGAGAACCTGCGGGCGCGACAGCACCTCCAGCCGCCCGGCGTCCTGAAGGGCGCGGAGGAAGAAGCTCAGCTCGCTGCCGGTGACGGAGACGTTGAAGCCGCCGAAGTTGGCGAAGTCGGCCCGCAGGCCGTAAGACGTGCCGACGCCCTCGGTCCACTTGCCGTCCGTCCGAGTGTAGCTCCATTCCAGGCCGATGTTCGTCGTGTCGTCTAGGGTCACCTCGGCCAGCAGGACCTGCACGAGCACCTGTGGCGGGGTCTGGTCGAGCTCCTCGATCATCTGCTGGACGATCTTGAAGTATCGCGGGCTGGCCGACAGAAGCAGCGTGTTGGTCTTCTCGGGGTCGCCCTCGGACGGCACAGCCACCACCGCCACCTCGCGCTCAAGCAGCCTCTGGGCGGCGCCCAGCCGGTCGTTGCCGAGCGCCTGGAGCAGCCTCTGTCGCTCCTGGTCGAGGAACGTCCGCAGGGCCGTCTGGATGTCGGTGGCCCGCGCGTTCCGCAGGCGATAGACCTTCGTCTGCCTCTCCTGGGCGGGGCTGGCGTCCAGCTCGTCGATGACGGTGGCCGCCAGCTCGACGTAGCGCTTGGTGCCGCCTATCAGCAGCGTGTTGGTGCGGGAGTCCACAGTAACCGAAAGTGCGTACTGCTCGGCGGTGCCGAGGGTGGCCGAGGGCTTGGCGCCCTCGGCGGGCCGGGTGGTCACGAGCGTGTAGCTGACGGCGCGGGTGTCGGCCGGCGCGCCTGCGAGGCGGAACAGCTCGCGGAGCACGTCGGCCATCTGGGCCGCGTCGGCGTTCTTGAGGGTAAAGGTGCGGATCTCCGCCATACGCGGCGTGGTGGAGTCCATGGCCTTCACGAGGCTCTCCAGCAGGGGCATGTTCTCGATCGGCGCCGAGACCACCAGCGAGTTGGTCCGCCTGTCGGGCGTTATGAGCACGCCTTCCTGGAGGGCCGACGCCATCAACTGCTTGCCCTCCTGGGTCTGCGTGACGAACTGGAGTATGGTCTGGCGGTTGGGGCTCAGCGGGGTGCGCGATCTCAGCGGATTGGTCAGCGAGTCGGTTATGATCTGCGCCATCTCGGTTGCGTCGGCGTTCTTCAGCGTGAAGACGCGGATTTCCGTGACGCGCGTGACGGCCTCCGTGTCGAGCTGGCGGACGATCTCCTCGACGCGCTTCAGCTCGGCCTGCCCGCCGGTCACGACGACGGCGTTGATGCGCTCGTCGACGCTGATGGTGACGCCCGCCGCGGCGCCCTGCGCCTGGTAGAGGCTGCGAAGAGTGTTGGCCACCCGCGTGGCGTCGGCCTTCCGCAGCGGGAAGACCTGGACGGTCTTGCCGGCCTCGGTGGGTTCCACGTCGAGCCGCTCGATAAGCGCCTCGGCCGTCTTCATGTCCTCGGGGCTGGCGCCCACGACCAGTGAGTTGGCCTGCGCATCGGCGATGATCGTCACGGGCTCGCGGGCCGCGCCGCGCGTGGGACGCTGGTTGAACAACTGCTGGATGGTCGCCTGCAACTTGGCGGCCGAGGCGTGCTTGAGCTCGAACACCTTGAATGCGGTGGCCGACAGCACTTCCTTGGCGTCGAGCTTGGCGAGCATGGCGTCCACGGACTTGAAGCTTTCGATGCTGCCCGCGATCAGCAGCGAGTTGGTCCGCGCGTCGGCGGTGATGCTGACGGGCAGGGAGCGGCCGGTGTCTCCCGCGGCCTGCTCGGCGGCGCGCTTGGCGTTGTAGAACTGCTGCAAGGTCGGCGCCAGTCGCGTCGCGTCGGCGTACTTCAGCGTGTACACGCGGATGTCGCCGAGCACCGAATACGCGTCGGCCGCGTCGATCTTCTTGATGATCTCCTCCAGGACCGCGAAGTTCTCCTTGCTCGCCGAGACGATCAGCACGTTCGTGCGGATGTCAACGGTGATGGCGACCTTCTCCCGGGCGGCCAGCGCCGCACTTCGGCCGGCGGCCGACAGCCCGGGCTTGTAGAGCCCCTGGGTCAGCAGGTTCCGCAGCATCGTCGCTACGCGCTGGGCGTCGGAGTTCTTGAGCATGTACATGCGGACCAGGCCGGTCTCCATCGGCGGCTCGACGTCCACCTTGGCCAGCAGGGCGCCGATCAGCTCGAGGTTTTCCTTGCTCGCCGAGACGACCAGGGCGTTGGACAGGGCCTCGATCTCCACGTTCACGCGGTCCTGCGGCGCGGGCGTCTGGCCGGGCGGCGTCATGCTCTGAAGCCGCGCCGCGAATATCTGCTGGATCATCGGCCCGACGATGCCCGCGTCGTTGTGCTTCAGCGGCAGGACCACCAGCTTGACGGCCGGATCGACCAGCTTGACGTCCATCTTGGCCAGCAGGCTCGCCAGCACCTTGCTGTCGTCCTGGTTGGCGGCGACCAGCAGCGAGTTGGTCCGCAGGTCGGGCAGGATGACCGGCCGCTGTCGCTGCACGTCGGGGGTGCGGGCGGCCTGGTAGCGCTGGTTGAACAAGTTTGTCAGGATGGCTGACAGCGTGCCGGCGTTGGCCTCCTTCAGCGGCAGCAGTTGTATCTGCCCGCTGAGCGCGGAGCTGGCGCCGTCGAGCTGCTCGGCGAGGCCCTTGACCAACTGGAAGCTCTCGGCCGACCCGCCGACGATCAGGGCGTTGGACCGCGCGTCTGCGGCGATCACCACGCGAAGGGCCTCGGCGTCGCGCACGCCCAGCGACTGCTGGCGCTGCACGCGGGCGTCCATCATTCGCTGGACGGTGGCCGCCAGGCCGACCGCGTCGGCGTTTTTCAGGGGGATCAGGCGTATGTCGCGCACGTCGACGGCCTGCTTGGCGTCGAGCTGCCTGAGCAGCACGTCGAGCATCGCGAAGGTGCTCTCGCTGGCGGAGACCACCAGCGCGTTGGTGCGCGTATCGACGGCGACCGTGGGCTTATCCTCGTCGCGGATGAACCGCGCGTTGGGACCGGTGTACAGCGTGTTGACGACCTGCTGTATGCGGCTGGCGTCGGCGTTGATCAGCGGGAACATCCTGACGGTGTTCAGCGTGCCGGCGCCGGGCACGTCCATGGTCCCGATGACGTCGGCTATCAGCGGCATCACGTCTTTTCGGGCGGCGACCACAAGGATGTTGGTGGTCTCGTCGGCCTGGATCGCAAGCGCCTCGTGCGTCTTGGGTATCTCGGTCGCGTGGCCCTGCTGCTTGGCCAGCACGGTCTTGAGACGCGTGACCTGTGTCTGGAGGCCCTCGGCGCCGGCGACGGCCCGGCCCTCCGCGAAGACCGCCTGGAGCAAAGGCGCCAGGCGCCTGGCGTCGGCGTGCTTCAGGCGGAACAGCCGCACCTCCGTCACCAGCTTGCCGTTCTGGCGGTCGAGGTCCTTGCAGATCAGCTCGGCCAGCGCCAGCGACTCCTCCATGCCGCTGAGGATCACCAGATTGGTCCTGACGTCAACCGAGACGCCCAGCGGATTGACCAGGGCCTTGCCGGTGGCGCTTTCGGGCTCGGCCCGCCCGGCGACCGTCGAGCCCTCCCTGCCGGCCAGCCGCCGGCCCTTGTTGAAGATGTCCTCAAGGATCGTCCGCACCGAACTGGCGTCGGCGTTCTTGAGGTGAACCAGCCGCACCTTGGCGCCCTCGGCCAGCGGCACCTTGTCCAGCATCTCGACGATGGCCCGCATGGCCTTCAGGTTGTCCGCGGTTGACATGATCAGGAGGCTGTTGGACCCCTGGCGGCCGTCCTGGGTCGGGTCGGCGGTGATCTTGATGGGCTTGGTCAGGTCCAGCTCGGGGATCTTCTCGGCCAGCGCGCCTCGAACCCGCAGCAGGCGTATCTGCTCCTGAAGGGCCCTGGCCTGCTCGGTGGCCTGCCCGGTGGTGCTGGGGCGGAGCATTTCGGTCAGGACCAGTGCCAGGCGGGTGGCGTCGGCGTTCTTCAGCGGGATGATCAGGACCTCGGCGGTCCCGATTTCCTTGGGGGCGGGCTTGTCGAGCGTCTGGATGATCTTCTCGATCTGGTCGAAGACCAGCCCGCGGGCGCTGACGATGATCGACCGCGTCCGCTCATCGGCCTGAAGGTCGATCGGCTCGCCCGGGCGCATCCGCTGAATCTGCCGCAGCATGTTCCGCAGCAGCGGCAGCAGCTTGGTCGGCTGCGCGTTGGTCAGGGGGTACACGCGAATCTGGAAGTCGGGTGCGATCTCCGGCTTGTCGAGCTGCTCGATCAGGTGGGCGATCTCCTCCATCCTCTCCTTGGCGGCCGAGACCACCACCGCGTCGGTCTGCGGCAGCGCCGTGACGGAGACGCGGTCCTCCGGGCGTGCCCCCCGGACGGCCACGTACGTCGTACGCAGCGCGTCGGCCACCCGTGTGTTGGTCGTGTTCTTGACGGCGAAGACCCGAACCTGGCGCTTGGTCTTGAGGGCCGCCGCCTCCATCTCCGCCACCAGCTTCTTGATCGCCTCGTAGTCTTCCTCGGAGGCCGAGACCATGATCGCCCGCTGGTTGGGCAGGACGGTGGTCTCGACCTTGCCGCGCGAGGCGCCGGGGCCGGGCTGGGCTCGCGGGGGCTGGCGGGCGGCAGGCGCGCCGCGAATCTGCGAGCTGCCTCCGCCGCCGAATAGCTGGTCGATGGCCTTCTGCACGTCCTCGGGGTCGGCGTGCTCGACGGTGATAATCCGCATGCGGTCGCGCTTGGGCTGAAGGTCCTCCACCTCCTTGACCCATTTGAGGACCTGCTCGTACATGGTCTTGGTGGTGGCCAGCACGATGGCGTTGGACCGTTCGTCGGCCGAGACCGCCAGCGGGTCGATGCTGCGCCGCTGCTGGCGGGCCGCCTGCTCCAGGGGGCGATACAGCGCCTGAACCATCTTCGCCACGTCGGAGGCGTAGCCCTTCTCGAGCGGAATGACGTACACGCCAGCGGTCTGCTCCGGCGGCACCTGGTCGAGCTGCATTGCCATCGCCATGAGCTTGTCCAGCTCGCCTGCCGGCCCGCTCATCAGCAGCGCGTTGCTCGACGGCTCGGCCGAGACGGACACGCCCGGCTGCTGCCCGCGGCCGCGCCCGCGAGTGGCCACGATGCGCGACAGCGTGTCCGCCAGGTCGGCCGCCTTGGCGTTCTTCAGCAGTATCATCTCGGTCCGCAGGCCGGTCGCCTCGCTGTCTAGCTTGGCAGCGAGTTCCTGCACCAGCTTGGCGTTGTCCTCGCTGGCGGTGACGACGACGGCGTTGACGGTCGGCTCGGCCACCACCGTCACCAGCTCGTCCGGGCTGACGGACCTGCCCCGAGGCGGGGCGAAGGCCTGCATAAGCGCCGGCGCCAGCGTGGCCGCCTGGGCGTTCTTCAGGGGGATGACGACCCGGACCGACTTACCGATCAGGGTCGTGTCCATCTGGGCGACCAGGGCACGGATCTTGTTGAAGGTCTCCTCGTCGGCGCGGACCATGAGCATTCGGGAGTCGCGGCTGGCCTCGATGACCACCGCCGGGGCCGGCCCGCGTCCGCGCCCGGCTGCCTGAGCGGCGAACAGGTTGCGCAGCGAGCGAGCCACCTCGGTCGCCTCGGCGTGGTTCAGCGGAATCACCCGCACCTGCCGGCCCTCAAACGGGGCTGCGTCCATCTCGGCGATCAGCTTGCCGATCCTGGCGTGGTCCTCCTCGGAGGCCCGCACGACGACGGTGTTGCTGCTGCGGTCGGCCATGATGCGGACGGTGCCACCGCCCTGGGCGGCCGCTTGCCGCCCGCGGCCCATAGCCGCCGCCGACTCGCCCAGCGCGCCGAACAGGGCCTGCGCCACGCTGGTCGCCTCGGCGTTGACCAGGCGATAAACCTGCACCGTCAGCTTGGCTATGTCCAGGCGCTCGTCGATGTCCTTGATGACCTTGGCGATCAGCTCCTGCTTCTCAGACGGCGCCGCCACGATCACGGTGCGTCCGGCCTCGTCGGCCGTCACCACGACCTGCCCGGCGGCGGACTGCCCCCGCGCGCCGCGGGCGCCCTGCCGCGAGGGCGCCACGAAGATCTCCTGCAGCGCCTGAACGGTCGAGCGGACCTCGGCGTTCTTGAGCGGGTACAGCCTGACCACCGGCTGGGTCGCCTCGCCTGCCGACTGGTCGAGGTCCTGGATGATCTTGGCGATCAGCTCCATCGCGTCGGCGGGTGCGGCCACCACAACGGAGTTCGTCTGCCGGTTGGCGGCGACGCTCAGGACCGAGCTGACGTCCACCTGCACCGTGCCGTCGGCGCGGCGCAGCTCCATGAGCTGGCGGATCATCTCGACCCGCTGCTGTTGGGGCACAACCCGCTGCCGGCCCTGACGCGCCGCCGGCGCCGCGGCGGCGGTGCTGGCCTGCCGGAAGAGCTGTTTGAGGTTGTCGGCCACCTCGGTCGCGTCGGTGTTCTTCAGCACGAAGACGCGGACCTCGCTGACGACGGTGGCCCGCTGGTCCAGTTGCTCGATGAGCTTCTCTATGAGATCGAAGTCCACGGGCTTGGCCCGCACGATGACGCTGCGGTTGGCGGGGTCGGCGACGACGGAAATCTGGGGCGGCGTCTCGACGGCCGCCGGCACGGGCACCTGCGCCCGGCGGCCCCGCTGGTCGCGCGGCTGGGGTTGTGGCTGTTGCTGGCGCTGCCGCTGCAACTGCTGGAGCAGGCGGTTGACCTGTGGGTTGAACAGCTCATCGAGCGTGCGCGCGATGTAGACGGGGTCGGCTTCCTTGAGCTTGAAGATTCGGAACTCGGCCCGCGCATCGTCGGAGCCGGCGGCCAGCCGCTCGATCATCGACTCGATGTTGGCAATCTCGCTGCGCGTGCCGGAGATGATCAGCGCGTTGGCGCTGCGATCGACGGCGATGGTGATCGGCGGGCGCTCGGGCAGGTCGTCGTCGCCCGCGGGCTGCGTGGTCGCGGCGGCGGCCGCCGCGGGCTTGGTGCTCGGCGTGGGCTTGACCGACGTGGCAGCCGCGGCGTTGGCGTCATCCACGCCTTCCGGCGCTATCGACGGGAACAGCAGCCCCGCCCCGCGGGGGTCGGGCACCGTCGGCGGGCGCTCGGGCAGCTTGTCGGTGATCTTGATCTCGCTGGTGGTCATGGGGCCGTAGAGGCGCTGGATCGTCTCGGCCATCTTCTCCGCCCGCACCTTGGCCAGCGGGATGACGCGGATTTGGATGTTGGTCCTCTCGGCGACCTCGTCCATCTTGACGATCATGGGCTCGATGGTCTTGAGGTCCTCGGCCTTGGCGATGACGGTGACGGCGTTTGTGAAGAAGTCGGCCTCCACGACGGGCTTGTCGGCGCCGCGGCGGTCCTTGTACATGGCGCTGATCTTGTAGGCTACGTCCCACGCGTCGGCGCTGCGAAGCGAGATGTACCTCATGTCCTGAAGCGGGCGCTGCTCGGCCTTGTCGAGGTCCTGGACGAGCTTGCGGACCATGGCGAAGTGTCCGGAGGTGGTGCAGACGACCAGGGTGTTGGTGCGCGTGTCGGCCCCGACGGTGAACGGGGGCGACTGCGCTCCGCGGCGCAGGCGGGCCTGCTGCTGGATCGTATCGCGGAAGAACCGCCCGATTGCGTCGGCCATCTCCTGCGCGTCCGAGTTGATCAGGCGGAACATCTGCACCTGCACGTCGCTGGCGGTGCTGTCGGCGTCCACCTCCTTTATCATCTTCACGACTTCCGGCATCGCGTCGGCCGGGCCCGAGACCAGCAGGCTGTTGGAGTTGATCTCGGCGGTGACGGTGACGCGCTCGGCCGGGTCGCGCCCGCGCGCGCCGCGCGAGAGGGTATCGTTGATCGACCTCGCCAGCGTGTCGGCCTGGGCGTTGGCCAGCCGCACGATCTGCACCCCCGTCTGCGGCGCGAACTTCTCGGTGTCGAACGTCTGGATGAGGCGCTCGGCCAGCGCGATCTTGTCCGGCGGGCCCTGGAGGATCAGCGAGTTGCTGCCGGGCACGACGGCGACGCGCGCGGGAGTCTGCCCCGCCGCACGCCGGCTGCGATCCGGCGAGAGCATCTCCTGAATCACGGGCAGAATCTCGCGGGCCCTGGCGAACTTCAGCTCATAGGTCTTGGTCTGGCTGGCCAGGACGGCCTTCTCGACCTTCTCGATGACCTTCTCGATCTCCTGGAACTGCGTGGGGGAGGCCGAGACGATGAGCTGGTTGGTGGCGCTGTCCGACTCGAACCTCGCGTCCGGCTCGGCGGAGGCCTGCCTGCCCTGGCGCCGGCTCTGGGCGAACAGTCGCCCGAGCGTGCGGGCCACCTCCGCGGCGTTGGCGTTGGTCAGTTGATATGTCCGCACCTGGACCTTGGAGCTGTCCTCCTCGTCCATGGTGGCGACGAGCTGGGCGATCTGCTCGATCTTCTTGCGCGGGGCGTCCACGATGAGCGTTCGGTCGTCGGCGGCCGCCGTTATCGTAACTCGCTCCGTCGGGTCGGCGCCGCGGGAGCCGCCCCGCATCCTGGGCGACCAGTCCATGCGGTTCAGCGTCCACTCGAGCTGAGACGCCGACGCGTTCTTCAGGCGAATCGTGCGGATCTCGCGGGCGGCCGCCGAGTTGGCGTCCAACTGGGCGATCATCGCCTCGATGGACGCCCGCTGCGCCTCAGGCCCGCGCAGAAGGATCGAGTTGGTCAGCCTGTCGGCCTGCACGAGCACGTCTCTCTCGCGCCCGCGTCCCGAGCCGACCATCTGCCGCAGCGTGTTGGCCAGCGCCTCGGCGTCGGCGTTGACGACCTTCACTATGCGGATCAGGGAGTCCTTGGTGGCCTGGGCGGTGTCGAACTTGGCTATCAGATCCTCGGCCTGCTTGAGCTTGTCGGGGGTGCCCTGGACGATGACGGCGTTGGCGCCGGGCAGGGCGGCGATCCGCGTCGGGATCGTGCCGCGATATCCGCGGTAGCCCATCCCGGACTCCTGGAGCATCGAGTTGAGCAGCCCCACGATCTCCGAGGCGCGGGCAAACTTCAGCTCGAACGTGCGGGTCTCGGATCGCAGCGCATCGGATTTGTACTGCTCGAGGACCTTCTCGATCCGCGCGAAGTCCGCGGGGACAGCCGACACGAGAAGCTGGTTGGTGGCGCCGTCGGCCTCGAAGCGAGGCTCGGGCTGGGTGGGGGCGGCCCGCCCTTGCCGGCGATCCGCGCGGAATAGGTTGCCCAGCGACCGGGCCACGTCCCAGACGCTGGCGCCGACGATCTGGTAGGTCCGCACCTCTCGCTGCGTGCCGCCTTCGACGGTGTCGAGCTTGCCGGCCATCTGTACGATCTGGTCCACCTTTGTGCGCGGCGCGTCGATGACCACGGAGCGGTCGTCCGGCGTTGCCGTGATGACGACGCGCTCGGAGTCGCTGCCGGGCCGGCCCCGGCCGCTGGGCCCCCACTGGTACATCTGCCGCAGCGTCTCCGTGACCGCCCATGCGGACATGTGCTCCATGGCGACGATGCGAACCTCGCGGGCCTCGACGGCGGACTTGTCCAGCTCGGCGATGAGCTTCTCAAGCTCCTCGCGCTGGGCCTGCGGGGCGCTGAGGAGTATGGAGTTCGTCCGCCACTCGGCCTGGATGCGGACCTCCTCGGCGACTCCGCGCTTGGGGCGGGGGATCATGCCGCGCAGGACGTTGGCCACGTCGGTCGCCTGCGCGTTGCGGAGCTGGATAACGCGGACTTCCGACTCGCCGACGAGGTACGGCTGGTCCAGCTCCTTCAGCAGGTTCTTGGCGAGTGCGTGCTTCTCGCCCGGGCCCTGAATCACGATCGCGTTGACGTTCTGCATGACGGCGACGCGCGTGGGCACCTGGGCGGCGCCGGCCCGCCCGGAGCGCTGGTCGTAGAGCATCGACTGGAGTATCGGCGCGACCTCGCCGGCGCGGGCGAACTTGAGCTTGTAGGTCTGGGTCTGGCTGTCGGGGCTGGCTTCGGTAAACCGCTTGATCAGAGGCTCGATCTCCTCGAACTGGGCGTCGGTAGCCGAGACGAGCAGTTGATTCGTGATGTAGTCGTACTCGAACCGCGGCGGGGTCTCGGCGGCCTTCCCGCGGCCGCGCCCGCCCTGCGAGTACAGGCGGTTCAGCGACCGCGACGCCTCGTAGGCGTTCGCTCCGGTGAGCTGATACATCCGCACGGTCTGCTGCTCGGCCTCCGCCTTGGTGTCCATGGAGGCCACCAGTTGGGCGATCTCCTCGATCTTCTTTCTCGGGGCCTCGATGACCAGTGACCGGTCGTTCGGGGCGGCAGTGACGACGACCTGCTCTTCGGGATCTGCCGGCGGCCCCCGACGCCCGCGCTGCTGCGAGGGGTACAGTTGCGACAGCATCGACACCAGCGACGACGCCGAGGCGTGCTGAAGCTTTATCGTCCGCATCTCGCGGTCCAGCGGCTCGGTCGCCTGGTCGATCTGGGCTATGGTCTTCTCCAGCTCCTGCCGCTGGGCCTTGGGGGCGACGATCAGCAGCGAGTTGGTGGCCTTGTCGGCCTGCACCGAGACGTCGCGCATGCCGCGCGGCAGCAGCCCGCGAATCTTCGCGAGCATGTCCTCGGCCTTGGCGTTCTTCAGCCGGATGATCCTGACGGTTGCGTCGTCCGTGTACTCGGCCTTGTCGAACTTGGCGATGAGGTCCTTGGCAAGGGCGAGCTTCTCCGGCAGGCCCTGGATGATCAGTGCGTTGGCGCCCTGCATGGCCGCCACGCGGACGGGATAGCCCCCCGAGCGCCCGCGGCCGCGCTCCGTCAGCATGTTCTGGAGGATCGGCGCAAGCTCGTTGGCCTTGGCGAACTTCAGGGCGAACGTCTCGGTCTTGCTGGCCAGCACGGTGGCCGCCTGGAGCTGCTTGATGAGCGCCTCGATGTCGTCGAACTGCCCGCCGGGCGCGGCGATGAGGAGCTGATTGGTCACGGTGTCGGCCTCGAAGCGGGGCTGAAGCTCTCCGGCCTCACGAGGCCCCCTGCGCTGCTCGGAGAACAGTCGCCCCAGCGACCTGGCCATCTCCCGCGCGTCCGAGTGCGTCAGTTGATACGTCCGCACCTGCAGGCCGCCCACGCCGGCCACGTCCATGCTCTGGGCCAGCGTCACGATCTCCTGGATCTTGCTCTTGGGGCCCTCGATCAGGAGCGTGCGGTCGCCCGGCCCGGCGGCCAGCACGATCTGCTCGGCGGGGTCGCCCCCGCGGCCCCCGCGGCCCGACGACACGTAGCGCTGGTAGAGCTGCCCCAATGTTGCGACCAGGGCCTGTGCGGAGGCGTTCTTCAGCGGCAGTTGGCGCATCTCCCGGGTCCACTGGCGGGACTGCTCGTCGAGCTTGGCGATAATCTGCTCGATCTGCTCCCACTTGTCCTGCGGTGCGCGGACCCAGACGCTCTTTGACAGCCTGTCGGCCTGGATGACGACCGACGCGCCGCGCCCGCGGGCCTCCGGCATCATGGCGCGGAGGGAGGCGGCCACCTTCTCCGGGTCGGCGGCCTGGAGGAAGACCGTGCGGATGGGGTGGCTTTCCTCGGTGTCCACGTCGAGCGACTTGATCAGCTCGGCGATGGTCTTCTGGTCGTCCGCGGCGGCGGAGATCAGCAGGCTGTCGTTTGTCGGCGCCACGGCTATGACGACGGGCACCTGCTGGGCCCCTCCGCGGCGCTGCCGGCCTCGCGCGTCGTAGATCTGCCGTAGCGATCTGGCCAGCTCGTCGGCCTTCACGTGATTGACCGGCACCTTCCGCGTGGCGGCAACGGACAGCGGTGCGACGTTGGCCTTGAGCTTCTCGAGTATGTCGCGGATTCTCGGCCAGTCGCCTGGCACGGCGGAGATGATGAGGCTGTTGCTTCCCGGCTCGGGCTCGACGCGCATGCTGGTGCCGCCGCCGGCCTCGAACAGCCTCCTGAGGGCTTGCGCCAGTTGCCGGGCGTCTGAGCCCTCCAGGTGAACGACCTGGATTTCCCTGGCCTCGGCCTGTGGGGCGCCCTCGGCGGGCGGGGGCTCATCGAACTCGGCGACGAGCTTGGCGGCCAGCTCCACGTCGCTGCGGGAGCCGATGATCACCAGGCGGTTGGTGCGCGAGTCGGCCGATACATTGACGGTCGATTGCCTGCGTCCGCGGCGGTCGGCCGTGGTGGTGCTGGTGGCGTTGCGGATGATGCCGGCCAGTTGCTGGGCGTCGGCGTGCTTGAGGCGGAAGATCTTCATTCCGCCGGTGTCCTCGCTGGCCTTGTCCAGGTCCTTGATCATCTTCTCGATGTCGGCGATGCTCTCTACCGGCCCGGACACGATCAGGCGGTTGGACGCCGGATCGGCCACCACCCTCGCCACGGGCACCGACTGGGGCGGCCGGCCTCGCTGGGCGACCTGCACACTGGGCAGGGCCGGCGTGATGATCTTGACCAGGTCCTCGGCCTTGGCGTTCTTGATTTGGAAGATGCGCATCTCGCGGGATTCGCGGTCCTCCTTGTCGAGCTGGGTCAGGAGGTTCTCGGCCATCTCGAGGCGCTCGCCGGAGCCCATCAGGAAGATCGTGTTGCTGCGGGAATCGACGGTCGTGGAGACCGCCTCGGAGGTGTCGATTCGTCCCTGGTAGCCCATCGATCGCTTCAGGCGGACGATCGCCCGCGGGCCGAACAGGTCGTCGATGACCTTGGCCACGTCGGCCGCCGAGGCGGTCTTCAGGGCGTGCGTCCGCATCTGGTACTTGGTGAGCTTCTCGGTGTCCAGCAGCTCCAGGAACGACCGGACGTACTCGATGCGGTCGAGCTTGTCGGTAATGACCAGTCCCCTGCCGCCGGCCAACGGCGCGATCTGCCCCCAGGGAGAGATCATGCGCACCACGGCGTTCTTGACCGAGTCCACGTCCACAAACTTCAGCGGCACGACCATGGTGACGATCTCGGCCGGACGGACGTCACCGGCGGTCGCCGCCTCGGGGCTGCGCAGAATCCTCGCCCACGCCGGCGCGGTGCTGATCTGCTCCAGGCGAAGGAAGCGCCCGTCCTCGCGCAGATGGTGGCCTCGCATCGCCAGGAACAGGTTCAGCATGTCCATCGCTTCGGTGTACGAGTACATCTGCGAGTCGAAGAATGTAAGGTTCCCCTCGACGTTCAGCTCGCCGATTATGGGCTTGTTGGCCTCGCGCGCGAACATGCCGATGACGGTGACGAAGGGCATGACCTTGTACTGAAAGCGTATGTTGCGGACGACCTTCTGTGGCGCGGGGTGTGTGTCGGGCTGCGGCCTGGCGGCGACGGCGGCGGGCTGGGTGGTCGGCTGCCTGGCGGCGGTCGCCTGAGCGGGCTGCGTGGTTGGTGTTGCCGCCGCCTGGGCCGGCTGGGTTGTGGCGCGCTCGGCCGCTGCCACGCCGGAAGCCGGTTGAGTGGTCGGTTCGGCCTTGGGGGCGGCCGCGACCGCCGGCTGAGTGGTGGCCCTCACGACCGGCTGAGCGGCATCCGCGGAAGAAGAGGGCTTGGTGGTCTGTCCCGGAGCGGCAGCTACCGTGGCCATCCATGCGGCAACCAGGACACTGACAAGCGCCATCCGTCTCATTGCAAAGCCTCCTGGAACGGTCCGTCGTACCATCGCGTTCCATCCAAGCTCTAAGCGGAAGAAAGTTCAACTCTTATGATTCACGATTTTGCACTTCATCGTCTGGCCGAATCGCCCCTGACGGCCGGCGCGGTCGCGGGGGCGGGTCTGAGGTGCTCGGGCAGGTCGGCGGTCGCCAGCTGGCGCTTCTGCGCCAGGGAGTCACCGATCTCGACGGCCCAGTAGGCGTTCCTGATCTTCAGGATCACGCGGCTGTCGGAGAACTCCCTTGGGTTGTCCTTTCGGCGGACAGGCCGGCAGTCGATCATGACGATCTGCCCGCCGGCGAGGCGCTGCCCGATCTTGTAGGTCTTGACCTCGCCGGATGAGACGTGTCGGACGTGGATGAGTTCCTTGCCGAACAGGGTTGGCAGGCCGGCCAACCGCCAGCTTGCCTCGGGCGGGGCCGATGGCGGCGGAGGAGGCGGCGGTGGAGGAGGGCTGGGCCGCGGCCGCTCGGGTTGAGGCTGTGGCCGCTCGCGGCGGACGTACGGCCGAAGGATGTCGCGGCTGGCGATGAGCAGCTCGTACTGCTGGCGCTGCGGCGTGTCCAGCCGGCCTGCCGGGCGCGTCGCCGGACGTGAGGCCGACCCGCTACTGCCGGTCGGCTCCAGTGCCAGCGTCGAGTACTTGAAGTTCAGGTCCACCCTTCCGGGCCCGGCGCCCGAGGGCTTCAGAGAAAGCGTGTCCAAGCGATGCAGCTCCGACCCGACCGACAGCAGATACAGCAGATTGATCGCGTGCGAGAGCTTGCCGCCCTTGATACTGACCGACCGGCTGACTTCCTTGTCGTTGGCCTTGCGGCTGAGTCGGCGTGAGGCCAAAGGAGACGAGCTTGTCTGCTGGGCATCCAGGCCGCTGGGCGCCAGCAGCCCCATCAGCCGGGCCCGCATTCGCTCGCTGACCTGGGTCTCGCCAGGGCCGAGTGTGCGCCCCGCCAGGGCCGCCAGCCGGCTCTCGTGGCGATCGGCCTTGGACACCTCCGCCTCAAGCTTGCGGATCTTCCCACGAAGGTCGTCGGCCTGCCTGTCCAGCCTTGCTGCCGGCGCCAGCAGTGTCCCGTTCAGCACGGCATAGACAATGAGGAACCCCACCATCGCGCCGATGGCGATCGTCAGAGCCTGCCGTCGATTCACCTTGAGTTTCATCGCCGGATGTCCCTTCTCGCCCCGGAACGCCTGTTCGTGCCGCCCGTGCGCCCGGGCCGCGACAACTGGTCGACGGGCGTGTCGTCGGCGGGGCGGGGCGTCGGCTTCAGGCCGGCAAGGGCTATCTTCATTCCCTTGCGAGGGGACACCCGCATCTCAGCGGTGTGCATGTAGCGGGGATCGTTGGTCTTTCGCTGCTGCTGCTTGGCCTCCGCGTCGTAGCCGGCGCTCCTGAGGCGCCTGATGACCTCGGTGATGGCCCGCTGGCTGTCGGCGCGAATGGTGAAGACAAGCGAGCCGTCGGGGGCGCCTGTCAGGCCGGGAACATACACCTCCGTGCACGACGGCATCAGGGCGCTGATGTGGGCCAGGTGATCGAGCCAGTCGGGCGTGTCCCGCTCCCACTGCTCGACGGCCTTCAGCCTGGCCGCCAGCTTGTCAACTCGCTTCTTCTGGGAGACAAGCTTGTTGTGATCGTCGCGAAGCTGATCGAGCCCGTGCTCCTTGGCCCGCAGGTACTCGCTGCCCAGCGCGATGAAGGCCAGCAGCACAGCGCATGACCCCGCCGCCACGGAAAGGGCGCGAGTGCGCTTCGTATTGCGCCTCGCCGGGGGGCGCTTGGGGTTGAGGAAGTCAAACGGCATCCCGCGCTGGCCGCTGTGTCCGATGGCCAGTCCCAGCGCGGAGATGAACTCCGAGCCGTCGCCGCAGTCCGCGCCCAGCTTCAGAAGCTCGGCGGGACTCAGCGTCTGGCAGGGCAGCTCCAGGCGCCGGCTGAGCTGCTCGGCGACCTGGTCCTCAATACCCGTTCCGCCGGCCAGGTATATCCTGTCCACCCTTCCGCCGCCCTCGACGGACTGATAGCTCTGGAGGCTGCGAATGGTCTCTGTGACGACGCCCTGGACCGCGTCGCGCAGCTCTGCGTCCTCGCCGCGGCCGGGCATGGGAATCTTGCCGAGGGCCGACCGGCTGAACGCCAGCGAACTGCCGACCATCACGTCGATCTCGGTCTCGTCGGCTGTCAGGTGCAGCACGGCGCGATGCTCGTCGCCGCCGTCGGGCATGCACGCCTGCACGCAACTGTGGTTGGCGTAGGGCCGCAAACCCAACCGCCGCAGCCTGACGTGGGCCGCCAGGGCGATCTGTCTGTAGTAGTCCATCACCGGCAGGCGCACCGCAGCCACCAGCACGCTGATGCCCGCCTGCGAGCCGTTGGCGCCGGCCTCCGGGTCGAAGTGGCTGGTGACGGTGAAATCCACCACCGCCTCTTCCGCCCGGAACGGCAGCTCCTTGTCCACCTGGTACTGCACCATGGAGGCCAGCTCGCCCCGCTGTGTGCCGGGCGGGAAGGTGAGTGTCTTGAGGACGGCCAGCCCCCGCGGCACGCACATGACCACGGGCAGGCCGGCCAGCCCGTGTTCCTTCAGCGTCGCGCGCAGGAATTCCCCGATCGGCTGGGGCTCGGCGATATCCAGGCCCTCGGGCATCGGCCGGACGATCAACCTGACGATCCGCAGGCCGCCGCCCGCCCGCTCGGCGTGAACCAGGCGCAGGCGCCGGCTGTCGAAGTCCACGGCCACGAACCGCCGGTCGCCCCTGCGGAGCAACATCCTGCTCAGTTGGCCTCGTATGCCGTTCATCTACAGGCCCTGCAATTGCTCAAGGTCCACCGCCACGGGCATACCCAGGCGGGTGAGGTCGCGCATGTACACGATGCGCGGCTCGCCGGCCGCCAGGTCGATTATCGCTTCCAGGACGTAGAACCGCCCGCTGGGCACGGCGAACCCGACGCACCGGACGCGGAATTGATAGCTCCTGGCCGTCAGATGCGGCGCTATCTCCTTGAACTTCTCCTCGGCGACAACGTTCCTGGAAACCAGCCAGGCTATTGTCGCCCCCTCCTGGGCCTCCAGGTCGCCGCGGGCCTCGACGATCTCCTCGGCGAGGTACTGGTCGATCCCCGGCACGAGGGACAGGACCTTCGCCGGGGCGGTGTTGACGTTGATCAGCCCGACGATGGGCGTGTTGGCCCCGCCGGCCTGCGTGGTGAGCTTGTCGAGCACAACTGACAGGTTCCCGGCATTGACGCCGGAGCGGATGACGGTCTGCTGCTGTCCCCCGCCGCCGCGGCGCCCGCGGCCCCGGCCGCGAGGGGCGCTCTGCTGCCCGGTGGTCTGATACTCCATGTTCAGCAGCTCGCTGGGGTGCTTGAACGTCTGCCCCGCCTGGCGGTACTGCCTGATGAAATCGACCGTCTCCCGGGGCAGCCCCGCGCCGTCGAGCTGCTCGAGCTCCTGGTCCTCGCCGTTGATGTTGACCCGGGCCTTGCCGGCGCCGTCCACGTGAAACTCGTAGCTGACGACGGTGGCCAGCCGCATCAGCCCGCCGTCCAGCTCGCCGTCGCGGTTGTCCGGGGGGAAGCTGTCGTCCCCGTCGTCCTCGTTGGTCTCGATCGTGCCGTTGAGGTTGTGGTCCTCGCCGTACACGATCGAGCCGCTAAACCCCTTGACCAGCAGCAGCTCTTCCATCGTCGCCAGCAGGCCGTTCTTGATCAGATACGGAACGGGCAGGCGGCTGTAGTATTCCTGCTCGGCCCCCTCGCTGCGCTCGTCGCTGTCGCCGTCGCGGTAGTCCAGCAGGCTGTCCACCAGGTCGCTGGTCATGTTCGGCAGGGCGGCCAGCGCCTGCTCGGAGGCCGTGTTGAGGTTGATCTTGCCGGCTTCGTCCGTAAGCCCGTATCGCACCGCCGTCGGGTCGTCGGGATTGTGCGCGTAGATCGTGAAGTACCACGTCTCGCCGCCGTCGGTCAGCACCAACTGCTCGCCGAACAGACCGGGGTTGTCGTACCACAGCTCCATGTCGTTGTAGCCGGTCCGGAGGATCGATACGGCCCGCTGCACGCCGGCGAGCGCCACGGCGTAGGCCTGCTGGCGGGAGTGGCCGGCCCTGGCGGCGCCGATGTCCGCGCGGAGCTGGAACAGGATGCTGGCCGCCACCATCGACGCAAGCGCCGTTATCACCAGCACAGCCAGAAGGATCGTTCCCCGGCGCCTCATCGCGAAGCCCCCTCGCCCGTGCGAACCACGGTGCCGCGCTGCTGACGCGCGCCAGCCGGCACGAACACCACCCGGCGAAACGTCGGATGGGTCTCGATGTACTCGTCCACATCCATGTCTTCCGGCAGCGGCTCGGTGCCGAGGGTGATCTCGACGGCCACCGGAAGCAGAGATGTCTGCTCGCCTTCGCCCTCGGCGGGGGCCTCCATCCGCCACTCGGCCTGCCAGCCGGAACCGTTGTGGAAACGGAAGTTCACGAACCGCAGCCGCGAGGACAGAAGCCTCGTCTGCCGCGCGCTGCCGGGCGACTCGGCGGAGATGACCTTCTGGCACGTCCGCACCAGGCCGAGAACCTCCTCGGTATTCGGATCGACACTCAACTGGTAGCCGACGAGCTGAAGGTCCTGCTCGGGAGGGATCGGGTCTTCAGTTGACTGGCGGATGACCCAGGCGGCCGGGCCGGGCAGACCGGCGCTTATGAACACCAGGCGGCCCGCCGAGCCCTCCAGCCCCAGGTTGAGGAACGGGTAGATCATGGCCGAGCGCAGCTCGTTGGTCAGGCCGTCCATGACGTCCCTCTCGCCCGCCAGCATCTCCGACTCGGCGGCGATCGCCTTGCGGACGTCCAGCGCGTACAGGTAGAAGGCGTACAGGGCACCCATCAGTGACAGCACCAGCGCCACCGCCAGCACCACCTCCAGCAGCGTGAAGCCGGCCTTTCTCGCCCTGCGGCTCACCGTTGCACCCCCAGGTCTTCGGAGACTTCCGCCCCGGCGAGCTGAGACTCACCGGCCTGGTCGTCGGAGGGAACAACGTGAAACAGCGAATAGGTGAAGCCCTCCGGCTTGTAGGTGATCAGGATCTGCACCTGCGTCATGGTCGGCGCGTCGAGCGACTCGGCGTCCAGCTCGCTGGTGACTACCTGCCAGCTCCAGTCCTGTTCAGGCTCGTCGTAATCGGTGGGCCCGTCGTCAACCGGGGGCACCAAGCCCATCTGCATCTCCGACAGGAGCGTCACCGCGCGGTCCACGGCCTGGGCCTGCACGCGGAGCAGGCGCGTAGCCTTGATCGACGCGGCGAACGAGCCGATGACGACGCCGGCGGCGGCCGCGAACAATCCGATCGCGAAGATCACCTCCAGCAGCACCGCGCCGTGGGCGCTACTCGAGCTGGTCCTCGCTCGGGGCCTGTTCGCTCTGAATCTGATCGTAATACTCCTGAAGCTCTTGTTCGTTGACGATTCGGGCCGACACGATGCCGCCCCGCGCGCTGATCTGAATGACCGCCCGGCGGGAGTCCGACTCGCCCGGGGGCCTGAGCTCCAGCAAGGCCTCCTCGCAGGTCCCGTCGCTGTAGAACGTCAGCGGCGACAGCTCGACCTGATCGGCGACGCCGATCGCCTCCTGCGAGTGCGTTACTGTCCGATACGCGCTTGAGCCGATCAACTCACAGCGGCTGACCCGGGCCAGATCCCGCGGGACCATGTCTCGCCACAGGCAGCCCTCATAGTCAGTGAATACGCCGGGCTCTTCGAGGGGTTTGGGCTCCCAGAGGATCTGGGTGAAGCCTTCCTCGTCGAACTGAAGCCGCAGGCGCCTGCCCTGATTGGCTGCGTCGGCCCGGGCCATCCGCAGGGCCGCCTGGAACCGCTCCACGCCCTGCTCGAAGGCAGCCTGGCTGTCCCAGC
>Ga0307379_10003447_pt1 | contig 23033 bp, 22 predicted proteins | sample UN2MG_FD_202237 | JGI IMG/M metagenome (GOLD analysis project Ga0307379, IMG submission 202237) | Soil microbial communities from Risofladan, Vaasa, Finland - UN-2 | ecosystem: Environmental > Terrestrial > Soil > Coastal area > Acid sulfate soil | place: Finland: Risofladan, Vaasa | collected... | reverse complement strand
GAACCGGGTACCCCTGATCAGGGCTTCCGCCTCCGGACTGACCGGATACGTGGACAGCGCCGGCCGCCTGGTGGCGTCGCTTCCCTACTACGAAGCACAATACCTGGTCGTGGATGTGGAGATTCGAAAACCCACGGTGACGCTGTATACCCTGCTCGGGGATTGGTTTCCTCAAGGCTTGCTGGCGCTGTTCGTCGTTTTCCTGCTTCTCTCAGCCTTTCCCCGGCTGCGCCGGGCTCTGTGACACGGCCTGTAGAATATACGGGGCCTGCTCGACCTACCGCCTTGATCTGTTGATGCTGGCCGCTTCCCGCAGATGCAGGGCGTTGCCGTTTCACTTGTGTCAGCTACTCTTCATGAACGATTGCTGAGGAGAATCGGTCGTGTAACATGGAGCATCGGCGATGAGATCCGAGAAGTGATGAGCATGCCGAGAGACACGCCGTTGTTCTCGGAGGAATTCGCCAAATGACTGCATACTCCCCTCCCAGACGGACAAATACCGCAGCCATCTAACATAACGGGAGTTCGTGAAACACTGCTTCAATATGACCGGGGAGTTCGATCCGGATATACACACGGTCGAATTTCAGCGTTTTCGGGTGGTTTGATTCAAAACTTGGGAATATAATATGTTAGAATGCTTGAATATTAAAAGGACAATCGCAGCGGCGGTACTGACATTGGCTTATAATGCCCAAGCTCGCATTATAGAGATTGAGAAGAAAAAAGGAAGCATTGCATTTAAAGGAGGTTTTTAAAATGAAGGTATTGGTGACCGGTGGCACTAATGGAATGGGAAAAGGCGTTGCAAAAATTTTAGCCGGAAGTGACAACCAAACGCATGAAATCATCATTTTGTGCAGATCTAAAGAACGTGGTGAGGCTACAATCAAAGAACTTGAAGTTACCACAAAAAATAGAAATATTTCGATCGTTTTATGTGATCTAACTAAACTCAGTAATGTTCGAAATGTAATCAAAGAGATTCATAGTCAACATACGTTTCTAGACGGTTTATTTATAAATGCCGGCCTGGGTTATGCTGCCAAACGTGCAGAAACTGAAGATGGCATGGATCCACATTTCCAAGTTAATTATTTATCTCAATTTATGCTAACTCTAAATTTATTGGACTTGCTGGAAAAATCTGAGACTGGAGGAAGAGTAATTTTCAATGCAACTGACGGTGGTGAAATATTTTGGGACGACCTACAAATGAAGAAAAAATGGAATTATGAAAAAGGCATACATCAAGCAATGGTCGCCAAAAGAATGTTTTATACTCGTTTGCATAATTTGTACAGGAAAAGAAAAGAGTCCAAATTATCATTTTTTGGATTTCAAATAGCAGAGACTGTTTGGACCAATCAAATTAACATTATTCCATTTATGATGAAAACTATGGCTAAGATTATGAAGTTTTTTGGCACATTTATTTCAATTGAGAAATGTGGAATAATTATGTCTCCTTTGTTCACTGAAAAGCAAGAAGAGAGCTTAAAAAAGTCTGGAAAATTTATTACCTGGAGGAAAAATAAATTCATTGAGGTAAAACAAGATGAAGTCGTGTTTGATAAAGGAATGCAAGATAGACTGTGGAAAATTAGTTTGGATTTATGTAAAGACGAAGAAACAGCTCAAATAGCTGAGAAACTTGAAAAACTTTGAAAATGTATTTTCAAAAGATTCAAAATTATTGGTAGGAAAAGTCATAATCCGGCTTCCAGTGCATTTGCAGATTGAGTTGTTTTGAGAAATGAGAACAAGCATTCTAACATGACGCTGCACAGAGACGCCTGCTCGCTCGCTTCGCTCGCTGCGAGGGCGCTCGTGAGCTTTGTCGTTAGGCAGCGCAGGCTGATTGGGGTTTCAGAGAAGGCTTGGAGGAGAACATGGCAGCATCAGTTTTCAAATCGGAAAGAATATCAAGGACGGGCACCATCACTTTGAATGCTCCGCTGAAGAGAGTGTTTCCCTTATTTGGTCCTATCAGAGAGAAGGAATGGGCCGCCGGGTGGGAGCCTCAAGTGCTTTATTCGACCACCGGTTCCGTGGAAGAGTATATGGTCTTCAAAACGCAGTCTCATCATGGACATGAGCCTGATTCCACGTGGACGGTATCGAAGTATCATCCTGAACAGGCATTCATTGAGTATACAGTTTTCGCGCCAGGAAGGCTGTGGTGGATAACGATTCGGTGCCGTAAAGGCTTTGTGGGAGAAACAACGGAGGCGGAAATTACTTACACATACACTGGGTTGACGGAGAAAGGCAACGCGATTAACGAGAGGGCTTTGGAGACGATGTATCGTCGAAATCTGAAGGACTGGGAAGAATCAATCAACCACTATTTAGAGACAGGGGAGCGACTGGAACACAGGTAGAGGTGCTTCTTTTGTTTGCGGTGGGCGCTGCCTAACCACTCGCTGGAGCCGACCTGGCTATCTTGAGCAGTTGGGAAGTTACATGAGCCTATTGGCGGACTGGTGGGCGAATGAGTGGCCGCCCGTGCCGCCAGGCGGCTCAGCTCGGACCGTTAGGCGCACACCGCTAAAAATCTTGGACTAAGTTGGAGGGCATATATGAAACCAAGAAGAGTGAATGTGGAGGGGCTTGCTCGACTGCCGGCGTTCAGCCACGCGGTAGTTGCAGGTGACTTTATCTATGTTTCTGGCACATTGGGTGTGAAACCAAATTCGATGGAGTTGGTTGAGGGTGGTATCGGGCCAGAGACCACACAGACGCTGCGCTACATTGAGACCATTCTGGAGGAGTGTGGGGCGTCACTGAATGACGTAGTGAAGGTTAGCGTTTTTCTTGCAGATATAGGCACCTTTGCGGTTATGAACGAAGCTTATCTTAAGGTCATCGGCTCTGATCCCCCAACACGGATTACAGTAGGGGGAGCAGATCTAGCGCTTGGGGCTTCTGTTGAGATCGACTGCATTGCCTACAAACGGCGGGAATAGAAAGGGATTCGATTCGGAGAAATGCACCTACCGATGCTCTCGCATTCTCTAGCCTTGAGGTGTGCTCCTAACCCCCGCTGCCGGCGCTCCACCTCCGGGGTCCCTACCGCAGCTTGAAGACGCATTGGTAAGCATTGGGGCGATTCACCATGAGCTATTTGACAATATACAAGCCCAAGTGAGATTCGGCATGTAACATTAATAAAAACCTGGAATCATTACAGCTAATGCTATAAGCCAACTCAGTTTTCATTTTTTCCAAGTTTGACCGAACTTGTCTTACATTTAGTTCAATTATTGAATAGATCAATAAAAACAAAACTGTTAATAAATAATATAGATCAGTAAACTGAACGTCGTAGATAGTTGAGTTGAACCAAATTTGAACGGGGAAAATAGACTCTGATGCCCCCCGTATCCGAACATCAACCCTCAAAGATCGATTCCTGCACTTTCACAACATCGCTGAAATCTTCGAGCCTGAAGTGGGTGTAATGCTCAGTCATTTCCTGCGTACGGTGGCCGGTGAGTCTTTGGAGTTTAGAATCAGGCACTTTTGCCCGACAAACGCTATTGAAGAAATGCCTCCACGAGTGGAACGTGATGTTTCTGCTTTTCCGTATTTCCTTTGTTATACCGATTGCCTTCAAGGCATGATAAAGCACGGCAAGTATCGCTTTATGTTTGATTGGAGTATCCTTGTCTCTTCCGGCAAACACCAGGGAATCAGGTTGCTGGAAAGGCGAGCTTTCTATCATAAGATGTAGATATTCGCTGACCATTCTCGGAATGGGAATACTTCGCTGGGAGTTCCACTTTGGATCTTTCATCCCATATTTCCGCGCATAGGCTTGAAGAACGCTGATATGTGTGTCAAATACAGATTTCTTCTGCAATCCCTGAATTTCTCCCAATCTGAGTCCCGTCGCAGCTGCCAAGAGATTCAGAGTGTAGTGCTCTATGCTGTTTTTCCAGGTTCTTTCGTATTGTTGTTCGTCAAATAACGTCTTCACCTCCGAGAGTGTGAGTATGTCCTTTTGCTTCGTATTTTCTTTCAGGATGCCGATCTTTTCAGTCGGGTTCCTGGGAATGTACTGGTATAAAACCGCCTGTCCGAGCATCACTTTAAGCGTTGCCAAGCTTCTATTTATCGTTGCCGAAGAGAGTCCTGAATCGTTCAATAGCTCGAGCATCCACGACTGGACATGTTGGGGTTTGATGTCATTCAATCTCATATCACCGAAAGCGGGTATGAGCCTCAAATCCAGATTGCGCTTGCTCTCTTCAACGTATCTCCGTGACACAGAAAATCCTCGGGCAAGGCGGTATCTTACATAGTTACATTTGTCCCAAACCCACCAGTTCTCAGCATATTTCTTAAAGGTGAGATTCCTTGTCTTGGGATTGAATCCTTCCTTGAGGTACTGGTTCGCCCAGTTTGCAGCAGCAGCCTTAGAGGTTTCTCCTGTGGACATACCGGTCATGTACTTGCCATCGTCATCACGGAACTGTACGTAGTAGATAAACTTATTTTTCTTAGTCGTTAGTCTCTTATAGAGGCTGAATGGCTGTTTTGTCTTGGGCATAACAATAAATAAACTTACAAATAATCTTACAACTGCTGTTATGGGAAGTCAAGACAAAATAAGATCGCGAAGTATTATTTCTAAATGCTTATTTTATAGGAACTTATATTGCCGGCGGTCGGAGTCGAACCGACACGAGGGTCACCCCTCACCAGATTTTGAGTCTGGCACGTCTACCAATTTCATCACGCCGGCCTGATTTCACGAGAGTAGCCCGCAATCCTTCACCTTGTCAAGAAACCCCAGCTCTGCTTAACTGCCTATCTGAATGTACAAGTTGTACGAAAATTGCCGTCTTTGTCCGCGCAACTGCGGAGTAGACCGTGTGCGGGGTGAGAAGGGATACTGCGGCGAGGATGCTCAGATCAAAGTCGCCTGGGCCGGTCTGCACTTCGGGGAAGAACCGCCCCTGATCGGGAAGGGAGGCTCGGGGACGGTTTTCTTCACCGGCTGCACCTTGAAGTGCGATTCCTGCCAGAACTGCCAGCTCAGCAGGCAGGGCTTGGGACGGGAGATGTCCTCAGGTGAATTTGAACAGCTGATGCTGCGGATCCAGGAACGGGGCGCCGAGAACATCAATCTGGTGACCGCCACCCATTTTGTCCCGGCGATCATAGAGGCTGTGGCCGCTGCCCGAGCTCAAGGGCTCTCTCTTCCCGTGGTTTGGAATTCCTCTGGATATGAAAAGGTCTCCACTCTGCAGATGCTGAAAGATACCGTCGATGTGTATCTTCTCGATTGCAAGACCCTGGATTCAGCGGTGAGCAGACGCCTCATGGGGGCAGCGGATTATCCAGAAGTCGTACAGTCGGCGCTGCTGAGGATGATCGAAGACAAGCCCCTGATCGTGGGGGAGGATGAAATCCGGCAAGGGGTTATTGTGCGCCATCTGGTGCTGCCCGGATTGCTCGAACAGAGCCGGGAAGTTCTGCGCTGGTTCGCGGGTCATCTCAAGGATCGGGCACTTCTCTCCCTCATGTTTCAGTACACCCCACCGCCGTTAGGGCAGGGAGGTGCTGCAGCGGAAAGGAGTTGCGCGGCAAAGGTTATTACTATGGAAGAAAGAGGTCCGGAAGCGGAGGGGAAACGGAGCAGGCCGCTGCACTTGGAGCGTACCGTTAACCGGCGGGAGTCCAGGCAGGTCTTGACCTGGCTGGAGGAGCTGGAGATCGAAGATGGCTTTGTCCAGGAGCCGGCCCGCAACTCAGACTGGCTGCCGGATTTTACTCAGGCATTTCCCTTTCCCGAGGGCCAGGCGGTGCCGATCTGGCACTACGAATCCGGATACATCGGTCGATAGGACGGAATTTCGCAGAGCAATCCAACGAATGGCTCGAATCGCTCAGTCCGGGCCGATCACCGTTCCCTCGAAGGCCTGATCGTAGAGGATCTTTTTCAGGTTATCGATGTTGCGGCCGCCGGCTACGATGACTCGAAGTTTGATCTGAGCGGCTCTCTCGGTGGCCACCGGATCGAAGGGCACATTGATCCCCGGTTTCCAGGTACTCCCTACCAGCTTCTGAAAATCTTTCCAGCCCACCCGGTCTAGGGGCTTCGCCTCCGGATCGACTTTGGGATCCCCGGTATAGACCTTGGTGATGTTGGAGAGATTGAGCAGCGTGTCTGCCTGAAAGCGTTCGGCCAGGAGAACCGCGTCATAATCTGTTGAGAAGCCCGGCTTCCATCCCGCCGCCACCAGCACCCGCCCGGGAAACACACTTACCGCTGTAGGATCCGTGATCACCTGTTCCGGGCAAAAATCACGGAACAGCTGCTTGAGCAGCTCCGCGTTTAGTCGAGTCGCGGCGATTCCGATCCAATCCAGGACGTCCGCAGCCGCTTCCGGGATCACGGTCCTGTAGGCTCGTTGGTACTCCCTGGCCGGTCCACCGCCCCCGCAGACCAGGATCAGGCGGCTGTCGGGTTTCCTTTCCAGGTATTCCAGCAGCGCAGCTCGAAACGCCAGCAGAAAGTTAGAATCGACCTTGTCCGGAACAATGATCGACCCGCCCAGGGAAATCACCTTTGTCTGGCTCATAGGCTCCTCCTCTTCCGAAGTAGTGTATGAGGAAAAGCCGAAAACGTTCAAGCAACGGCTGCCAAGACAGTGACGCTACATACAGGTTGCTTCGATCACAACCCCGAATAATTCGGCAGCATCCCATTTCAGGGTTTTCTCAGGCGAAATGGCGTATTGTGGCCTGCAGCGCATCCACCTGGAGTTTAACGTTTTCCATACGCTGCATGCCTGTCTTGAACAGACAGAGCTGCTTGCGGATACCTTTCAGCGTGGGACAGTCCCACTCACCGTAGCCCTTTACATTCCCCTTGTATCTCGGATCGTATAGAGGCGATCGCTCCTTGGATCCGTAGAAACTCAAATCCCGGAAAACCGGCTCCAGATGAACCGGCGTGTAGCAACCGTAGAGACCGTCACCGCCAGATTCGATAAAGACCTTCCGGAACTGACGCCAGTCGACACCGAGATTTTGCTCGTCCAGGCGGACGGGATACGTCCAGTATGTGTGAAGGCACCCCTGGGGAGTGTACGGTGGAATCAGCCACTTGCATTTTTCCTCCTGGATCACCCGCTCGTACTGCCCGGCAATGTAGCGGCGGGCCGCCACCAGATAATCCAACCGCTCCAGTTGAGCTAATCCGAGAGCGGCTTGCGGCGCTGACATACGGAAGTTATAGCCTAGAGCGTCGTGGCGTTCGAAGCTCCAATCCTGGCGGATATCCCGCGGAATCATTGTGGCGCCCGGACGGGCACTAAGGACTCGGTACCCCTGGACTGCTGCCTTACGGATCCGGGTAGCGTATTCATCGTCGCTGGTCACAACCATACCACCGTCGTTGCCGCTGGTCATGTGTTTTGAACCCTGAAAGCTGAAACTTGCCGAGTGACCGAGAGTCCCCACAAGGTTTCTTTTGTACTCTCCCAGAAAGGTCTGGGCGTCATCTTCGATCACCACCAGGTTGTTCTTGCGGGCTAGCTCGAGAATCGGATCAAAATCCGGCGATAGGCCGAAAATGCTGACGGGGATCACTGCACGCGTGTGTTCCGTGATCTTGCGTGCTAGGTCCTCCACTTCCATGCAGTAGGTGCGGGAATTAGAATCGACAAACACAGGTACAGCGTTGCACTGAATTACAGCGAAGGCGGTTGCCGCCATTGTCAGGGATGGGACGATCACTTCATCTCCCGGCCCCACTCCGGCACCCAGGAGGCAGGCTACAATGGTGCCCGAACCCGAGTTCATTGAAATAGCATAGTCAGACCGGAACTTTGCGGCAAAGGTCGCTTCGAACCGGGCCAGCATGTTGGCCGATTCCTTGTTGCCGAAGCCGTCATCCAGCACTTCATCTATGAGTTCCCGGTCCCGAATCCCGCAGCGGGTGGGAGGTAGATGGGCGAAAATTTCCTCTCCATCGAGCGAAGCAATTGGTTTCTTGTAGTTGTACTGCATGGAATTTCTCCGATTGTTTTCGATCGCCGCTACGTATTCTGATCAACCGCAGAGATCCAGTCACTGAGCTGTTCCGGTTTCTTTACCCCAGCGACCAGTGAGACCACTGCGGGTTGCTCCAGCAGTTCGATCAAGGCCTGCTGCATCAGCGTACGCGCTTTGGACTCAGCGCCGCGCTTGATAAACTCGAGCTTGTCAAAGAGTTCAGCCGACAGGGGCAGTGTTCCCCTTCGATCACAAAATTGCCGTTGAAATAGACCTTTCGTTCTTGATTCATGGTGATCATCTCCCTGAATTGCGGTGCTTGTTGTTATTGCAGGTTGTATTCCCAGAAATCGGACGACCTTGACGCCACCCATGATACAATACTAAGTTCGTTAGAACAACATCGCTAAAAAAATCAAATCATGAATGAGAAGCTGGAGCGATTGCTCGTACACCTCTGTCAGTCCCTCGATCCGGCGCATCACCGAGCCGCCGCCGAACTGAACCAGAATGTTCTTTGCTGGAAAAAGGTCCGTCGACTTCCTGTCGTTTTTTCTTTTCCCCTTCCCGTTGAGCTGCCGTTTCAACCTTATCCGCACAGCGAGATTTTCACTGCCCCCAGCAAAATGCTGTACAATGAGCTCGTTCACACTTGGAATCTGAGCATCGCTTGCAGGGATCGACTGAAAGACGAACTGCCGGTCACTATACGAGCAAATTTCGGCACGGTCCTAGTTGCTTCCCAGTTTGGCGCCCGTGTCGAGCTGGTTGAAGAGAATCCACCTTGGGTGGTCCCGTTTACCAGCGATGCGGATTTCCGAAAAGCACTGAAGACGGATCCCCTCAACTTCAACCATGGATGGTGTCGGCGGGCCGAGGATACTTATGGCTATTATCGTCACGTACTGTCCCAGTACCCCGAGCTGCGGCGGCTTGTTTGGATCACTCTTCCCGATCTGCAGGGACCAATGGATACCACAGAGATGCTGAGGGGTCGTGAGCTGTTTACCGATTTCTATACCGATCCTGATCTGGTCGAAGAGGCGATGGAAACGATCGCCGCGGCTCAAGTAGCATTGGCCCGACGATTTGCCGGCATCGTTCATGATGGACCAGAAGGTTTTTCACATCAGCACGGGATGCAAATCCCCGGTCGTATCCTGATTCGTAGCGATACTGCAATAATGATTTCCCCTCAAATGTATCGGGAACAGGTTAAGCCCCACGACCAGCGAGTTCTAAGGGAGTTGGGCGGAGGAGGGATTCACTCCTGTGGCAATCTTGAGCACCTCATTCCCGAAATGCTACAGCTGGATTCTCTCACTTGTGTTGATCTCGGTGAAGCCCACAAGAATGACTTGGATTCGATCTATGCGAAGGTAAGAGAGCGGCGCTGTCCATTGATCCGGATTCGGGTGGATGAGCGCGAGTTGGTGACCGGACGTGTCATGGACCGGTTTCCTACCGGCGTCACCCTGGTTCATGAAGCAGCTTCACTTAATGATGCCTGCCGAATCATGAGCACCTACACCAGGGCTACGGAAGGGGTAGGTTGACAAACTGTTTCTGACTGACCCGATGTTCAGCCACACTTCCGGAGCGACTATTTTTCCACTGGCTGTTTTTCGTAGCCCCAGCGGTCACCCACGTTCTTAAACACCTGGGTTACGTATGAGCCTTCCATGTACCTCTCGAGATCACCCTCTACCAAAGCGGATTTGAGGATCTTCATGGCTCCATCGTAGGCTTTCAGTGTCTCGGCGATGATCTTATCGTTATGGGAATAACTCATAGCGTGATAGCCGATGAACAGCACACCTCTTTTAATGCATTCCTGTTGAAACAAGCTCTTGAGCTGGAGGGGAGAAAATCGTTGCTCCGGATCTGTAGCGAGCAGGAAATTTTTCGGCGGATATCCGCGAGTGCTGATGAACTCGGTAATGCCGTTTTTCTTGGCCAGATCGTCGATGCCGTTCATGAGTTTTCGACCCTGTTCCCATATGAAGTCGATCACCTGCTTATCTTCCATCTCGCTAAGTGTTGCCTTTGCCGCCGCTAATGACAGTGCCTCACCGCCAAAGGTAAAGGAGAAAAAAACGCCAAGCTTGTCACCGCGATCTTCAAACTCCCGCATGATCTCTCCTCTTCCCGCCAACACGGATAGAGGAAAACCGTTACAGATTGCCTTGCCGTAGCAGGCCAGGTCTGGCTCTACACCGAAATACTCCGCCGCTCCGCCGAGGGCGAACCGAAAGCCCGTAAACAGCTCATCGAAGATTAGAACGGCGCCGTGTTTGTGGGTAAGGGATCGTACTGCTTCGAGAAACCCCGGTTCTGGAGGTGTCATGGCTACAACCTCCATGATTACCGCGGCGATTTCCTCCCGGTTGCTTGTGAAAAGATCGGTCAGCGAATCGAGGTCGTTGTATTCAAATGTGAGGGATAGGGAAGAGGTGGCTTGGGGTATACCCCGGTTTCTCTCGGTGGTTCCGATATACCAATCCTGGAAGCCGTGGTATCCGCAGCAGGCGATTTTGTCTCGGCCCGTGTACGCACGAGCCAGTCTCAGAGCCACCGAGGTTGCATCGGAGCCGTTCTTGCCGTAGCGAACCATATCAGCCCAGGGAAGGATCCGGGTGAGCATCTCCGCAACCTCCACCTCCAGTGGATGCATCAAGGTGAAGGTGCTTCCCCGATCGAGTTGTTTTTTTACCGCCCTGTTTACTACGGGATTGCAGTAGCCGAGAACCATAGGTCCAAGGGCCATGGCATAATCGATATACCGGTTCTCGTCCACGTCCCAGACATGGGCACCTTTCCCTCTGTGCAGGTAGTTCGGTGCAACCCCCTGAACCCACTGAGTGGGTCCTTTGGCTAGAGTTTGTGTTTGACAAGGGATCAGCTTTTTAGCCCGTGTCAGGTACTGCAATGACTTTTGGATACTTCGTTCCGGCATCTTTTAACTCCACTCTGCACAGAATAGCATGCAGGATCTTTAAAGTCAAAAAAGAATCGGCAACCTTTGCACGGTAACAAAGAGGTGTTTGTTGACCGGTGATCATTTATGCAGGTATCATCAGATCGTGCGGTGACACCCAGACTCGCCGATGTTGGGTCGTTCCTGAGGGTGGAATACGCTGTAAGCGAAACCTAGGATAATCATGAGCAACGATAAACCGAACATTCTGTGGATCGGCCTGGATCAGATGCGATGGGACACTGCTGGTTGTTATGGCAATCCAGTGTGCCAAACACCGAACATCGACCGACTAGCCCAAAAGGGTGTCCGGTTCAGCCAAGCTTACACTCCCTGCAGCCTCTGCAGTCCCTCCCGGGCCTCTATGTTTACCGGGCGTTACGCATTTCGTCACGGTATGCTCACTAACTGCGACCTCTACCACTATGTTGCGGCGGAGCTATCAGAGCCGAACACGCTACTTCATTCACGACTGCTTGCGGCGGGCTACCGCTGCGGATTTGTCGGCAAATGGCATGTGGGTACGCGAAAAGGACCTGTCGACTATGGCTTTGAAGGCATGAATGTCCCGGGTTATGGCAATATCCGACGGGAACCGGACTTTCTTGCCTATCTTGAGAAACGTAGTTTGCGATACAGCATTGAACCGGATGTATTCGCTAATCCGGGTGAGCAGACCTTGCTTTCGGGGGTCTGGAAGGGTCCCACCGAATCCACTCCTGCCTACTATCTTGCCGAGAGAACAAATGAATTGATATACGAATTTGCTCGGTCAAATAAGCCCTTTTTTTTGACCTGCCAGTTCTGGGGTCCCCACGAGCCGCATCTTCCCAGCAGTGAATACGCGGGCCTGCACAACCGCCGTCGGATCGGACCGTGGATCAATTTTGTTGACAGCTGGCAGGGAAAGCCGGAGAGGGTCCGACGTACCCATACGGACTTCTATCGGGATCTCCCTCAAACCTGGGAACGCTGGCGGGAGGTGGTGGGTGCTTACTACGATCAAACGACCATGATCGATACCCAAATTGGGCGCATTCTGACACGTCTGGAGGAATTGGGTCTTCAGGAAAACACGGTGATTATCCTGACTGCTGATCACGGTGATATGACCGGAAGCCATGGGGGAATGAATGACAAGGGCTTCTTGTATGAAGAAGCCCAAAGAATCCCGCTGATCGTTGTCTGGCCGGGAGGCTTTTCAGATGGGCTTCAGCGGAACGAGTTGGTGTACAATATGGACATCTTCCCGACGCTTCTGGATCTGTTGGGGATGCGGGATGACTCTCTCGATGGACGCTCCCTGATACCCTATCTGGGGGGAAGCTCAAGCGAGAATACCCCTCGAGACGCGGTCTACCTGGAGTTTCATGGAATCCGTTTTCTCTACTCACAGCGGGGAATCGTGACCAAGGACGGTTGGAAATATATCTTCACTCCGGGGGACCGGGATGAACTCTACGACCTCAACACAGATCCCGGAGAGCTGTGTAACCTGTTGGCAACATCTCCGACCTCAGAGATATGGGAGAAGGCAATCATGCTACAGGAGGAGATGATGCAGCTGGCAGTAGAATCAGAGGATCCGCTGCAGGTGGGAATCAACAAGTTCTTCGGTCACTGGGACCGTCCCTCGACCCAACCGGAACCCTCGCAGCTGTAAACTCAGCTTCTTGGTTTGGTAGAAGCAAGATAACTCTGGAATTGGGCGAGCGTTTGAGCTGCTCCGGTTCGTAGAAAACCGATATCCGAACCTCCGATCAAGAGTTGGTACCCCAAATCCACGGCTGTTTTCAGAGATTCCAGTGTCCCTGACGTGCACCCACAGTATTTCCCCGTCTTCTCCGCCGCTTGGGACACCCTGCGCATAGCCTCTTGAAGCTCTCCGGACTGATCGACGGCGGTATCCACGGGAAGGCCCATTTGCAGCTTCATATCGTCCGGTCCGAAGAACAGACATTCAAACCCATCAAGGGCGGCGATCGTCTCTATTGCCCCCAGCGCTGCCAGGGTTTCGATCTGCAGGACGAGCAGAATCTCCTGGTTCCGGAAATATTCTCTTCCTTCCAGATCGATAACCCGCCGTCCGCCGAAGGAACGCTTACCTACCGGAGGAAAACGGACCGCCTCTACGATGCTTCGGGCCTGCTCCGCGGTCTCGATCATGGGGACCATGATGCCCGAAGGTCTAAGATCTGCTACCGGGCCGAGAAAGCCGGGAGTGTCATCCGGGACACGAACCAGCGAATCGACTCCGATCAGATCGGCGGCTCGTATGGCATTGGCGATGGCATCATAGCTGTGCTGTCCGTGCTGGCCATCGATCCAAACAAAATCCCAGCCCTTGCACATTCCTTCGATGATTCCGGCGGCCGGGTACATGTTGCATACCCCCAATACCCGGTTGCCCTGATGCAGTTTTCGTAGCAATTGGTTTTCCATTAGTCCTTCCTCGTGTCGCTATACGTTTTCAAGAAATCGGCCAGCTTCTCCGCTGTCCGTGCGTAGGCCATTGCCTGTGACTCAAAGGTAACCCCGCCTACATGAGGCAAGATCAGTAGGTTGTCGTGTTCCCGGGAGTAGTGGATAAGCGGATGGCTGGCAAGATCTCGACTCCATTCCCCTTCGATCACATCTAGACCGGCAGCGGCGACTTTCCCTGTTTCGAGAGCTTCGACAAATGCATGTTCATCGATAATCGCACCACGAGAGGTGTTGATGATGACGATACCCTGCTTCATCTTGGCAAATGCCTTGGCTCCGATAAGACCACGAGTGTCCGGACTGAGATGAATATGAATGGAGAGAATATCAGCTTCCTCCAGCAGGGTGTCAAAGTCTACCTGCCGGACCCATTCGGCTTTTATCCTTTTTATATCACTGGCAATAACCTTCATGCGAAAAGCCCGGGCATACTCTGTGACCATCTCGCCGAGCCTGCCGTAGCCGAGGATGCCTATGGTTTTCCCGCTGAGTTGATGTCCCCTGTATATATCCCTGCCCCAGATCCCTTGTCTTGCCGACTCAAAGCCCCAAGGGATCTTTCGAAGTACTCCGAGGAGGAGCGCCCAGGCCAGCTCAGCCGTGGCGGTGATGGTCTTTAAGAACTCGTAGTCCTCTTTGAGGCTTATTATGGTAATGCCCTTGGATCGGGCGTATTCGATTTCGATGTGGTCGAGTCCGGTCGACGGGGTGGCGATGGCTTTGAGCCTCTCGGCCGCATCGATGACATGTCGGGTTACCTGCACCTGAAGGGAACAGTAGTAAGCATCGTACTGGGGGATGAGCTCCAGAAGCCTCTGCTGGTCAGGCTCTTCGTAACGGATCTCGGAGATTTCTTCGAGTAATGTAAAGACTTCCGGGGCAAAAGGTAGATGCGCCATGCATAGTACTTTTGGTTTTTTTCGATTTGATGCTCTCATCGTTTACTCCCTAGAAATCCAAGCCGTAGATCTTGAACTCCGCGGTGCACGGATTTCCGATTGCAAGGTGTAATTCTAACGCGGAGAGATCGCAGATATAGGCAGCTGTTGTAGCGAGGGTCTCGTCGGTGGAAAGATGCTGGCAGATGGAATGGGGAGCATCTTGGTGATCCGCGAATATCCGCTTCAAGGCCTCAACGCTCAGGCTGCCACTGCTGCGATCGAGGAGCTTCTGGATGTTGCGCTGACGGGTGGGTGAACTTGCCAGTACCTCCTCCTCTTTTTCATATCGCTTGAGCTCTGTACTTAATATCGAATTGGCGTGTCCGAAGGCTCTGTTAGATACATCCCTCAGGCTCAGTCGACCCATCACACTTTCCAAACAGACCAGGGATCCCTGCGAATCTCCCAGAATCATGCATAGGTTCTGGAATGATAATCCCTGGATCGCCTCTAATACCTCCGAAACAGAGGAACGCTCCATCACCAGACGTTTGATCAGGCTGAAGGGAACGGTACCTCGTGCGGGTTCTTGAGCGTAAAGAGCGTTGCCGGTGAAGGAAAGGCCCTTGCCGGTAAGACAGATGTTGGCCATCCATCCCGGATAGTTTAAAAGCACCAAACGCTGGCCCGAGGCATAGGCCAGGCGCATGATCCGGTAACGGTTCAGCGGAGCACTGGTGTCTTTCGTCTGTCCAAGCAAGATCGTTCCATCCCGTGTTGTTGTACTCCCACAGGCTGCAGCGGTACAATCCGTCCGGGCCTCATCCTCGGTGGGAAGAAGACCGTCCCGGATCGCTGCGAAAAAGGCAAAGGGGTATCCCAGGGCGCTTCCATCCGCGACCCCCCTTATTTCTTCTATAGCGGTTGGAACGTACGTTTCGAACACCGGTTCATACGTGTCCACTACCCAATCGAGGAAGGCCGCTTCGCTGGTTCTGCGCTGTCGGGAATGCAGGCGCAGGGCGTGTACCGCCTCGGTTAGTATCTCATCCCGGAGCATTTCTCCGTGTTGGCATCCGATCTGGTAAGGGGAGCCGCGAAAATCGTACACGAGATGAGGTCCTGTTCGAGCACTGTTTCGCGGCTCGTGAACTTTCATGCCGGACTCACTCCCGTTGTTCCTGATCCGGTGTAAGAGCGACCCGTTCACCCTTCCTCCAGGATTGCAGTCCCGCTTCGATGATCTCTTGACTGACCAGCGCATCTTCAGCAGGACTTTCCGTTTGGCGCTTCCCGTCTACCGAATCGAGAAAGGCCTGATGCTCTTCTTGATACACAGGATCACGCTCGCTGGATATCTGCTCTCGGGACTCGGAAGAGTCGGACCTCCGGCCAATACGGAGAACACCTGTGTTCAAGTCCCAGATCACCCATCCTTTGTCACCGACAATTTCATACTCGTGACGTTCAGGCATCTGGAGATAATTGAGATGCACCGTGGTTAACAGTGGCTCTGGGTAATCGCAGGTCAAGGAGAGAAAATTCGGGTTGGAGGAAAGCTCCATTGCTCCACCTCTCGCACCAATCATATGTACCCCGATCGGTTTTTTTCCGAGAATCCAAAATAGAAGATCCGGTTGGTGGGCGTAGTCGAGCAACAGGGCGCCGTCCAATCGAGCCTGGTAGCGTGAAACCGATTTCACCAGCGTGATGTAGGAGCCAACCCGGCAGTGGGCATGTAGGATCGTCCCAAGGTCCCCGTTATCCACGAGCTGTTTCAACCGGCGTGGGCCGGGGTGGAAATGAAGATGAAAGCCGAATGTCAGTACCGAGGAACGGCGGCGGCTCGCTTCCACCATCCTACGGGCGTCCTCTAGGCTGTTGCTCATCGGCTTCTCACAGAGTAGATGAGTTCCCATTTCCAGGGCACGGATGGTTTGCTCGGCGTGTAGATGGTGAGGAGTGGCAAGTACCATCAGCTCCGGTTGGCTGGCCAGGACAACTTCGAAATCCGCATGGGTGGGAGGGTTGCCCAGCTCCTCGGCAGCCGCCTGCAGCCGTTCCGGATCCGGTTCGCATAGCTCGACCCGCAGATCGTTTCGTTCTGCCAGCAGTCGAGCATGGCGCCGACCGATGGAGCCCATACCGACCACCACGATCCGCCTTACTTCCATACGCTGAACCCCCCATCGACCACCAGGTTATGACCTGTTACGTAATCCGAGGCAGGAGAAGCGAGGAAGAGGATCGCTCCTTTCAAATCCACACCCATCCGGCCCATGCGGGCTAGCATCGTCTCAGAGTTGTAATCCTTAACAAAGCCCTCGGGAAGATCACCATGGTCAAAGCCGCCCGGGGAGATGGCGTTGACATAGATGCCCCGAGGTGTAAGTAGTCCTGCCAAGTCGCGGGTCATGCCTATAATCCCTGCTTTGGCGGCGGCATAGTCGATCGGCTGCTCTTCCTTTTGATTGCGATGATACATTCGGCGGTCTCGACCGATAAGGCCGGCAATCGAGGCGATGTTGATGATCTTACCACTGCCCTGTTCAGCCATGACACGAGCCACCTCCTGGCAGCAGAATAGGGCACCAATGAGATTGATGTGAATCAGGTTGACCGTGTCCTCAGGGTTCCGTTTGAATAGGTTGCAGGCGCCTCTGCCCGACCCTCCGCCGGCGTTGTTCACCAAAATGTCGATGTGGCCTTTCCAGGCCTGTGCATCCCGAGCCATTCTTTTGACCTGATCATAATCGCGCTGGTCTAAACTCAGAGGAAGTACATCGCAAGTGTAGTCGCTTTGAAGCGCCGCTGCAGCTTCCTCTGCTCGCTGAAGTTCCCGGGAAGTAATAACGATATCGCTCCCCGCCTCGGCCAGGGCGCAGGCAGCATCCCATCCCAGCCATTGACTGGCTCCCGTTACAATAGCGACCTTTCCATCCAGGCGAAAGGCATCGAAAACCTTCGACTGCTTCGCTCTTTTTTCCATTTGCCCCTCCTTTTATTCTGTTCCAGGGGCTTCCATTGTGGAAGCTGATACCCCAGTGAGCGGATTATTTATCACCAGACGTTTGGCAACATCACATGATATATCAGCTCTAGTTATGTTTCAATATTGGGTCGAGATCTCAAAGAAGCATTGCTGCCTCTTTACTGCCTGATATGACCTTCGAACACGGGGTCCGTTACGAGTTCATCCCATAGCTTGCGGCATAGCGCAAAATCTTCGGCGGTGCTGGATCCTTTCGGGAGCCACGCGTCACCCACGTCAATTCCCCGAACTTTCAGGAGGATTTTCGCCCGCTGGGCTCCCCACAGATGCTTGAAGGAACGAACATAGTAGCCGATACGATCCTGCATCTTCAGTGCTTTACGCAGATCTCCGGACTGAAAGGTATTGTAGATCGCTACCCAGGGCTCGGGCAAAGCACCGTAATTCGAGCCTATGAGTCCATCGGCACCCATGCAGAACATGGGCAGTGCCATAACGTCAACACCACCGTAGATGTGGAATTTGCCCTTTGCAAGCTGTTTCATGCTCTGCATTCTAGCCAGGTCAAGATCGGTGAACTTGATACCGTATATCCCGTCGAAAGATAGCATGGCATCTACAAATTCCGCGGAAGGATACGTTGAGGTGGCAACTTGACTGAATGCATAGATGATTGTGGGCAAAGTCGAAGCTTCTGCAATGGCTCGGTAATAGTTCCGTACTTCGTCTAAAGAGTACTTGTAGTAAAAGGGTACAACGGAGGAGATCGCATCCGCCCCTGCTGTAAACGCATGCTCGGAAAGATCGAGGACTTCCCGGAAGTTTAGGCTGCCGACATGCACGACTACCGGAATCCTTGCTGACACCTCTTGCACCACGACCTCGGTAAGGCGTTTTCTCTCTTCCGTGGTCAGACAAAAGCCTTCGCCCGTGCTGCCGCCAACGAACACACCCCGTATGCCTCTTTCGATACAGAACTTCAGTACCGAGGGGATAGGGCCGGTATCGAGCTTTCCCTCCTCATCCATGGGAGAGATCAACGCCGGGATGATACCTTTCAGATCCAACATGATTTACAATACCAAACAGTGCTCAATGCATCAAGAACGATTCTTCTCTAGTTTACAGCTCATAGCTTGACCCGACAAAGAGAGTGATATATCATCAAATATATTTAATTTGTTAGGTACATACATTAGGGATAATTTTCTGAATGATGTGTTGTGTCAAACTTGATCACCACAACCGATCCAAAATATAGTTGTAGACTGTTATTACGATGACAGCTGCAAATCTTGTTTTTTTTACAAGATTTGCGGCTGGAAGAGGACATCGTAATCTTCCTTTCAGTTGCGAGGCGCCCGGCCAGGGGGAGGCGCCCAGCCTCGAAGATTGCGATATGCCGGGAAGGTTGGAACCATGAAAACAGATAGGAGAAATTCAGCCAAACTATCCTATAGTGAACTACTGAAGCTGAAGCGTCTGAATACGCCCACCGTGTACAATGGATGGGAGTTGATCAGCGAAACGGAACGAACAGCCCGAGTCTACAATCGGGAAGAAACGCGGGATTTCATGCCGTGGATGGGTCCGATGGTCGGTTATGCCGTGACTGTGGTGATCGAACCGAGTAATCCGGAACATCCGGAACGAAATCCGGATGTCTGGCCTGAATACCGGCGCTATATCGCTGACGGCGACGGACCAAAAATCGTTGTGGTTCAGGATCTCGATAAACCCCACTTTATCGGCGCATTTTGGGGTGAGGTGAACAGCAGTATCCACAAAGCCCTCGGGTGTGTAGGAACGATTACCGACGGTACTGTTCGTGATGTTGATGAGACATTCGATGCCGGATTCAAATCGATTGCCAGTCGACTCTGCGTCGGACATGCTCATGCCTATCCGGTCCGATGGGGTTGCGAAGTGGAGGTCTTCGGTTGCCCTGTGCGGCCGGGACAGCTCATCCATGCGGATCAACACGGGTTCCTGGTTATCCCCGAGGCAGATGAGGCGCGCCTGCTTGAAGCGGCTTTATTCGCCGACACCAACGAGTGTAATACGATCATACCCGCGGCCAGAATGACGAGCGGCAAAACGAAGGATGAGCTCCTGGATGCTATTGAAGAAGGAAAGCAGGCCTATGACCAAAAAGCACGGCAGAAATTTGCTGCTGAGGGAGAGTCGTAGGTGTTTGGTCGCCGCCCCTATGTTTTATAGTTTCACCTCAATTCAGCTCCAAGGGAATCGTTAGAAAAACCATGCTCCCATCCTATTTTTTCCCCCCTTGCCGGAACAGAAAAAGTGATATATCATGAAATATATTCATCATAATGTAGATCAAGGAAATTCAAGAACGTGAAATCACTATCGGGAATATACCCAGCTCTGGTTACCCCCTATCTCGAAAACGGATCGATCAACGAGGAGTCTCTACGGCGTATTGCCCGTCTTAACCTGGACAAAGGCGTGCAGGGGTTCTACGTAGGAGGAAGTACCGCAGAAGCTTTTTTGCTCAGCGAGGAGGAAAGAGCTCGTCTCTATGGAATTGTTTGTGACGAGGTTAAGGGACAGTGCCAGGTGATCTGCCATGTGGGCAGCATAAGTACCGACATAGCTGTGCGACTGGGACATGAGGCTGAACGCGTTGGTGCCACGGCGGTATCCGCTATCCCGCCCTTTTACTATCAATTCTCCGTTGAGGAGATTCAAGCCTATTACCGCGAGATCATGGATCTGGTTCCGCTCCCGATGGTACTCTACAACTTTCCAACCACAACCGGCATCAACCTAACCGACGGCAGCATGAGCGATCTCTTGCAGGACGAACGGGTGATCGGGATAAAGCATACCTCACAAAACCTGTTCGAGCTTGGACAGATGAAAGCCATGTATCCTCGGTTGTACATTTTCAACGGTCACGACGAAGTGTTCCTGTCCGGTCTGGCCGCTGGCGCGGATGGGGCGATAGGGAGCACCTATAATTTCATGGCTGAGAAATATCTCAACATAGAGAGTTTAGCCGGCAAAGGGGATCTGCTCCAGGCCCGGGCCAAGCAGGCGGAAGCCAGTAATATTATCAGTGTATTGCTGGGAATCGGGGTATACCAGGGGATCAAGTATTTTTTGGAGTTGATGGGAATCGAATGCGGCGGCTGTCGCAGACCGTTTCGTCCCCTGCGTGATAGTGAAAAGAGAATCCTCCGGGAGTTGAAGGAGAAGTATCTCTAAGGAAGAAAACGAGGTGTGGTATTGGCTGCTCCACTTTCACAGCAGGTCTATGACACACTCCTGAACAAGCTGCTGAACAACGAGTTGGTATCCGGTCAGATTTTGAATCGAAGACAAGTAGCCGCTGATCTAGGTGTCAGCGTAGCTCCGGTCTTGGAAGCTATGCTGAAACTAGAGACGCACGGATTTCTGGAGAGTATCCCTCGAAAAGGCACCCAGGTACGCCCAATCACGCCCGAAGATGTCCATGGTCTGCTGGTCCTTCGAGAAGCTTTAGAATGCCACGCAGCCCGTCTTTACTGCGGTGAGGCGATCGAGACCAATGAAGCGGCGCTTCTGATCCTGGCCGACAAGCTGGACAACTCTCCTCCCTTTGTGCCCGAGCACTGGAGGGAGGATCTGAACTTTCACTACGCGCTTATCGAGATTACGGAAGTCGGTGCGTTGATTGAGGAGTATCATCACGTCATCCACCTCAATATCTTCCATGCGGTGAACCGGCTCGTTGGAAGGAATGATCAGACGGATCCGAGCAATCACAGGGAGCTGGTCCTCAAGCTTAAAACACGGGATCCCGACGAGGCAGAACGAATCATCCGTGCCCATGTACGAAGTGGAAAAGGGCGGCTTTATTTGATGGGAGGGCTTGACAGAGGCGAATAGCGTGATATATCATGTGACATGTAATTGTGAAATTCGGGTGAGGGAGACAATGTGCCGATGACTCGAGGTACCCGAGACACTTTCATGGGGTATGCCTACCTTGCTCCCGGACTTATTATCCTTGCTATTTTCAGTCTTTGGCCGGTGATGGATACCATTGTAATCAGCTTCCAGCGCTACAGGCTAAACGAACTGAAAGGCTCATGGATCGGGTTGAAGAATTACGCTCAGCTTTTCCGGACCGATGATCTGCTCAATGCTACCAAGAACGGATTCATCTGGATGTTCCTGACGGTGTCACTGCAGATCGTATTGGGAGTGACCTTCGCATTGATTCTCAACACTAAGTTCTTCGGCAGAGGGGTCGTTCGGGCGATTGTTGTCCTTCCCTTTTTCCTGCCGGGAATGAGCATGGCCCTGACCTGGCGCTGGATGTACTATGACTTCAACGGCATCATCAACTACACCTTGACGAGAATGCATATAATCCAGGAACCCATTCTCTGGCTCAGCTCTACCAGACTCGCCCTGGTGGCTGTCGCGATTCAAGCGGTCTGGCATTACACCCCGTTTGTTGTCATTAACTGCCTGGCCCGCTTGGCCATCATCAACAAGAACCTCTACGAATGCGCAAAACTTGACGGCGCCGGATCTTTCCGTATGTTCTTCAGCATTACCCTGCCTCAGCTGAGGGGGGTGCTGCTCATCGTGGTTTTGTTGCGGGGCATTTGGATGTTCAACAAATTCGCCGAGATTCATATGATTACCGGCGGCGGTCCGGCCGGAGCCACCACAACCCTGCCCATCTTGGCCCACGATCTGGCTTTCGGCGCTTTCAGGATAGGGGAAGGATCGGCGGTCAATGTATTTATTTTTCTGCTATTGCTGATTATAGCCGTCCTGTACCTGTACCTCTTCAAACCGGCTCGGGAGTTAGAGGTCTAGCAATGAAGAGATTCAGCTCTCCCGGTCATGCCGCTGGATACATCAGCAAACGGACCGTGCTGTACATCGTGGTGCTGTTGATGATTGTTTACTCGGTATTTCCCTTCTACTGGATGACCGTGTCGGCCTTCAAAGATCGGCAGGAGATCTTCGCCGCGGAACCTACCTATTACCCTCAGCGCTTCACCCTGAACAATTTCAAGAATCTGGTCACCAAGACCAATGCCCTCAACTGGTTCCGCAACAGTTTGATCGTCACTTCTTTTTCCGTGGTGGTGTCTACTGCGATTGCATCGGCAGGCGCCTATGCCCTCACCCGTTTCCGGATGCGGGGTCGAACCGCCGTCGGTAATCTCATCCTCTTCGTGTACATGTTCCCGCCGATCATGATCGGGATCCCTCTGTTCTTTATAATGAATCGTCTCGGTCTGCTGGACACTCACTACGGACTGATTATTGCTTATATAGCCCAGGTCCTGCCCTATACCCTCTGGCTGCTGCGGGCATTCTTTCAGGCTATCCCCATAGACATCGAAGAGGCGGCCAGAATCGACGGTGCTTCCCGCCTGCAAACGATCATCCGGGTTGTCTTTCCCCTGGCCTTCCCGGGTATAGTGGCGACTTCGGTGTTTTCAGCCATGGTCTGTTGGAATGAGTATGTCTACGCCTTTCTGTTCCTTTCAACAGAATGGAAGAAAACAATTCCCACGGGCTTGAGGCACTTCACCACCAGTCACGGCGTGCTATGGGAATACATCTTCTCTTTGAGCGTGCTGGCGGCAATCCCTCTGGTCATCTTTTTTCTCACTATGCAGAAACGTCTGATCGAGACCATGGCCGGCGGGGT
>Ga0307379_10003446_pt1 | contig 23033 bp, 27 predicted proteins | sample UN2MG_FD_202237 | JGI IMG/M metagenome (GOLD analysis project Ga0307379, IMG submission 202237) | Soil microbial communities from Risofladan, Vaasa, Finland - UN-2 | ecosystem: Environmental > Terrestrial > Soil > Coastal area > Acid sulfate soil | place: Finland: Risofladan, Vaasa | collected... | reverse complement strand
ACTATCTCTTGTTGGTGATCAATCTCATAGTGAATCGCGTATCGTTTTAACTCACGAATAGATACCGGATCACCCCAACTGCCATGAACACAGGTCTGCTCGCAAGGATGGTGACACACATAACCACACACCCCTGGAAGTGGGTTATCCTGACGTATCACCAACAACGCATCCTTCACCTTCCCAGCCGACAGCAACTGAACATATTCCCGCACCTTCTGGTCAAGGGGACACGAACCAACACATGGAGGAACAATCTCTCTGACTGCTAAATCAGTATGTGTGTAGACATAGCCCCTCACTGTATCCTCATCATATCTGAGATCAGGTAAATATTCAGCAGGACAAGCCCTGATGCACAAACTGCATCGCTGGCATAGATCTCTATCGATTACTGGCTTATGGGTTCTTCCTTCGATCGCCATTTTATATTTGTTGCCTGCCCGCCATCGCTCTCGCTCAGGCGAGGCGGACGGGGGTTTATTGTGTTTATTGTCTTAAAATTTAGGCACTTTTAATATCCCTACCCAGCATATAGCCAACCTTAAGGGCCTTTATGTTTAGCTCCCTGAACCGTTGGCCAACATTTGTTTGAATGGATGAAATCAAAGACTTCTTACTCACTATCTCAGTAATTACTACTGATGCGCCGAGCATCACAATGTTGGCCACCTGTTTGTTATCTAATTCATCAATTGATGTTTTCGTTGCCGGTACGCCAATCTGTTGCACACCATGCATATCTCTAGGGTGTACGATCATATCGTCATAGAGGACAAGTGCACCCTGTTCGGCCAAATCTTGTATATACTGGTCATATGCAGTCTGAGACATGGCAATAAAGATGTCTGCTTTTATTACATGAGGGTACGTAATGGGATTGTTTGAGATGACCACCTCAGACCGGGCAGAACCACCCCTGGCTTGAGCACCATAAGAATTTGACCCGGCAACCCATTTGTCATCATTAATAGCAGCATATCCAAGGATCGTTCCAGCCAAAACCACTCCTTGTCCACCATAGCCGCAAAAACGTATCTGTGTAAGGTTACCCATTCCTGAACTCTCCAGTAACAATCCTACCTTTTAATTCGTCTTCCGAAAGATGATCCGCCTCTTCCCTGGAGATACATCTCTCTGTTAGAGTCTTCAGCATATCCGCCGGAGAGTCATATCTGTTTCTTCTTCCAAATTGGGTGGGACAGGGGGAAAGGACTTCGATAAAGGTAAATCCGGGTATACTAAGAGATTTTTTTATGGCACTCACCAACAATAAAGGCTGTGTTACTGAAAACCGGGCCACATACGGAGCACCAGCGCCGAGAACTAATTTACAGAGATCAAAGGGACGGTAGATATTGCCATCCATGCTTGTGGAAGTAAGAGCGCCCAAAGGAGATGTGGATGCCACTTGTCCGCCGGTCATGCCATAGATCATATTGTTGGCACAGATCACTGTGAGATCTATATTCCTTCGTGCAGCATGGATGAGGTGGTTGCCCCCAATGGAGGCAAGATCCCCATCCCCACTTATAACCATGACGTTGAGTTTTGGATTGAACATCTTTGCCCCTGTTGCAAATGCAATAGCCCGTCCGTGTAAGGTATGAAGGGTATCGGCATTGAAATGAGGGCTTGGGATCCACGCCGCACAGCCTATACCAGAGACAAAAAGCATATCATCCATACTTATTTTACACTCATCAATAGCCCGAAGTATGAGATTCATTAATATTCCATGTCCACACCCAGGGCAAAAGGGTGTTGAATCAATTCCTGGACGTAGATATTCTTCCAAATCCCTGCCCATTATACGAGTCTCCTTACCTCGTTTATTATTCTATGAGGATGAATGATTTCACCGTTGGTCTGGTTATAAGGGATCACCTCACAGTGAGCATATTTCATCACCTCTCCAATAAGCTGCCCCCTATTCATCTCTGGGACAAAAATCTTTTTGGCCTTTTGGCCAATATCGTGAATAATTTCATCAGCAAAAGGCCAGATGGTTTTTAGCCTCAGAAGGCCGACCCTTTTTCCTTCTTTTCGGAGTTGTTCTATAGCAAAAAGTGCGCTTCGTGCAGTAAATCCATAGGAAACCACAATGACTTCAGCATCTTCCAGGTGATATGAGTCTGTCTGAATGATGCTTTCTCTATTATTCAAAATTTTTTTGTTAATCCTGTTCACGAGCTTTGAGTGGACCTCGGGGTCATCGGTTTTTCTGATCCCGATCTCATTGTGTGTGGATCCGGTCACTAAAAGTTTTTCCCCCTCACCAAATGAAGGCATGGGCGGAATACCATCGTTCTGGTTCGTACCAAAAGGAGGTGCCCCTTTCTTTTTTTCCCGATTGAAGACTGTAAGGGTGGCCTTCACTTCAACCCTTTCCCTTAAATGGCCAATAGCCTCATCGCCTATTACAAAAACAGGAACTCGATACTGCTCGGCTAAATTAAAGGCGTCTATTGTCTGGTCATACATCTCTTGAACCGACCATGGAGACAGGGCAATAACCTGATAATCCCCGTGAGAACCCCATTTTGCCTGCATAAGATCGCCGCTGGCTACTTTTGTTGCCTGGCCAGTGCCTGGTCCAGCTCTTTGGATATTAACAATAACAAGGGGCGTTTCTGTTAAGGCAGCATACCCAATGCCTTCCTGCATAAGGGAAAAACCTGGTCCAGAGGTGGCTGTCATTGCTTTGGCACCCGCCCACACTGCTCCAATAACGGAACAGATAGAAGCAATTTCATCCTCCATTTGCATGAACACACCATGTACGTCTTGAAATCGGACGGAAATTCTCTCCATGATCTCACTTGAGGGAGTAATGGGATAGCCTGCATAGTACCGACATCCGGCAGCGATAGCCCCTTCAGCCACTGCTTCGTTTCCGGAAAAGTAGTAATGTCCCGCAGGAAAAGTACTGTCTATAACCTTGAGACTCATATAATCGCCTTATATCTTATTTCGACTATTTCCTGAAAAATCCTGTTACCATTTCTTATACGTTACGTATACAAAATCTTTTTAACTTGTTTTCTGGCAACACCCTTTACATATCGAATATGTTTTTTAAGGAATGTCTCGGTACCAGGAAAATCTCCTTTTTTAAGGCTGTAAATTATACCCCGATGATGCTCCAAGGAAATATCTCTTTGCCCTTTTTCAATATGATAAATCAGCCAGTATCTTCTTAGTGATACTGACAATATCTTATATAACTCGATTAATCGAGAGTTGTTAGAGAGTTCTACAAGGCTATAATGAAAACCTGAAATAACACTAAAGGGATCATGTTTCTTCAATAGGTTGCTATCAAGTTCTTCGATCATAGACTGTATCTTTTCTGGTGATTTTTTTGCCCTCTTCTTTATACAATCCAGCGCATAACATTCTAATATTTTTCTGATTTCAAACAATTCTTCTAAATCCTTCAGGCTTATATCTGTAATATAGGAACCTTTCCGAGGTAATGTAGTAATAAGTCCATCTATTTCTAAAATCCTAAAGGCCTCCCTCACCGGCGATCTGCTTATACCCAAGTTTACGGCAATCTCGGATTCATTTATCTTCTGACCTGGTCTAAATTCCCCGGTGAGGATCCTCCTGCGTATATTATCCAGAACAACGGTCATCAGGCTTCTTATCTCACCCTTGTCCCAGTTCTCTCCTTTATCACTGCTATTATTACCCATCTCAGTCTCCAAAAATAGTCGATTGTCGACAATTTTATTAGTTTTTCCCTTTTTGTCAATTGAAATTGTTATTTTTTAGTATTTTCTATAATTACTAATTAATTACAGTAAGTTATTCTCTTTTCATATATCTAATAACTATTAATATTGACTATGGTTAGCATAAACCTCGCTAAAAAAGTTGACAATTACATCAAATATGTTAAATGAGCACTATAATGAGCAGCAAAGAAAATAAAAAGCCTGTCATCAATATCGAATGGTGTAAAGGATGCGGAATCTGTGTAGAGTTTTGTCCAGAAGATGCCTTAGTTTTGAATGAAACGGAAAAGGCTAAGCTTGACTATCCAGAAAAATGTAATGGCTGTGGAATGTGTGAGCTTCGATGCCCTGATCTTGCAATTGAACTTAAATAAGGTATTTGATACATGAAAAAAAATATTCGTTTTGTTCAAGGTAACGAGGCCTGTGTTGAGGCAGCAATGTATGCTGATCTGGATTTTTTTGCAGGGTATCCAATTACGCCTTCTACGGAAATTGCAGAGTTACTTTCTTATAGGCTCCCGATAAAGGGAGGAAAATTTATTCAGATGGAAGATGAGCTTTCTTCCATGTGTGCAATAATCGGGGCCTCTCTTACGGGAAAAAAGGTCATGACCGCAACCAGTGGACCAGGTTTTTCCCTCAAACAAGAGGCAATTGGTTTTGCTGTAATGACTGAGACCCCCTGTGTCATAGTAAATGTTCAGAGAGGAGGCCCTTCTACAGGTCTTCCCACAAGCGGAAGCCAGGGAGATGTTATGCAGGCGCGATGGGGAACCCACGGAGAACATGCTATCATTGCCCTGACAGCCTCCAATAATCAGGATGTGTTTGCGATGACAGTTGAGGCCTTTAACCTATCTGAGACCTTTCGGACCCCTGTTATTTTACTCTTGGATGAAGTTGTTGCCCACACCAGAGAAAGGCTTATAATGCCAAAACCTGGGGAGATAAATGTGGTAGAGAGACTCAAAACATCAGTACCGGAAGGAACTGACTATCACCCTTACCTACCTCGAGAGGATGGTCGACTTCCCATGTCTGATTTTGGTGGTGTCCATCGCTATAATGTTACCGGGTTAATGCATGACATGTGGGGTTTTCCTTCCAACAATCCAAAGGTCGTGTATGGATTAACGCACCACCTTGTAGACAAGATACAAGGTCACACACAAGAGATCACCAAGACAAAGGAATTCTTTATCGATGATGCAGACTGTCTTCTGGTCTCTTATGGCTCCTCTGCAAGAACAGCCCTTCATGTGGTAGAAAACAGAAGGGCAAGAGGTGAAAGGCTTGGGCTACTGGAACTCCATACGCTTTGGCCATTCCCTTCTGATATTGTCAGAAAAAGCTGCGCCTCTGCGAATAGCGTTCTTGTAGTTGAGATGAATATGGGTCAGATCTTTCAAGAGGTAAAAAAAGCTGTAGATGATCCTGGTAAGGTATTTCTGGCCAACCAAATTGATGGTAGCTTTATTACCCCTGCAGACGTTCTGAACATCCTCAGAATCATCCAGGGGAAGGGGACTTAGGTAGAGATTTATGAATTTCTAAAACTTATTGAAGTTAGGGAGCCTTTCGTGGCAGTTGAATTTTGCCATCTCCATGGAATGATGGCCCGCCCTCCCCGTCCCGAGACCGAGACGGGATCGGGAGGTGCGACTTGGCTGGAAAGGGCATTATTGCTCCAATATCTTGGAAGCGTAACCTGTAGAACTATGGCTTTGTAAGTCAGGTCTGGGCCAGGGAATAGTGGAGTAGCGGAGTAATGGTTAGTAAAAAAGAAAAAAAATCAATATAATGCTTCTTCTTTATCTAAACCCATCATTCCAATATTCCAGTACTCCAATATTCCAATTTATTAGCGGAGCGAAATAACTTATGGCAGTGAAAGATTATATAAGGGAAAAATTTTTCCCTCACATCTGGTGCCCTGGCTGTGGTCACGGTACAATAATGGGCTCCATGATCCGAGCAATAGAAAACTTAGGGATAGAGAAAAATAATATTGTGGTTGTCTCCGGTATCGGATGTTCCTCCCGAATCTGCGGGTATCTGGACTTTCATACCCTCCACACTCTACACGGAAGGGCTCTTGCCTTTGCGACAGGTGTTAAACTCAGCAGGCCGGAGCTTACAGTAATCGTCCCTATGGGTGATGGTGATGCCTTCGCCATTGGCGGTAATCACCTTATCCATGCGGCAAGGCGCAATATTGATGTCACTGCCATTATCATGAACAATAATATCTACGGTATGACAGGTGGGCAGTATTCACCTTCCACTCGGTATGGCGACCTTGCAACCACAGCCCCTTATGGCAATATAGATCAATCCTTTGATTTTGTTAAGCTTGCACAGGGTGCCGGTGCCTCATTTGTGGCCAGGACAACAACATACCATGCGACCTCAATGATAAAGATACTGGAAAAGGCAATTACACATAAGGGGTTTTCAGTTGTTGATGTCTTATCCCAGTGCCCAACTTATTTTGGCAGAAAGAACAAATTTGCAAGTGCAGTAGATATGCTTAAATATTACAAGACCAATACAACCCCGATAGGCAGTGAGGCGAAAGAAAAAAACCCGGATTTGATCGAAAGAGGGATATTTGTCCAGGAAGAGCTACCTGAATATTGCCTTGAATATGATAAGATTATAGAAAAGGCCTCCCAAGAAAGGTAAATTATGGAAAGATGCAGGATTATCTTCTCTGGCTCCGGTGGACAGGGTGTAATCACAGCAGCCATCATCCTTGCTGAAGCAGCAGTTCTCCATGAAGGACTAAATGCAGTACAGTCTCAATCATACGGACCAGAGGCCAGGGGAGGAGCAAGCCGGTCTGATGTGATCATTGCCGATACAGACATACGCTTTCCCAAGGTCATTCAGCCAAATATCCTTGTGTGTCTTACCCAGGAAGCATATAATATATTTTCTAATCTTATCAGACCCGGAGGGCTTCTTATAACGGATAGTCATTATGTGAAACATGAAAAAAAGGTGGATGCCAGGCAGGTAGAGCTTGATATGTACAAGGAGGTTATGGATAAGATTGGAAAGCCCATTGTCTTTAATATCTGCATGCTTGGAGCTCTCCTCAGCCTCACCAAATTGATTAAACAAGAATCAATCATGAAAGTTCTTGAGGCTAGAATTCCAGGTCCTTTCTTGGATTTAAATAAGCAGGCCCTCGAGTTAGGCCAAAAGATAGCAGAAAATTTTAAACACTAAACCCTCCTGTCGAAAAGCGTCGAAAGCCTACCCTCCGGTGCTATACACCCTCATCGGCCTAATAAGCCTACGAGCTAGAAGCGGGCCAGGGTTTGACCCGCCGCAGGCCTGCCCGCCGGACGGCAGGCGGGTCTGGCGGATAAAAGTGAAATAACGTGTCTAAAGTTTTAATAAGGTAGATCGTTTCTATGAATACAAAACAAGTTGTCACCAGGTTCCCGCCCAGCCCAACAGGCACTCTCCATATTGGAGGAGCCAGAACAGCCCTCTTTAACTGGCTTTTTGCCCGCCACCATCATGGCAAATTCGTACTCAGGATAGAAGATACAGATAAAGCCAGGTCTACAAAAGAGAATACAGAGTCTATTATTGAATCATTGAAATGGCTCGGTCTGGATTGGGATGAGGGTCCCTACTTTCAATCGCAAAGGACAAAGATTTATTATGAAATGATTGAAAAGCTCCTTTCTTCTGGAAAGGCCTATTACTGTCACTGCGGTCCGGAAGAGTTAGAAAAAAAGAGAGCAGAGGCAAAAAAAAAGGGATTGAAACCCAAATATGATGGCAAATGCAGAGAACTTGGTCTTGGAAAGGCCCCAGGTGCAGTTGTGAGGCTGAAAAGCCCCCTGACTGGAAAAACAATATTCAAGGATCTGGTCAAAGGGAGTATCTCTATTGAAAATGAGCAACTTGATGACCTGATCTTGCAGCGTTCTGATGGCTCTTTTACCTATAATTTTGCCGTAGTGGTGGACGATAGCAAATTGGGCATTAACTATGTAATACGAGGGGATGATCATGTAAACAATACACCTCGGCAAATCCTTATCTATAAGGCGCTTGATGAATCAATTCCACAGTATGCCCACCTGCCGATGATTCTTGGCCCAGATAAAACCCCTCTTAGTAAAAGACACGGGGCAACCTCTGTTATGGCTTATAAAGATATGGGTTTCCTGCCCCATGCCCTGTTGAATTCCTTGGCTCGACTTGGATGGTCGCACGGCGATCAGGAGCAATTCACTACTCAAGAGCTCATTGACCTATTTTCCCTTGAACATGTAGGCAAGTCCGCAGGTATATTTAATATGGAAAAACTTCTCGATTGTAATGCAAAATATATCAGAGAAGAAGATGATGGCACTCTTGTAGATCTTTTGATACCCTTTCTTACCAATCTTGGATGCTCAAACTTACCCAGAGAAAAGGTCAAAGGGGCAGTAGGAACCTTAAAGGCACGAGCAAAGACCCTCCTTGAGATGGCCCAGCACGCACTCTTCTATTTTAAAGAAATCGACTATGAAACACAAGCTGATGAAAAATTTTTACTCCCTGAAGTGCTGGATATCTTAGAAGATCTACTATTGGATCTTAAAGGGGCAACAAACTTTGACCAGAAAGAGCTGGAGAATATCTTTTCCATTCTTTTAGAAAGGCATCAAATCAAGCTCGGCACAATAGCGCAACCATTAAGAGTGGCATTGACAGGAACATCAGTCAGTCCTGGAATCTTTGAGGTAATGGAGGTTATGGGTCAGGAAATGGTAATCCAAAGGCTCTCAAATGCCATTTCACATATAAAAAGCAAAAAAGCCTAGGATTTTTGTCCGGGTTGCCCGCGGCGTTAACCTTAAAATTGAAATTATCCCTGACAAACTCTATGGTTGACAAAACACTCTTGAATGTATTAAATCTAGACAGACTAGATTAAAATATATCGGAGGTATGTTATGGGAAATGTATGGCAACTTCAAGAAGCAAAAAACAAATTCAGCAATTTGGTTGATAGGGCTCAAAACGAAGGACCACAATTAGTAACGAAACATGGCAAGGAATCTGTGGTGGTGCTATCGGTAGAGGATTACCAAAAAATTACTAAACCAAAATCAAATTTACTGAATTTTTTGCAAAGTTCACCTTTGTCTGGAACCTCTTTGGATATCCAAAGAGATAAAAGTACTTCAAGGCAGATAGAACTATGAAATATCTCCTTGATACATGCGTAATTTCAGAATTGGCCAAATTAAACCCAAATAAAAAAGTGGCTGACTGGGTATTGAAGGAAAATGAAGGAGATCTCTATATTTCAACGCTTACATTTGGAGAACTGCACAAGGGGATTGAAAGGTTACCAACATCAAGAAAAAAAGACAAACTGCATGATTGGGTAAAAAACGACTTGAAAGATAGGTTTTGGAACAGAATTGTCGACATCAATCTTGATATTGCAACGATATGGGGCAAGATCCAAGGCGTTGCAGAACAGAAAGGAGAGCCCATGCCCGTTATTGATTCTCTTATAGCAGCAACAGGAATTGCCTTTAATTTAATTGTGGTTACTCGAAATGTGTCGGATATGGAACAAAGTGGAGTTGGCCTGCTTAATTTATGGGAATAAAGGAAAAAACAAGAGGCTCATTAAATAAAGCTTGGCAAGGTAGCGCAACCTTTAAGGGTAGCATTGACGGGAAAAACAGTCAGTCCTGGAATCTTTGAGATAATGGAGGTTATGGGTCAGGAAATGGTGATCCAAAGGCTCTCAAATGCCATTTCACATATAAAGTCCAAGAAAAGCTCCTAAAAAAGTATAAGCTGAAATATTGATTAGAGCTATTCTCTTACAGGGTATACAGATTCAGAAACATTATAGAGGCTTTATCTGTCTAAAGGCTTAAATCGATACTTGTGGCAAAAATCCAAATAATATCGCAGCCACTTCCGGTAATGAAATCAGATATCTTTGGGCACTGCTTTTTTATCCAAAATTGTGTAAATTCAACCTGTAAATCTGAAGGCATCTTTAGCATGTGCCAATATCCAACTTTCTTTATAACATTAAAAAATTGATGTTATCCAGATAGGTATTATGACAAATTGTTTTAAAAAACCCTGTCAAGCGTTTTAATTACGATATTATAAAGAAAACTATATACTAACTTGTTCTGTCTTTGCGGGCAATCCGCCTTGAGCGTTTCAGGTGCCCAATATGATCACGCAAGGAGATATGGAATTGGAGGAAACGTCATGTCGGAATCATTTTCCTGTAAAATGTCTGGAGTGTGCCAAGTCATCCAAGCCATTCATTCATGGTAGGTGCATCTTTTGCCAGGATTTGAGTTTTCAAGAAGAAGTGCTTTGTGATCTAAACCGGTCAACACAGAATCCTACTTTTTTTGAATGCCATGCTTTTCAGCCGTTGCTGAAACTGGTCGCGTCATCCGGGCAGGAAAGTCGGCCGGAGCCCAAAGTCCAGTCTGCGGAGATCACCTTAGAAAAACTGCTTGATTCCGATAAGATAAAGTATCAACGGGCGTTGGCTCTGCAAAACCTGGCCCGTAATCCCGACGATGTGATGCTTGAGATCAAGTACCATTTTGCCTGGAACGTGGTCGGCAGAAGACCAGCCTTTGCAGAGCCAGCACCTACGATTGACTTCATCAGTAATACTATCACAACTTGTAGCGAGGCAGTGGGTGGTTTTACCAGCCTCCTGTGGTTGGCCCCAGACCATATACATTTATACGTGGAGTCGGATGGGGAAATATCTCCGGACAATATGGCTCAAAAACTCAAACGGTTATCAGAAACACCAATTATCGAGCGGTTCCCTGACCTTATTGCATCTCCAGAGGTGGAAACGGGGCTGTGGGACGAAGCTTACTTTGTAGAAACCATAGGCTGAAACAGAACTTATTGCTGAAGATGGACTGGCAAAAGCCGCGCTCGTTCCTCGCTTGGCCTTTAGCCAGCCACTTAGCATCGCGTTATGCACAATGCCATGCATAAGAATTTAAGATTATTAAACAGGGCAAGATGTTGAAACCGTATTTAAAAAGAATATATGAGATTGCTAATCGTGGAGATGCCAGGGAAGAAAGCTATTACTCTATTCTTGAAGGCTTGTTAAAGGAATACACAAAGTCTGTTGACAAAAAAATATCCACATAACAACGCTGCCAAAGAAGACCGAAGCCGGTAATCCTGATTTTAGAATCTGGGACGGAAAACAACATATTGTTGGATATATTGAAGCCAAAGCCCCAACAGTTGATAATTTAGATTTAAAAGAAGAATCAGAGCAATTAAAACATTATCTGCCATCACACAGAGACATAACATCATCTGGAGTATAGTAATGGATTTAAATATAGTTTCAGAGAACACAACACTGGAAGTTGCTCGTATCCAGTTCTCAATTTTCCGGAAGATAGGTATTGAAGAGCGTGCAAATATGGCTATTGAATTAAGTGATGGACTTCGAGCGACTATACAATCTGGAGTCCGACAGCGACATCCAGAATACAATGATAATATGGTACGATTAGCTGCTCTTCGACTAGCAATAGGAGAACAATTGTTCCGCCAGGCTTATCCTGACATTAAGGTAAAAGGTTAATGAGTCAGAAGGATTTTTTAGCACGACTGGTGATGAAATTAGAAAATGCTGGAATTCCCTATATGATCTCAGGATCATTTGGAAGTAGTTTGCACGGAGAACCACGGGCAACCCATTATGTCCTTAAAGAGAAATAGAGTTTTCGTCAGATTTATGTCAGAACTTCAAGATTTTATTTCAGATATTATTTTCTTAGAGAACAATTTAGTTTCGTCAGATTTACGTCTGGTTTTCAGGATTTTACGTCAGATGAATAATTTTAACAAGCAAGGTCGCTTAACAGGGGCTATACGGCTCGGGCTTATACCCTAACCCAAATTTGTTCCCTTCAGCCATAAACTTCGTATAGCCCAAAGACGTTATTTACCGCTTTCAGGCGTAAAAAGGTAACAAATCCAGTACAGGATGTAATGCTATATGACAACTAACCATTAACCTGATTCCAGGCGGCTCATTAGACAAGGAGGAAGAGATGAATTTTGAAACCATAATTGTAGAAAAGAAAAACCACATCGGGATCATAACACTAAACAGGCCTGATCAGCTCAATACATTTACCACTACCCTGGCAGCAGAACTCGACAAGGCCTTACTTAATATGGAGCAGGATAAGGAAATCAGGGTAATAATAATTAAGGGAAATGGTCGGGCCTTTTGTGCTGGAATCGATGTCTCTGTCTTGCCAATGAAAAATATCCTTGAATACAGGCAATGGATACGAGAGATGGAGAAGGCATTCCTGACTATTACACACATGGTAAAACCCGTTATTGTTGCTGCTCATGGGGTAGCTGCTGCTAATGGGGCTGGTCTCGTAACTGCGGCAGACTTGGCTATTGTTGCTGAGGGAACCAGGATAGGTACAACAGCCATTAATGTAGGGCTTTTCTGTATGGGTCCAGCGGTTCCTCTTTCTCGATCTCTGGGAAAGAAGCTTGCCCTGGAAATGCTTTTGACCGGGGATTTTATTGATGCAGAAAGGGCAGAGAGGATCGGACTGGTCAACAAGGTTGTCCCCCAGGATAAACTGATGGATGAGGCAATGAATCTCGCAACCAAACTTGCCTCCAAAAGCCCAATAGCTCTTCAAATGGGGAAGCAAGCCTTCTATACTATGTCTGACATGGGATTCGATAAGGCTATGGAATACTCAGATGAAATGTTTGCTGAGCTATGTACTATCGATGATGCCTTAGAGGGTGTAAATGCCTTTAAGGAAAAAAGGGAGCCGGTCTGGAAACTCAGATGAGAGCTTACGCTGTCAACTCCCTGGCTACCAGATCCATATCTGCGAGAGCACCTTCAAAAACCCTGCTCAGGTCCAGGGAGTTCAGTTTCTCTGTCAGGTCAGTAGGGACCTCCTGGCCTGCTTGAATAATCTTCAATATATTCATATACACCTTCTCAACAGCCTCTCTTGCAAAGAGCCGGGCAACGGCCAACATAAATTCATTCGAATGTGTCTTTCCCCACTCTTTTGAGCCTGCCTTTACACATAGTGCCTTGCCCACCTCCACCCATGTCATCATATCTGCCAAAAGAAACATGAAATATTGTGATTTGGTAACCTTAAGCTTTCGTGCAACCAAAAGGAATTCATTCAGCAGCCCTAAAGCCCTCGCAAGTATTGGGCCATCAGTTTCTTCTGGAAGGCCTGAGAGCTCTTCTGCCATGCCACGATAATATTCGCCCTTTGTATGTAATGTTTTCCTCAATCGAAAGATAGAAATGATACTCTGTTGAATCTCACTTGTTCCCTCAAATATCGTGGCTATCTTTGCATCTCTTTTAATCTTTTCCACCTCGTAGTCCCTGATATAACCATACCCTCCAAGGGCCTGAATACCATCGTTGGCCATAGCATCCCCAACCTCGGTAGCAAAATATTTGGCAATGGAACCCTCTACCTGTAAATCTTCCTCTCCTGAATCAATCCTTTTAGCAACCTCTTCGATGTAAGCCCTGGCTGCTTCGAGTCTAACTGCATTAGGAACTAAAAGCTTATGGGTATAGCCCTGTTTCTGTGTCAAGGGAGTTCCAAACTGTATCCTTTCCTTTGCATAGGCTATAACCTTTTCTAATGATGAAACCCCAGCTGCAAGGCCGAAGGTTGCAACCATAAGCCTGGTATACCCAAAAACCTTGTTTGCCTCTTTCAATCCGGCTCCCTCAACACCACCCACAAGATCCTTTGCTGGAATAAAGACATCTTCCAGTGTTACAGGTGCGGTGTTCGAGGCCCTGATACCATGTTTATCTTCATGTTCTCCGGGTATAAGGCCTTTTGTAGTTTTCTCGACTATGAAAAAAGATGGACCCTCAGGTGTATCAGCAAGTATGGTATATAAATCAGCCACCCCCCCATTGGTAACGAACTGTTTCTGTCCATTAAGGATATAGCCCTTAATTTCGCCCTTTTCATCAAGCACTCTTTCCGCCTTTGTCTTGAGCGCCTGGACATTAGACCCTGCCTCAGGCTCAGTTACACCATAACCAACAATGAGTCCCTCATCTGCTATTCGCCGAATGTATGTGTTTTTCTGTTCCTCTGTTCCTGCTACCCTTATTGGGTCCATACCGAGGCAGATTGCCAAAAAAGAAGTAGCAATGGCCATATCCATCTTGGCCATTTCCTCTGACATACATGCAATCTGCGAGGCGCTCGCCCCTAAACCACCATACTCAGATGGGACAAAAATGAGATGAAGCGCAATATCAGGTCCAAGCATAAAACGGATAAGTTCCTCAGGAAAATCACCGTGTTTATCCATCTCTAACTTTGTCTCAATGGTGAGTTTTTCTCTCTCAATCTTCTTTAGCGTATCAAGAACCATTGAAAACATTTCGTTATCCATTATGATGCCTCAGTTTGTTGGGTTTATTGCCTTCCCATCCCGCCCAGCGGGACGAGACGGGCAACTTATAATCTATAAAGTTCCTCGTTTAATACCCTGATCCAATTATCTTTTAACACAGCAAGCATTCGCTCCCTGTTTGTAGGGGTTGCACCAAGAATAAGTATAGCAGTATTCTCTTCCCCTCCACAGGAAATACATGGATAGATATAGGCGACATTAATCCCTTCTTTTTTCAAGGGTTTCAGGATGGAATTAAGGCCCCCTGGGTGATGTGGTGTTTCACAGGCAATTACCTCTGTCACTCTAATCTTATACCCTCGTGCCTTCAGCACGGTTAGAGCCTTATCTGGATCGTTGGCTACAAACCTAAGGCTTCCTTCCTTACCCTTTGTGCTCACATAAAAGGCGATGATGTTAATTCCATAGGAATCTAATATCTCACTGACCACCGAGAGTTGTCCTGGTTCGTTCTTCAAGATTACATTAATCTCTTTGACAGGCATATCTATGCTCCTTTAAGCACGTATTCGGCACCAATTTCTAATCCTTTCTTGTTGATGCCCATTTGTTTTGCGCTCTTTATCTTAATAACTTCAGCCAAGCCATTTATGAGAGAGTCAACACTGGTAATCTTTGTCCATGCAGAAACGGCACCCAGCATGATCATGTTAATAGCCCTTTCACTTCCCAGCTTTTTCGCTATAGTATTGGCCGGTATCTTGAAAACACTTATGTCTTCTCTCTTTGGATCAATATCAACCAGATCTGAGTTTAAAAATAGGGTCCCTTTAGCTTTAATCTGGCCTTCATACCTGATCAAAGAAGGTTTATTCATGGCAATAACATAATCTGGAGAAGATGCTACAGGAGATGCAATATCCTCATCGGAAATGGAGACTGTACAATTTGCCGTGCCTCCCCGGACCTCGGCACCATAGGCAGGCAAATAGGTTACGTGCATTCCATCCCGCATGGCAGATACAGCCAGAATATAGCCCATCATCAACACACCCTGGCCACCGAAACCTGAAAAAACCGTTTTTATAAGCATACTATCACACTACAATTTCCCAACCGTATCCTTAATGATCTTTAAAGGGAAATGGGTTGTCATTGTGGAACCAATCCATTCACTTGCCTGGACTGGCGACATCTTCAAATTCGTAGGACATGGCGAGAGAACCTCTACTAAAGAAAATCCCAAACCTGCCATCTGTACTTTAAAGGCCTTTGTGATTGCCTTTTTTGTGCGAACAATATTTTTTGGGCTATCAACCGCCGTCCGTTCAATATAGACACTTCCATTGGTTATCGCTAACATCTCACTGAGATCAATTGGCACACCATCGCGATCTTTATTCCTTCCACCAGGTGTTGTAGAAGAAATCTGCCCTATTATTGTTGTTGGAGCCATCTGGCCACCTGTCATGCCGTATACACCATTATTAATAAATACTACGGTGATGTTCTCTCCCCTGTTAGCAGCATGGATCGTCTCCGCTGTTCCTATAGCTGCAATATCACCGTCACCTTGATACGTGAAAACGATCCTATCCGGCAATGACCTCTTCAGGCCCGTAGCCACAGCAGCACCTCTACCATGTGGTGCCTCTCCCATGTCAATATCAAAATAATTATAGGCAAGCACCGCACAACCTGCCGGTGGAACACCAATTACTTTACCTCGTATATTTAATTCATCAATAATTTCAGCAATAAGTCTGTGAACGATGCTGTGTCCACAACCAGAACAGTAATGAAAGACTGCATTTTTCAAACTTCTCGGTCTACTAAAAACTTTTTTCATCTATCTCTCTATTTCAGGTAAAGGCCGTTAAAAAAGGGCCCAAATAACTAATGACTGGCGGCCAATGAAATTATACTTTTTCAAGCCCTTTCTTGAAATATACGTTGTTAATAACCTTGGCAATCTCATCAGGCGTAGAGATTATTCCACCAGGCCTACCATAAAAATGGATCCTGCTCCTGCCTTCTAACGATAATTTAACATCCTCTAACATCTGACCGGTACTCATCTCAAAGACGAGGAAATCGGTTATAGTCCTGCTCATCTCTATTAATTTCCTTTTTGGGAATGGCCAGAGCGTCTTTGGCCTTAGAAGACCCACTTTGAGTCCCATCTCCCTTACCCTTTTTATTGCACCCTTTGCGATTCTGCTGGCTGTTCCATACGCAATAACCGCTAAGTGGGCATCATCTGTGAGAAACTGTTCCATTTCAGGGACTTCTCTGTCTATCACTTCGTATTTCCTAAATAGCTTCCAATTATGTTCCTCCATAGCATATACATCCAGTATAAGAGATTTGATAATCCTGCTCGGTCTCCCTTCTGCACCATCAAGAACCCACGGTTTTGGAGGGAGAGATGCAGGGTCAATTGGATCTGGGAATATAACCGGCTCCATCATTTGACTCATCATTCCGTCTCCCAAAATTATAACCGGAATCCTGTATCTGTCGGCATATTCAAAGGCCATCTTTGTGAAATCAGCCAGCTCCTGACCAGAGCCGGGAGCTAATACAATGTTTCGATAATCTCCATGACCACCACCTCTTGTAGCCTGGAAGTAATCTCCCTGGGCAGGGGCAATATTCCCTAATCCAGGCCCGCCCCTCATGGTATTAATGATAACCGCGGGAAGCTCCTGACCGGACAAAAAGGAAATTCCTTCTTGTTTTAGGCTTATCCCAGGGCTGGATGAAGAGGTCATAACCCTCTTACCCGTCATTGAAACACCTAAAACCATATTAATGGCAGCCAACTCGCTCTCTGACTGAATAAAGACACCGTCGGGAAGAGAGGCCAAAGCACTTGCCATATATTCGGTTAGCTCATTTTGCGGGGTTATAGGGTAACCAAAATAAAAGCGGCAACCAGCCCTGACTGCTGCCTCTGCAATAACATGACTACCCCGCAATAGCATTTTTTCACTCACGATATACCTCAATAGCTATATCAGGACATACTATGGCACATAGTGCACAACCTTTGCACACATGGCTTTCAATCTCTATTCCTTCTTTATTATATTGAGCAGGATAGTAACCTTTCTGATTCAAACTCTCAGAAATTGAAATCAGCTCGAAAGGACACACTGATTTACACAGATAGCAGCCTTTACACAATTCCGCTTCTATCGTTATAAAACCTCTCTTTAATTTAGTAGCCATAATGGAATATTATCCTAATTCTTTGGAACATAAAGGATAAATCTTTTTTTCCAGAAATTAAAACTTTAACATATAATAGTTTATTTTTGGGCTGTCAATCAATTTCCATTAATTTTCAAAATAATTTTAAAGTATAGGGTATGGGTGTTCACACCCAGTCCTTCCAAGATGGAAGGAATCAACAGGTTATTTTTTATTATGGCGTGGTACTGTAGTAATGTAAACCTTTTAGAAGAAAAAATGTCCTGTTAAAACATTGACTTGACCTATATGTACCTTTATCTTACTATAGTAATATCGAAAAAAGTAGGCCACTTCAATTTAGCAAAGAAAAAATGAAGTAATGATACATGTACTTAAAGGACCCTTTGAGAAGGCATCAAGGCCTCTCGTAGACCTGTTGATCAGGCATCACTGCACAGCTTTTCACCTGACCATGATTGCCTTTTTTGGGACACTTGTGGCATCTATTTTAATATATTATCAAAACTGGATATTAGGCTCTTCACTCTTTATGCTTTTCTCACTTTTCGATGCCCTGGATGGATCATTGGCCAGAAGGAACAACAGCGCTAAACCTATCGGTGCCTTCTTTGACTCGGTGATGGATAGGTTTTCTGATAGTGCCATACTGTTTGCTATCATCTTTTATGCCTTCAATGCTGGGAAAAGGAACGTCTTTCTCCTTGCCCTTCTAACCCTTATAGCCTCTTTGATTACAAGCTATATTAAGGCAAAAGCAGAAAACTTTCTGGAATTCGGCTCAATAGGACTTTTACAAAGACCAGAAAGAGTTCTCATCATATTTCTGATGTTATTGTTCCCTAAATACCTTCTTTTAGGTTTGTGGGTGCTTGTTATCGGTGGTTATATTACTATCTGCCAAAGGCTTTATTCTGCCTACCAAAAATTTAATCATCAGTCTTTTTCCTAAATCGTTACCGTTGATCCTGAATATTCTGGTTAACTTCTTAATCCACTACCGTTACTCATTTTAAACCTTACTAGGTGACTATATAAGCTAAGATCCAAACATTTATCCGCCAGACCCGCCTGTCCCGATACAATCGGGGCGGGCAGGCTTACGACGGATTTTTGTCAAGCCCGCCCTCCCCGTCCCGAGACCGAGACGGGATCGGGAGATGCGACGTGCTTAAATAAAACTGTTAATTCTATAAGGCGTTAAGTGCTCTGATCAGCCAATTAAGATTATGGTCCAGCCTGCCCTGGTGCGACTTCCCTGGCAAATGTTGCAACCGCTGTAGTATTTCTGGAGATTAAGCAGCATAAGCTAAGCATTGCAAACCAGGTCTGGGCCAGGGGTCTGGGCCAGGGTTGCGCAGTGACTCGACTGTCTTCGACCCTGAGCTCAGACCGAAGGGAGCTCGTCGAAGTCTCGAATCGATTGACGGTTAATCCCGACATCTCGGGAAAACCATCATCACTTCGCCCAAAGCATAGGTATATTGATACACCTTAGGCGTATTAACCTCAACAACCTGTCGGTTTGAGGCAAAGTTTCGATAGTCTATCGTGTGAAGACAGCTGCAGCAAAACTGACTGCTGATCTGGTAGGATCTTCCTTGAATACTTCATACCCTAATAGGTGTCCATGGCTTGGGGGAAGTATTTCCAGAAGACAGGCAAGGGCAGAGAAACCGCAGACATTATATCTATCTTTTATTCTTTCCGATTCCGACCAGAAACCATCGGCATCCCTCGTGCAAAGATAGTGCAAAAGTTGTTTATCATGCCTCTCAGACTCATTAATAATTAAAGAAGCAGGCATATCATGACCAAATTTTGGTCCAACATGAGAGAGATCAACTCCGGCAATTACAATCGTAGCATCATCTTGCATGAAATCCGCTAAAGTAGTGAGAAAATCATGCCCTATAGATTTATATCTCTCCCTGCTATATTCAGGTAAATATCCTATGAGAGAACCGCACAAAATAGGAATGATGGAAAAAGAAACATCTCTAAGGATGTGTTGCAGAAAAATGAGTTGAAACTCTATTGAATGCTCATCTCTATGGGCAAAATCGTCTTCTGAAAGTATATCTTTCCCCGCTCTCATTAATTCTACTACAGTCTTTTTATCAGTTTCTACCGTACCTAATGGTGTTTCAAATGTTTTTGTCGTTAATGACAACATTTCTTTTGTCATAGAATGACCAACACCCAAGATAATCACTCTTTCTGGTCTCACTCCCTTTATTGCCTGATATGCAGTTGAATAAATCCTCTTACCCACCTCTAAATCTATATGCGGAGCTACTAACGCAGTAATTTTGCCATGGGAAAGTAATGTGTCGTCCTGGCTTGAAAGAATGGCTTCTAATTTCTGTTGTAACTCGTCTTCCTGTTTTGGATATGATTGCCCTGCATGTGAGCAATATCTTATAGTTTGGGCTGAAAAATCGGAAATTATCTCCTGTCTCCCCTTTCTATACCTGGGGCTGTCCAAAAGATACGAAGAATCAAGTTTTTCTACTAGACTCTGAACTTCCTCAATTGATACCAAACTACCTCCTTGCTGACGAATCAGATCTAATTGAATATCCCTCATCGATCTTTTTCCATTGAGTGTTATAATGAGTTTGTATAATTCAGGACTAATAAACTTTCCTTTCTCAACCAGACCGAGTCTGTCCTGGATCATTACTATCATTCTTCCATCAGATTGTACTGGAAAAAAATCAAGATCCTCTCTTATTTTTAGCTTTTCGATATCCATTCTAAGCACCTATCCCGGATAAACCGGAAATGAACAAATGTCAAAGCACAAATGTCAAGTGAAATCCAAATGCCTCAGTGACAAAACATATCCCTCCCCCCTGCCTGCTGTAGCCACGGTCGACGGCGGAACTCACAGTGGTGCAACTTTTAGCCAATTTAGTCATTTGGTATTGGTCATTGATTTGACATTTGGATTTTGGAATTTGGCATTAAATACGACCACAACGGAGATTTTCTGTCCCTTTTGAACACAAATTTGTTTATAAGGTACTAAGGTTATTATCCATTAATTCTCCACCGATCAAAAGACTTTACAGTTCCGGATACGTAGTATCTCTGAAAGAGCCATATAACTAATAAACGCTGAGATTTTATAAAAATTCTTGACCAACTATTGTGTGTACCCTATTATCCTTTTGGTTTTATTTGAAAGTATACTATATAATTTTTACCATATCATGGATACTATATGAACTATAAAAAACTAAAGAGGAGGCTGAAAAAATCTTGGCACTCTTATGACTTCGAGAAAATAAAATCCCAATATGCCACTCTTTATACTATAAGGCTTAAAGAAAAGAAGGATATCATCGGTATACAAAAAGCTGGCAGACTTGCAGTTGATATTCTCAATCATGTTGAGGAACATATAAAACCTGGAATTACAACCAATTATATCAACTCCCTTGTAGAAGAATTCACCAAAAAAAATAATGCCATATCTGCCCCTCTTAATTACAATGGCTTTCCCAAAAGTGTGTGTACCTCTATCAATAATGTGATCTGTCACGGAATACCCGATGACACTGTTTTGGAGGATGGTGATATTGTAAATGTTGATGTTACCCCTATATTGGGGGGATATTACGCAGATACGAGTAAAACATTCTTTGTGGGATCTCCTGGTAAGGATGCTAAAAAGATAGTTTCTGTGGCCAGGGAATGTCTTCAACGTGGAATTCTTATGGTTAAACCAAAAATCAGGATTGGCGATATTGGGTATGCTATTCAGAGATATGCAGAAGGCCAAGGATGTTCAGTTGTAAGGGAATATGTGGGACATGGTGTTGGATTTGAGTTTCATGAATCACCACAAATTCCTCATTTTGGCAAAAAAGGCCAGGGCATTCCATTTGTTCCTGGTATGGTATTTACTATAGAGCCCATGATAAATCTCGGAAAACACAATCTCCATGTTCTTTCTGATAATTGGACAGTTGTTACAGATGATGGGAGTCTCTCTGCACAATTTGAACAAACAATTCTGGTAACAAATAATGGCTTTGAGATTTTGACACCATTTGACTAATCAATAGCTTTGCGCCTGCACCCCACGTATCAAAATAAGCACAAAATATAAACGAAACAATGACCCATCAACTTACCAGGCGTGCGTGGATTCGCACCATCATCTATTCTGGCTTAGTGGCTGCCGGTGGTGTGGGATATGTTTGTTCCAAAAGAATTGAGAAGGTTCATGCAGATGTATCTTTATCCGGACTTCCAAAACAACTTAACGGGCTCAAAATTGGTGTTATGGCCGATTTTCATGCAGGGGCATTTGCTACGAAGAAAGATATCCTTAAAGCCATTACTGCAATCAATGAGGAAAGACCTGATCTCATAGCCCTGTTAGGTGACTATGTAGACGGTGCATACAGTCATAGTCGTAGGAACGTTGAGAAAGGATCGTATGCCTTTGATGCCTTGCAAAGACTCCATGCCCCTTTTGGAATCTATGCGGTCTTGGGTAATCATGATCATTGGACAGATCCAGGCCTGGTGAGAAATAAATTATCAAGGCTTCCGCTTGTAATTCTGGATAATCAGAGTATCATTTTAAAAAATGGTCTGGCAGTGGCAGGGGTTGACGATTTCTGGGAAGGACCGTCGAATCCCTTCGAGGCTATAAAAAATATTGATCAGGAATCAGTGATAATCATGCTCTCCCATAATCCGGACGTTAACATTCAGTTAAGGGGAGATACACGAGTAAGGCTGGTTATGGCTGGACATACCCATGGAGGTCAGATCAGAATACCGCTCATTCATTGGGCGCCATGGGTCCCCTGTTCAAAGAAATATAAGGGTTCAGCAGGCCTCATCAGAGAGACAGAACGTCGTTGGACCTTTATAACGAAAGGAGTGGGCACCTTCTTTCTTCCGGTTAGATTAGCCTGTGCGCCAGACATAGGAATATTACGTTTGAGAAGGGCATAAAAGAGCCTTTTCTTCTAATCTATGCAAGTCACTGACTCAAATCATTTCATCAAGAAGGTGAATGCTGACTGCTAATCACTGAATGCTCACGTCTCTTCCCACCGATCATCAGCAACTTTAAGCTCAATCTTTTTATGCTTCGCCTCTTCGTCTGCAATCTTCTTTTCTTTAGGGCTAAGGTTTAAATAACAGGCAGCACAGAGGCCAGTCCTATTAACACACATTTTCATCGTACTGCAGAGGACGCATGTTCTTTGTTGTATAGCCATGGCTATCCTTTTGGTGTCTTTCAGGATAGCAAAAACGCTGCCCTCTCCACTTCTGGCCTTTCGAACCTGCTCTAGGTGTACTATTTTATGCTCATTACCGCAATTGTTCTTCATATGCTTCTTTCCGCTCAGGTAAGTTCTATCTTTTATACCCGTTTACCGCATATGCACAGAGCTCTGATATCCAGTGGAATTTTTTCTACTTGGCTGAATGACCCGTTTCTGAGTTGTCAACACCAAAATGCCAACAGGTCGAAGCACTATTTTCATGCAGCCTTAGCCCATTCGGTTTGGTCTACCTGCCTGTAGGAATCCACACTCAGACAGTTTTGGTTACGGTTAAATTCAATTCTTATTAGACGTGCCTGACGTTTTC
>Ga0307379_10003443_pt1 | contig 23059 bp, 16 predicted proteins | sample UN2MG_FD_202237 | JGI IMG/M metagenome (GOLD analysis project Ga0307379, IMG submission 202237) | Soil microbial communities from Risofladan, Vaasa, Finland - UN-2 | ecosystem: Environmental > Terrestrial > Soil > Coastal area > Acid sulfate soil | place: Finland: Risofladan, Vaasa | collected... | reverse complement strand
CAAAAAGTTCAATGCGGAGGCGGCAGAGAAGTATCCGCAATTCTTCGCCCCGGCGGATGGGGATGAAGAGGGGAACAATCTTCTGGCCCGTGGATACCGCGATGCCGATCTGGCTTTTGGCGGTTCCTCTGACATGCCACTCGAAAAGCGCGTTCGACTGCATTCGGCGATCCGGAACCGAGCGGCCGCATTCAGCCGATTGGTCCACCAGATGAAAAGCAAGGAGGCTGAGATCGAAGGTTTGAAGGCCGAGCTGGAAGAGATCCGAGGCAGCACTCCAGGTGCAGGTCAGGAGGGTCGGGAGAGCAATAAAACAAAACGGCTCACAGCCGATGAGGAGATCGAGGCAATAGCCATGCGAACCACTCCTCGATGAAGAAAGGACTCAGATGCCACTGAAGAAAGGGAAATCAAAAAAGGCGATCGGGAGCAACATCTCGAAGCTTCGCCATGAAGGCTACCCACAGCGCCAGGCCATAGCCATTGCGTTGTCCAAGGCCGGGAAGAGTAAAAAGAAAAAGCGACGGTAGCTATTACTGAGCTGATCAGTGATAACCCTGGCGTGTCGAATCACTTGACACGCCTTTTTTTATGATTTAAGGCAGATTCAGACGTAACTGGGTTCGTCACCAGCAGGAATGTAGCAGTCCAATGTCATTCCGATTGGCGCGGGAAGCCCGATACAGCTTCACCTGGCCGGCCACGCGATGGTCAGGTTTGTGCGATTCGCAATCGCAAGCGTAGGTCACTTAAGGCCAGGGCCGGCGAGCCTGCTTCGCAAGCAAATCACTCACAGTCGAATTGTAACCTGCGATCCATGAAGGTCGCATAACTGAGTTTTTGCATATGCCAAGTTTAGGCTGTACTCCTCAAATTTCTTGTGCTGATTTCACCAACATCATCATGCGCAGGACCGAGCATTTGGATGAGGAAATCCTGAAGGATATTACTCCCATAGGCTCGATCAACGGCATGATGGAGATCGGTCAATTCAAAGCGTTCGATGGAACGTCACACACCTACGATCGATTCAATCGTGTTGCAGTCGATCATTCCCAGGCCTGGCAGAACGTCAGTGACGTTAACTGCTACGGTCAACCTTGCGATCCGTGCGAAACGGAAATCGGATTCGGCTCGACCCGAGACGAATATCACCTGGAACAGAAGAGCTTCACCAGTCAGCTGTTTTGCTATGATCAAATGCTCACCATGGATCGTGCAAAGGAGCACTATGCCAATGCCGTTGAGCAATTGCGTGCTGCGCAGGAACTGATCATCGGTAATCGGATCCGTTCTGAAGCTTTCCGCTATGCTGGCTACCACTGGGTGGCTGGAGGCGCCGCTGGCCAGGGGTTGACGGCTTTCACGTTCACCGAGACTGGAAACCTAATCAATGTGGTTCCCTCTGTTCTCCCCACTTCAAAGCTGACCGTGAACATGCTTCGCCGGCGGCTGCAAACCCAAATCCTCAATGGCGCTCTCGGCAAAACTCCCATGGGCCAACCTCCCGAGTTGGAGGTTCTGACCGATATGGAGACAATCTGGGATCTCATCGAGGGCGATTCCAACTTGAAAGACTCCTGGCGGTTCCAGGCCTTCGCGGCGGGTGCTGAGGAGTATTACAAGTACGGCTGGGCTGGCAGGGTCGGGAATTTCATGTTGAAAGCGGATCTTCATCCGATTCGGTTCCAGGTCCTCAATGATGGGGTGACCCTTAACCAGGTCTTCCCGTACGCCAATGAAGCAGCTTCCAGCGGCATCAAGGGCGTAGTGAATGACGCTTACATCAACGCACCGATCCAGGCGACCTTCATCTGGCACCGGCGCGCCATGATGCAAAAGGTCCTCAATGCGGCTCAGGTGCATCCGATGATGCCTTTCGTCCCCCGCTCGTTCGGTGGCCGGTGGCAGTTCGTCATGGACAACCTGACCTGCGGGACTGCAACCGATGCCAATGGTCAGATCATTCCGATCGCGGTCGACAACGCTCGTCGGAACAAGGGTAAGTTCATCGCAGACTTTAAATTCTCGACCAAGAAACAGTATCCCGAGTTCATGGAGGTCTTTCTCCACCTGCGCGAGCCGGCTTGTGTGATCAATGTGCCGGTGTGTCAGCCTGCACCCACATACGTGACTCAGGATTACTCCAGCGCGAATAGTCCTTGCGTGTAATGGTGGTCCGTTGGTGGGCCCCGGATGTTCCCGCCGGGGTCCACCTTCAATTTAAAGGTCCCTTATGCCCAAAGATGAAATGAGTCAGAGTGCCCTCCTACCTCGGAGTATTTTCGGCGATGAGGTAAAGCCTGGGGACACTATCACCATGAAGGTGTCCGCTGTATTTGGGGATGAAGTTGAAGTCTCTGCCTCTGCTACATCCGAGGAACCTGAAGAAATGGAAGAGGAAGAACAAATGCCGCCCAGTATGTCCGCAGATGAGGAGATCGAGCAGGCGGCCACTGAAGGATCAAATTATGGCTACTGAAGTTCAAAGATGGGCCAGTGCTGCGACGATCGGGAGCTTGAGCAATTTCCCATGCCTTCGATGTCTCTCCGATCAACAACTCCTATTAGTTCTGGGGTTCCTGCTTTGCCGGATCACATCCACCACTCCGGATGCTGATTGCACTGCCGAAGAAATGATGTCCGCAGCTCAGTGTTCTGGTTGTTTCAGCAAGCGTCAGCTGTTCCAGTTCATTGTTCAGCAGATCGCAAAGTATGCTGTAGACAACGGTCTAGTCACTGACTTTGATTCGCTGGTTCAAGAGATTATTTGTCTCAACTGCGCGGATCCAAGAAGACTGCTAGGCATGGTCGCTGATTCGGTGGAGCGAGGAATTAACAACGGAAGGCTCTTTAGCATTCGTTAAAATCGGGTGGGTCTGGTAATGGCGATGGCCAGTGCTGGGGTTGGCGGCTCTTGGCACTGGCCGCGCCTAACATTTAAAACGCATGGCAACCTGCAATCCAACAACCGTTCTTCAGGACTCTGATTGCCTCCTCTGTCTCAGCGAGAAGCAGATCCAGGTGGCAACTCTCACCATTCTCTGTCAGGTGCTACAACAATTCGATCCCATGGCCTCTTGTAACGTCTCAGATCTAATAGCCGATTCGAATCCGTATTTGGCTATGAACAGCAAACAAATCCTGGCCGCGCAGCTCGACAAACTGTGCGAGCTCGTGTTGCTCTTTAGTGCTGGTGGCGGCCTGGTGACCACATCGACTGTCGATCCAGTGGCCGATCCTGGAACGCCATCACAGATCTGGATCAACCGGACCACTGGCCAGGTTTGGTATTGGAACGACACAACGACCGCTTGGGTGCTACTAATTGCGTAATGAAAAAACTCTTTCTAATCTTTGTGGCGGCCTTCATGGCCTGTTTTGCGCAGGCCCAGATGCCGATCTTCCGTAATTCTTACACGACCAATGTCCCTGGTGCCTGGGTGCGCGGGAATCACACCTTTGGGAATGCATTATCATGGGTGACGGTCCCTGGTATCTTCACGAATAATGGGATGGCCTACTTCCTGGGGGGCACCACCTACTTCTCTGATGGGGTCGAGGTGGACCTGCCGTCCACATTTTATCAAACCATCAATATAGGCGGCCCTGTCAAAGCCACCAATACGGTCACGGCCTCGAACTTTGTTCAAAGCGCAGTGTCCTGGGATGATTTATTCATTCCAATGTCAGCACTATCCTCGCCAGCATCAACTCCTGGCTGGGTGACTTTTGTTGGTGGTGTGAGTGCTTATGGGTTCGACAAGGCATCTACTGAGCAGCTCGATACCGTTCTGCAGATTCCACACGGCATCAGCACCAATAACGCCCATGGAGTCCGGATTCACTTACATTGGACTGGCCTGACTGCCCCCGGAGCAAACAGCAATGTGGTTTGGGGCATTGAATACAGCTGGGCCAACCCAGGAGGAACCTTTATATCTCCGAGCATCACCAACCGTGTGACTAATGGCCTTGCGACAATCCTGCAGCACCAATATGTGGAATTCGCCAGGGTCACAAACATCATTGAGTCTGCCGTTTTCGTTGGTCGAATCTTCCGGGATGGAGCCAATGCTGCTGACACCTATGATGGCGATGCGCTGGGCTTAAGTTTCGATGCTCATTTTCCCAGGATCAAGATGGGCAGCAACCTCGAGTATGGAGATTATGTAGGACCGTGATAGAAGCCTTTAGGAATAGGTTGACTATTAAAAAATTCATAATGGAAAAGTCAAATGGAGCATGGTGGAAGGGAAGCTTCCCGAGTTGGATTGTGGCCATCCTCATCGCTATTATAGCCTTCTTCTTGCAGCGCGAATTGCAGATCAGTTTTGAGTATCGTGAGCGAGCGGTAACAAACATCAGCGATCTCAGGGTCAAAGTGGAAGGCCTGCAGTCCAGGATTACCGTTCTAGAACAGGCCACCAGAGAAAACCACACTCTCCTGACTGAAATCGTGAAACATGTAAATCTGAAAAATCCCTGACTATGGCAACATGCAACCTTGATCAACTAATGGCTGATGCCGCCTGTTGGTTCTGCCTCGAGTCTACTGTTCAGGATACCCTTGAGCTGCAGCTCTTGTGCGAGATCTACCAGGCTCTCCTAGGCGCGACCAGTTAACAGGATACTATTATGGCAAATTGCGATCCGCAAACTTTGATGAATGATGGGAAGTGCTTCCACTGTCTCGGACAGAAGGAGAAGGCGGCCCTCAAGTTGCAGCTTTTATGCGACATCAATTCCAGGATAGCGGCTTTGGCTCCACTGGTGGGTGCCGGGCTCACCTATCAGGCTCTCACCTATGCCGCATCGATGACGCTCGACTTTGATGGCGCGGATTATCAGATCCTGCGACCAGGCGGGGATGTTGATTTTATCGCGTCTGCCAACCGGCCCCCCACTGTGGTTGCGCCAGTCATCGGGGTGGCGAAGACCTTCTCTGTTGTGATCGACAACACTGTAATTGTGGCCGATGCCAATCTCAGCTTCCACATCTCCTGGACGTTTGTCGGTGCTGCCCCCACACTTATCGCGGCTGGTAAGGTGGGGGTCCTGTCGATGACCGCACTGGGCAGTGCTGAGACTGATGTCATCTGCGCCTGGAATGTCGAAGATTAACCATGAACGCCAGACATTTTCCGGCTCTAGGTTTAAGGGATCCTGCTTTTCTAAAGGCGGGGGTTTCAAGCTGGGGAATCATTGGGGATGCCGCGCCGGCCTCTCTCGCCTCCAACACCTTTGCCTGGTATAAGGCCTCAGCCTGGGAGTCGATTGCAGCCGGTGCAGTGATTGGAAACCTGGCGTTGCCTCTGGCTAATCGGCTCAACCCCGCGCTCTCTAATCTGGTGCCATTGGATGCAGCTGCCATTTTGGGAGCGACTGCCACCTTCGAGGATTACCTGGTCAACCTGGCCTACTATTCTGAGGATATCAGTGTCCAACCCTGGAACTATAGCAATGCCTCTGCCTCGGATCCCGAAACGCTTGCTTTCACTGCTGCTGGTTACTGCCGCCAATACTGTTACATGACTCAAGAGCCCGATGGCCAGTTCACCATCAGCGCAAAGATCAAAGTCAATGCCGGGACACCGACACTCACTTTTCGGACATTGGGATCAGCCTCGGGTAACTCTCAGGCTTTGGGTGGGGTTCCCACCGGGGTTTACCAGGATTTCTCGGCTACCTTTCAGGGGTCGGCTGCCAGCTATGTGGATGTAGGGATCGCTGCCGATGCGGCTTGCAACATTAGCGTCAAAGAGTTCCAGGTCCGGAGAACCGATGATTATCCCGAATATGTTAAGACCACCAGCACCCCAATTGAAAGAGCCTACAACCGGGTAAAGACATTCAGTTGCTCCAGAGCACTCAATGTCTATGACGGGACCAGTTATGGTGGGTGGATTCCTGGCGCGAACTGGACTGTCGGTGTTCCCACCCTGGCCACCTACTACATGGCAGCCAGGATCAGGACCTACGCAACCGGGGGTTACATCTGGCACACCCCAGGATCATTCGATCCGATCCTCGGAAATGAGACGGGTGCGCCCTACCGGATGCGAATGTATCGAGGAGGCTGGGTTAATGGTGACGCGCTACCAAGAAGCACCTGGGCTGTTTTGATGTTTCAATTCGATTCCGGAGTGGGTGCTGCTTACATGCGGCTTAACAAGGCGGCAGCCGTGAACGTCTCATCCAACACTCAGTCTGGATTGAGGATGACTTTTGGCCAGCAGGGGGCGCAGTACAACGACATCAACTGCCATGAGTTCATCGGACGAAACGTTAAAGATAATACGGCCACTCAAGATGCGATCATTGAATACATCGCGAGCTGGCTTGGAATCGTTGTTTAAACCTATGAAAAAAACCGTTCTCTTATCATTGTGTATGGCGGCTCTGGCCATCTCTTGTGTTGCTGGTCCGCCAGTCGGAATCGAGAAAACGCTTTTCGATGTCAAGACCATCCAGGTTCCCGTGGTCACATGGGTGACAAATGTCGAGGATGGGCAGGCTGTGATTACTGCAACAACCAATTTCTATGAAGCCTTTGACTTTACACCAGGGGAGACGGCCAGTGCGATTGTCGAAACTGGAACTAATATTGGTAATCTTTTTGGTGTCGGGGGTGTTGTTGGGACTGTCCTTTCTCTTATTTTTGGCGTTTGGGCTAAACTCAGGAGCAACACCAACCGGAAGACGGCTGGGGTCCTAGCTCAGATCATCGAGGCCGGGAGGAAGGTTATGACTACCACATCCCAAGGGAAACAGCTCGAGGGCGAATGGGTCAAATGGATGTCCAAACGCCAAACTGAAGCTGGGGTTGTCCTCGAGGTGTCCAAGCTCCTAAAGCAAGTCGTCGATAACGAATCAGCTCAGATGGTGGCCAATGAGCTAATCAAGCTCTCGGCCCTTCATGCGCCGCAACCAAAAAAATAATAGCTCACCGATAGCTTAGCTGGCCGCTCCTGAGTGTCGTTGCCTTTTTATCCAGATCGCGCAACCAGTCACGGCTTTTCTCCAGGGCTTCCGCATTGGTTAGGCGACTGATCGTGAACCCTCGCCGGCGAGCCCCCTCGATGCAGATCGAGCACCAGTCTGCCTCATCCGGTGATCGGCCAACCCTGTCTTTCATGTCCTCCTTCTTTTCGACCTCGATCTTGTCCCCCCTCACCTTGGTCCATTCCCTCATGCAAAATTCTTCCATGACGCTTTCTGGCAGGCCTCGGATCTGCTCAGCCTCGACCGCATAGCGAACTGTGAACCAAAGTTCTGTGACAAATTTTGAATAGTGCTCGTTGCACCGCTTCAGGCGCCGGCGGCGGTCCTTCTGATCATAGATGAAATGGTCCAATGACACCGGCCTGGTGGTGGGAACACCGCCGAATTCTACGGGATTGCATTGAGCTGACCACAGCCTGGCCAGGGCAGTCCCGAGTGACCCGCGACCTGTAGAATCATGGAAGAAGTTTTCCGGCTGAATGGAGTTGCGCCGGCAGTAGGTTTTGACGAATTCTGCAATTTGGTCTTCTGGATCTGAGCCACCCATGATGGGCACAATTACAGGCGGATGGATCAAAAGCCTGGTTTTTCCGGTGGTATCCTTTCCAAATTCGATGTGCCCACAGATGCAACGATCGCCACCATATGCGGCATCGAGTCCACAGACCTTGGTCGGGAATCCATCCCACATAAGCTCCCTCGAGTTAGCCAGGAACTTGACGCACATGTCCCGTGTCAGCACCCGTTTCGCCATGCTGCCGATCTTCATGGTCCCGATGCACTGCGAATAATACTCCGGAGAATCCACCCCAAAGAATGCCTTTGTATTGGCAATCTTTTCCCTGGAAATCAGGTACGGATACCTGGCCGGGGTGCCCTCAGGGTCGTCGAAGTTGGGCGAATCTGGTCCAACCAGGTTAACGCACCGGCCATTCATGAATCGGGTGTCCCAGACTGCCGTCTTCTCAGGTTCCATGTGAGAGCCCCAGCCATCCCGAGGCTCAGCTGCGCGCCCGAGCGGATCGAGGATGTCATTAGGGTTACCCAGAACCATCGCCTTAAAATCGGTGTTCTTGTCCAGATTCGCGAAAGCGTTCAAGAATCCGGCGCCCATAAACTGTGCTTCATCTGCGATCAGGCGCATCCGCCTTTGTTTGATCCCGAGGTACTTCCCAAGACCAACGAACTTCCCGTTTTGAACGCACGGGATCCCGATGATCCCTTTGCGCAGATCACGAATTGACCCTTCCTCGATGAGATCAGTGCTGATCGCGTGTTTGCTCTCAATGAGGTGGCCGGGGAGATCGAACCTGGCGATCGCGGAATCGTGCAGGGATTTAATTTCGCCCCAAACGCGCAGCTCGAGGCCTCGCAAGTCGGTGGATGAGACTAAAACGCAAGTGTGTTCAGGGAAGCAGTAGTAATCGACAAGGCCCCACCAAGCGGCGAAATGTGTCTTACCCGTGGAGCCGGCGCCCATGAGTACAGTGATCTTGCTTCTTGTGACCTCCTTAAGACATAGCTGGATCCATCTGTGATCGTCTAGGTGGGGCCAGAGAATCTCCCTAATTCGATTGTAGTGATGGATCATCCCCTGGCCGCATTCCCGCTCGTCCTTGAACCAGGTCCCCCCCTGCTGGATGCAGGTCATCTCGATTTCTAGTTCAGAAACCTCTGGCGGCCAGTAAGCATTGTACTTGAAGATTCGATTATCAGGCATACATTCGACCTAAGACGTAATGCGCTACTCGTCATAGCGTGAACCACAGTTCTGGTTGGCTCAACTTGAATTCTAGCGTATGGCGTCTAATGTCCGCATCACGGATGGTTCCTGGAGTTGGTTAGGAGGTATCGATTCCGGCAAGGTACCCACTATTGCCTCGCCGCTTTTCCCAGAGGGGTTAAAACGCAACCAACTCGCATGGGCCACAAACGTCACGGTTCGTGGGGGCGGCATCCTGCCAAGGACCGGCTGGGTTCGGCGCGTAAAGATTCATGATGGCAACGCTCTTTTTCAGGGGGGGATGCTTTATGACAACTTAAAATTTGGAACCTTCCCATACCTGATCGTTTCAATCGGCGGGCGCCTCTACCGTGTACACCTCGAATCGGATTACAGTGTTGATGATCTTTCGGCGGTATTCGGCATCACAGATCCGGCAGGTGTGCCTCAATCTTATTTTGTCCAGGGTGAAGAATTCATGGTCAAGCAGGCCGGGGATGGAACGACTTACCCGTTAATTTGGGATGGCCAAACCCTCCGAAGATCTACTGGACCAGGTGCGATTGTCGGAGTCACCGCCGCGCTCTTTGTGGTTCCTGCCGTTGGCGATTATGTGGATGTCACGCTTTATGGCCCTTACACCGGCCTGGCTAATCAGATCGTGCAGGTGGATGGCGAATCTTACATCCAGGTCAACGCCAATCAATCGATCACTCTGCGCAATGATGGGGCCGCCGCGCCAGTCGGCTATATCGTCCCGGCTGGGACTCAGATCCTGGATGCTGGCGGGGCTTTATTGGCCACCACCCTGGCCAGTTTCATTGTTCCTGCGATCGGTGCGGCTACCGCTTTTTCGGTCTGGGTCAACCCAGCCGTAGTTGCACCTCAGGCAGTGACAATCTTTGGCGATGCCTGGACCATCACAGCGGTTGCCCCTGAGCCGGCGCCGGCGGTCAACCATGTTTACCTGGTCAACATCAGCGCCACGCCAGTGGATAATGTTGCCGCCGACAGTTCCTTGACCACTGTTTCAGAGCTGCCGCCGGCAACCTGCATGGATTATTACATGGGGCGCATCTGGTATGCCCAGGACCGCCAATACACCGCTGGGGACATTGTCCTAGGGCCGGCTGGGACTACAGCCTACGGGAAGCGGGATTCAATCCTGAAAATCACTGAGAACCCATTGGCACTGGCCGGGGACGGTTTTGTGGTGCCAACTTCTGATGGTAACATTCGCGCTCTAAAGCATACCTCAAACCTGGATTCCGCCCTCGGTGAAGGGCAACTCTTCGCTTGCACACGTAAAACGATCTACAGTCTCAATGTGCCGGTGACCAGAGCCAACTGGATCACCTCAACTGAGCCACTTCAGAGGGTGGCCCAGCTGCGCAATGGCGCCTATGGAGAGCGGAGTATCGTTAACATTAATGGGGATCTTTTTTACCTGAGCTGGGATGGCTATCGCAGCTTGTTCGTTGCTGTTCGCGACTTCAGCCAGTGGGGCAACACGCCTATCAGTCGCAACATGAATCGGCTCATCAACTTTAATGATAGAGCCCTGCTTCAAACTGCCAGCGGCATCTATTTCGATAATCGAATGCTGCAGACCTCTCTGCCGGAAACCACTGAAGTGGGTCCAGCCTTCGGCGGCCTGGCGGTTCTGGACTTTGACCTGGTGTCTTCTCTCGAGGACACCACCACCAACACTTCCCGACAGCCACCGGCCTGGGAGGGGTGGTGGCAGGGGCTGAAATTTCTCCAGCTGTGGGAGGGTGACTATGGCGGTTTGCAGAGAGCATTCGCGGCAGTGCTTGCCAAGGATGGTGGAATTGAAATCTGGGAGCTGACCACCCTTCAGCGGAATGATGAGGATGATCGTCGCGTTGAATGGTTCTTTGAAACACCGGCCTGGACATGGGGCAAAGAATTCGAGTTAAAACGGCTGGATGGAGGTGAGATCTGGATCGATCGAGTTTTCGGTACAGTCTACCTGGATGTTGAGTATCGCCCCGATGCCGAGACATGCTGGCAGCCCTGGTACCGGACTGAATTTTGTTCCGCCAGGTCAACTTGCGAGGATGTGGTCAATCCGGTGTGCTATCCAGAACAACCATATGGGGAAGGTCATAAATTTCCAATCACACTTCCCACGCCACCTTATCCAGCCTGCAACACAATGAACGCAAGGCGGATGGATTATGGTTACCAGTTTCAACTTAAAATATCTCTGAAGGGTTGGTGTCGGATCAGGGGCATCATGGTTCACGCTATCCCTGTTCAGAAAGCGCCATTTGAAGGAATGAGTTGCGGCGCCCCACCCACATCATGAACATCCCGTGCCCATACAAAGATCCCTGCATCGATGATGCAAATTCGCTTGGAAATTATTCCTCGGAGGATCCAGATCGCGATCTGTTCCGGACCACCTATTTTCCGAATCAGATCTGGAATGGAGATTGGGACATCTATCTGGCTTGCGATGGTTATTGCGTTTCGACCTTGTCGCAAGCCGAGGCTGATCTTTGTGCTGCGAACAATGCCGAGATTTGTCTGGCAAATAAGCTCTTCGGCAATGCCAACTACACTTGCAGCAGGACCTGTCCGGACGGTCAGGTTTATTCCTTTAACGTCCCGTACGGCACCTTTTGGGCTGCCACGCAAGCCCAGGCCAATGCACTGGCCAGGAACTGGTGTGAGAATTATTTGGATCAACTGTGCGCGGCATTAGATCCCGATGATCCAGGTCCTGTTCCAGTTTGGCGTGTTCCACCTCCGGTCAGACCGGTTTGCAATGATGAGCAGACAGTCGAGGCAATTTGTGTGGATGGAAAAAAAGGCATAACTGTGCCTGCTTGCACCACTTACGGCCCAAGCAAGGCTGCCGCGAATGAAAGGGCAAGAAGTTATGCTGATCAACTGTTCTCGAATAATATTGGCTGCCTTACCGCGCTCCCGAAGGGAACTTGTGTAAACGAGTACATCAGTCGGTTCGTGGTTCCGGATCGCGTTTCCTGGATTAACCGGTATCCGGATTGGGAGGTTTTTGGAAGTGTGCCAACTGGTTGGAAATGGAGGATTGCGCAAGGAGGGGGCGCTCTTGAATTTTATGGTACAGCGACCGCCGCCGGGATTTACACTTTTAGAGTCATGGCCACAAGTCCTGGCCGGTACTCTGCATGGGTTTACCGAGTCTATACCGTCTCTGTGATGGAAATTGACGAACCGCCCACTCTGCCAACAGGTGTCCAAGATCAATCATACAGTCATTCTATCAGCACCGAATCCGGTTGGGATCCTAAGGTTTTCTACCTTCGGGCCGGCAACACCCTGCATGATGGTTTGGAGCTTACGGCCGATGGGACAATTCAAGGTACGCCAACCGGGCATGGAACAAAATCATTCTGGATCGTGGTTCGAGATGCCGAGGGCGCTATTTGCGAAAAGAAATTCACTCTCGAAATTCTGCCCAACTTCTTCAATGACATTGTCTGGAATTCGGTCAGCACCAATGTCTTGCCGGGCCACGGCTTTGCCACTTCTGGAGGAGCTGGAGCCAACATCGGAGCCGTCACCCCAGCAGATGCAGCGAGTGCCGGTGGAACTGGAGGTGCGTTTCCAACTCTGACCGTTAACAACACCCTGCCCGGTGCAGCCCCGGTGAACTGTAAGCTCACCATTAAAGTTGAAAAAACCAATGGCGTGCCACCAGGTACAGAAGGTGGAATCACAACCGCTCCTGCCGATGCGTATCAGTGGAGGATCGTCGCTGGGGCGATCATTGCATCATCGCCTCCGGGAACGGTTGCTGTTGGCACCTATGAATTCAATTTCATTGTCCCGGTCGGAGTTACTAATTACTCAGGCATCTTTAAAACCGGTTCAAGTGTCGTTGCCTGGTTTGATCCCGTCGCTCTTCAATGGGTATACAGAGGTGGCGATGTAACTTGGGCCATTAATTTTGACATCATACCATGATCAGAACACTTCATGAAGCTAAGAGAAGTCGGATCCCGGAAGTCACCGGGATCTGCGCTGATGACACTTACAGGCTGGCGAGCATTCTCAATGACGCTCAGCAGCGCCTGATCTATGCCGGCAAAGAGGCTGGGTGGTGGAATGGCTGGGTTAAAGTCCGGTTTTCTGTAACCAGTGCGGCGCCCTACATCACTCTCCCTCGAGAGCTGGCCAGGATCATCAATATGGCGGTCTGCGAACAGCCGATCTATATCAATAATGAGTTTTATGAAGTGCTTCCAGGGGGGCCTGGCCCCATGCCCGATGAGTCTTGCTGTTCGGATTGGTGCGGGTCGGTTGCTGGTTATGAAAGGGGCGTCTGGCCCACCAAGGTGGACCTGACTAGCACCAATCAAAAGCTTCGGGTCTACATGACCGACAGTCGGGATGCCGGACAGAAGATCCTGTTCGCAGGTGAGGATCGGAACGGCAATGTGATTTACGGGATGGACGGCTTAAAAACAGTCCAAGGTTTCTACATCACCTTTGTGGCGCCATTCATGGATTCTGATTTTATCGTGACCAAGATCACCTCGGTGGTTAAGCCGGTGACTTTCGGAGATATCCTTGTCTACCAGGTGGATCAAACAAGTGGGCGGCAGGTTCTGCTTTCGCGTTACCTGGCCAGTGAAACTGCTCCGGCTTATCGGCGCTATTACATCACCCCGATCTGCACGACTTGCGGAAGCTACACTGTCAATGCCATCGGCAAGAGGGAGTTTCTCCCGCTGATCAGGGACACCGATCCAACCATCATTTGGAATGAGCCGGCCCTGGTTGAAATGTGCCAGGCTTTGCGCGGGTACAGCCAGGAGGTTGAGGCCGCCCACAAGATGGCGGAAGGTCATGAAGCCAGAGCAATCCGGCTCCTGAAGCGGGAAATGGATCACTATTTAGGCAATCAGAATCCAGCTGTGACTGTGGATCGATTGCAGCAGGCTTCCTTTAAACGCATCGGACTTTCAACAATGATTTAGTTATGGCAACCTACGATCCTTACCCTGGCAATCTCAAGAAATTAGATTACGACCCAAATGCCGTCGGTGGCGGTGTGGCCAAGTATTACGGGAACGTGATGCAGGGGATGCCCACCTTCGAGCCTATCATGCGGAACATCTCAGGCGTACTGCAGCCTGATACAAAGCGACAAATCGGTCAGGCGGCAGCCGAGCGGGGCGTGGGGATCGGCAGCTATGGTGGCGCCAATGACGCAACAGCTATGCTCAGAGCCCTTGGGTTAACCAGTCAGCAGCTTACCGATCAGGGCATTCAGCAATACAACCAGAGCATGGCTGCCGTGCCTGCATTGTCACCAACGAGTCTTTTTGTAACGCCAACGGATCGGTCGAAGATGAAACTTCAGTGGGCCACCAGTCAGGCCGAAATCAATGCGGCCATCCAACGCCAGAGGGAATCTGATAGGGCGGCAATGCAAAGAGCTGAACTTGGCCAGGAAACAACCTTCGGGGTCACGGGTGCGAACATTGCATCACAGCAGCGAATGCAATCAGAAAGACTGGGCCAGGAAAGCGCACTGAACCAGGCAATCATGGAACAAGGGCAAAAAGCTCTAGAGTACGAGCAGAGGCGCGCTCTGGCCAATGAGATGGGATTAGATCCATATGGTGGTGGTAACGCCAGCTGGAGTCCATCTGCTGGAGCTGGGGCACTCGGGGGTTATAATCTCCCGAGCACCCAAGGTGGTGTTTATGGGGGGGAGGGGATTTCTGGATATGGAGGTTCGACCGGAGCAATGTACAGCGGGGCGCAGTTTTCCAATCCCGCAGAAGAGTATGCTGCCCTTCAGGAAATCGGGCCAGGTGGCTCATATGTTGATCCCTATGCCGGTTTCATGAGCCAGGATTATTACGCACCTGGCGAGATGGCCTATGCCTATGAACAGGGGGCGCCGCCAACCTATGAGGATTATTACTACGGTTTTTAATTAGAGGAACGATTATGCCACTAAGCAGCAGTTACATTCGCGACCTGGTGGGCACCTATCAAGCCACCAACAAACGCTATGAGGAACAGCGAGCAGCTGCCATTCGCTGGCAGGGCGCTCAAGACTATGAACGAATGGTCCAAAAAGGTGCTGATCCCAGAGAGGCGTTGCGTCGAACCGCGCCGCGATTATTCTTCAATGATCCTCGGGCCCTGGCTGCCACTGTGCCATCGGTGCTAAGTGGAGAAGGTAGACTGGAAACCGATCCTGCAACTGGGCGCCGCTTCACAGTTGACCGATTCGGGAACTATAAACCGATTAATCAGCCTGTCACCTACAGGAGAGTGGCGGATGCTTCCGGAAATACTTGGACAATCCCAATCCCAGCCGATCAAACACCGAATGTGCAGCCAGGAATTGCCCCTCCAACCATGCAGCAATTCGGCGGTCAGAATTTTCTTCTGCAATCTGGAAAATCCGCAACCAGAGTGCCTAGAACTGAGGCTGAGAAGTGGGCTGGGCAACAAGCTTTAGATCGCACCACTGCAAAAGCTAGAACCATCTTCAACACAATCTTGGATTACAAAAAGCGCAAGGCGGCTGGCTATACCAACACCAAGTATGGCATGGGATCGGAAACCTATGATGAAGCGATCAAGCGACTGGAAGAGGATTTGGCGGGATTGGGGCTTGCGCCTTCCGGTCAACCGTTGCCTGGATCAGATCTCTACAAATCAGTTTTTGGAGAGGAAGGCCAGGCGCCAGCTGCCGGGGCCGGCACAATGCAGGTAGGGACTCCACCTCCCGTCCAGGGTGGGGGTGGGTATTCTTCCCCCATCGGCCCAACAAGACCACCTTTGCAGCAGCAACTGGTACCGAATCCAAGATTTGGAACAGGCCCCTGGGAACCTCGAATGATCCCGTCTGGACCGGCAACTCGAGAAGCTGCGCCAGTAAACCCAGCACCCAGTAGACAGTTAGGCCCTAACCAGGTCATCAAGTATTATGGCAACAAGCGAGTGATCTGGGACACGCAACAAAATAGAGCAGTAGACTGGTATGCCGAATGATCCCACAACCCAACTCCCATCTCTCGATCAGCTGAGGCTTTCAGATCTGACTGATGAGCCAACTCTGCCATCCCTCGATGAGTTGACGGCAGCTGATTTGACAGACACGCCACAAGGCCTTCCTTCTCTGGAAAGTTTGAGGCCGGAAGATCTCACTGATCAGCCGCCATCAGAATACGAGAAGAGAACCGTCCCGGCTTTCCCGGTCCCGAAAAGCGAGCTTTATCAGGCGCCGCTTCCGTTGCCCGGCCAGGAACCTCCTAAGAAACCCAAGGTGTCCGTCGAACTTGGCGCCGGCTACATGGGGATGCCAGTGCCGGTGTTTACGCCTGGTGCCGAGCCCTACAAAGGAGTAGAGGTTGGGAAGCAGATCGGAATTGGACTTTTGCAGATTCCTCCTGCGGTCAGCAAGGGTGGAAATCTCTCGATCGCTTGGCTTGCCCGTATGGGGCAGAACATCTCAAAAGGAATCAGCGAGCAGCAGGCCGAAGGTTACAGAATGCCTGGTGCATGGGCCCCGGCTTTAACTAAGGAACAGGCCGAAGTGGCCAAAAAGAGATGGGCCTCGGTAAGTGAAAAATTTGTTCCCGCTGCCAAATGGTTTGAGGATGCGGCCAACATCGCAGGCGAGTATGAAGAGGCGTTGAACGTGATCGGCGATGCCATTGGTGGCCCAGAGGAGATTCGCCAAGTAACAGCCTCGCTCGGCAGTGCAATTCCTTCGCTGGCAGTTGGAGGCTTTGGCGGCTTTCCGGCGATGATTGCAATGGCTGGTTTGCAGCAAGCTGGAGATACTTATGGTTCATCCGTTGAAGCCCGAATGGCAGCTGGACAGGATGAAGAATCCGCGCGGCGAATGGCGACCGGGGACGGTTTAATTTCCGGCATAATCACAGCGGTTGTCACTGGAGCTTTCGGTAGGACCGGCAAAGAAGCCATCACAGCTGCAAAGGGCAACATTATCACAAAGGGTGTGTTAATGAGACTGGCCAGGGAGGCGGGATTTGAGGGCGGCGAAGAAGTGGTAGATCAATTTCTCCAGACCCTTTACGAGTGGCAGACCTATAATCCGGACAAGACCCTTGAAGAGGGAATCAAAGAGATCCTGATGGCCGGGGTGGCTGGGTTTGTTGTCGGCGGTGCTGTTTCCTCAACGATTGAAACCAGTCAGGCCATCGATGCCAAGGTTGCCGAGCGGAAGGAGCTTAAGGCTTTTCGCGAGGAGATCAGAAAACTGGCCGAGTTCGGACCCGAGGCGCAATTCGTCCCGGTTGGGGTCAAGGATTATGGTGAGGCGCGATTCCTGCCTCCTGAGGAAAAGGCAAAATCACCTTTCAAAACCATTACGGCCAATGTTCCAGCGCAACCAAGCCCTGTACGCGGAAGAGTCACGCCTATTTTGCCTGAAGTTCAAGGAACTGAAGGGGTGGCAGTGGTCAACCAGGCCATGTCAGTAGGCCTGCCCAATGTGGCCAATGAACTAGCCAAGCAAATTCCCATCCAGTCACCGCTCAGAACGGACTACGGACGAGATGCCGGTGTGCCTGCCCCGCCCATTGAAACCTTACAGGGTCGGGAATTGGCGGCCCGTCAAGTTGCCGAGGGGGCCCCCATTGGGTTCCCGCTCCAAGGCTGGGGAGGAATCAGTCCCCCGGCAGCCCCGGCTGCCCCGGCAGCTCAGTCAACCCAGGCTGAGGCGGCAGCAGCGCCCACGGTTGCCCCTGAGGCTGCCGGGACCTCTCCTGTGCGCACTAGCCAGGCCACCATCGAGGCCGGGGTGGCAGCGGCCCCTGTGGCCACTGCGCCGGCAGTGGAGGAGGCTCCTGTGGCGCCGGAAGTAGTGACAGCTCCCGAAGGAGCACCAACCCCTGGCACCGCGCCAGCTGTGGCGCCTGCGCCTGAGACTACCACTGCGGCCGAGACTGCCACTGCGCCCCAGGTGGTTTCCACTCCAGCTGTAAGCGAGGAATCCATCGGCCTCAGAACGAATCTGGAACGCGATTTTCCTCAAGTTCGCCAACTGGTTGAAGTGGTCGATAATCCATCTCAATTCCCACAAGAAGTTTTGGATGATCTGGCTAAGAAGGGCACCAAGCTGGAGGATGTCGATGCGGTCTTCCACAACGGCAAGGTCATCTTTAATGCCGAATCATTTCCTGTGGGCGACCGATCATTGGTGCGGGAAAAAATCTCCCATGAGGTGGGCATTCACCTGGGCCTGCGCGCGGCCTTGGGCCCAACCGGCTTCACCAATCTTGTCCGATCGATTTGGACAACGCTCAGCCCAAACGATCGCGCCCAGATTGCAGCCAGGAACAACATCGATCCAGATAACATCTTTGAGATTGGCGAGGAATGGCTGGCCTATGAGGCTGAAAGGGTAACCAGAACCGGGGTCACCAATAACCTGTGGCGCCGCATTGCCAATGCCATTCGAAGAAACCTTCGCAGGGTTCCAGGTTTCAGAAAGAAAGCCTACACCGATTTTGAGATCGCCGAGATGATCCAAAAGGGCATGGCAAAAGCTGAGGCCTTAACCACCGGCCCTGAGGGGGCAATGGCCAGAGTTTCGACTACCGGTGAATACCCGCCTGGCAGCCCTTTGGCTCAGCTCAACACGATTCGCTACAGCAAAGCTGATGTCAGAAGAGCGCGCCTGGATGGGATCCGCGAATACACTCCAGTTGTCGAAGGTGCTGACATCGAGGATGCCTTCACTGCGGTAAAAAACATCCTGTATGTAGAGGCGGAAACCCTGTCCGATCTGATCGATCCACGGACTGAATGGCATCAGCCCACAGAAGATCAATCCCTCATTGAATACATTCGAAAGTTTTACAGCCCAGAGGGGATTGCAGCCATCAGGAATACCCTGGAACGTGCCGCACCGCCGCGCTGGGTGGAAAACAAAAAGACCTGGTGGATGTTCAAGGCCGAGCTAAATAACGTCTTTGCGGACAAGGACAACCCGCGCTCCACCCTGGGCCGTAACTTCCTGGCGATGAACCGTAAGACTGGTGGTGTGTCCTGGGACTTTGGATTGGGCACCTGTATGCCCACCGAGAATTGTTCGGTCTGTTACGCGAAAGGATTGAGCGATCCAACCACCGGATCCCGAGCCAGGGTGCGCCATTCTATTGTGACAGCGATGGAACCGGAAGCAGTGGGCGGAATGGTGGCACGCTACATCAGATCCAGGCCGAAGGGTGACCAGGCCTTCCTGCGCATCAATGGCGCCGGCGATACGACTTTTGGGTGGCAGGCCACTGCGGTGAACACGGCAATCAAGAACCTGGATCGACCGGTTCACATCTTTAGCCGATCCCATGTCTCCAGGGCGGGTGGAACGATCGGTTTGGACGCGATCAGCAATGGGCAGTTTAACCCAAACGACATCGAGAATGGGGTGACGGTCTACAAGATGGGGTCCATCGATCGCCAACTTTACAAGGAGTACATGGATGTGCAGGGGATCGATTTTCTGAAGAATAACCTGCGGGATCGGGGCATCATTAACTCTTACCTGGTTAAGGATGCGGATGATATCCCGAATCTTTTGGAGATGAAGAAGGCTGGGGTCTTCATGGTTATGCATGTGGATCGGAGCGCCGATCTGATCGAAGCACTCTATGATGCCGGTCTAATCGCCAACAAGGCGAATCCGGAGATGAATACCCCGGCCTGTTTCTGTGCTCTTAAATCTGGCCCATTCCTGAATGGTTGCGCCACCTGCCTGGTGGCCGGTGGTCCCTGCTTTGCTTGGGGGTCCGCGATTGGGATGACCCCCGATGGCAAGTTTGTCACTTGGGATGAGATTCTTTCCGGCAAGCAAGAACCGCCCGAAGGTCCGATTGTTGAAATGTCCAGGATCGGGGTTCCTAAAAATCGAGATGACTTCCTGCTCAAAGTTGCTGCGCGCTCCTATGAGTTGGCAGGGCAGCAACTGCACGGCAAGGTCACGAAATGGAAAAATGGAGGAATCAAGCGGGTTCAGGTGGAGAATCCGAGGACCCGTGAGATCCTTTATTACGCTTCCACCAAAAAAGAGGTTAACCAGGCCAGCAAAGTAGCCGATCAATATCTGGCAGAAGCTAAACGTCTGCGGGGCCTCTATGACAAATATGTCAACGCGCCGGCCCGAAAGCGGCTCATGGCAAAATACGAATTCGAAAACACAGTATCCCTGGAGAAGGCGATGGTTGAGGGCGTTGCCTCCATGGAACGTGCCATTCGAAATCGAAATATTCGATATTCAACGACATCAGGGAAACCGACATCAACGCCAGAGACAATCGCGGCAATGGATCCGGCAGACTTCGCGGTATGGTCCAGAGCTATCCCTGACGGGATCACAGGTGAAGCTGTGCGCTTGGGGCGAACGATCACCACAGCGGAACAGCTCCAGCAATTGCAGGAATTTCAAAAGCAGGCCAAGGCCGAGAGCGATGAGCTCAAGCAGGTCGGCGATTTTGTGAATGCCATGTCAGCAGCTGTCAAAATCCAGTTCTTCCGCGAGGCCTATGAAGTCGCCACCGGAACCGGGAGCATGGCGTATCAAATGGAGACTGGTCGAATCGCGGATGGTAGTGCTGACTCCCAACCGCATGATGTCAGTGAAGAGGGGCCGCTGCCCGAGCCTTCGCCAGGTGCGGAAGGTGCAATGGATCGGGAATTCAACAAGGATTATCGGACACGGTATTCGATCAGCAGAAAGCCGGATCCCAACTTTGAATTTGAGCCGATCAGGAATGCGAGAATGGACGCCACCCTGGCCAAGCTTGGGCACCCCCCCCACCAGCAAGCCCTCGGCAAACCAGATTCAGAGCTACTCAACCAGGTCCAGCGGCGGATGGCCAGGGACCCCACCTGGGTGGACTCCATAGTCGATCGCGAAAAGACCAAGCCGGGGCTCCTCTCAGATGAGGAAGTAATGGCGCTGGACTACTGGATGCTCCAGCTCCGCACTGAGATTTTCGATGCATCAGAAAATGCGGAAAAGGCCGAGGCTGATGGCCTGGCGGCTGATGCTGCCGGTTCTCGGCGCCAGGTTGACTTCTGGGCGGCTGCCCTGACTGACCTTAGGGAAATCACTGTCCGGAGCGGAACCGAGTCCGGGCGTGCCTTCAGGGCGCGCCAGCTGGCTTTGAAATGGGACTTCACGGTTGACGCGATGTATTACGAGCGCCGGCGAGTGCAAGGTTGGAAGCGCCTGAGCGATGACGAGAAAGCCGAGCTGCGCAGGAACCTCGAAAAGGTGGCCAGGCGTTTTCGGGACAATGACCTGGCGATGGAGGCCGCGCGGCAGAATGAAAGTCAGAAGGCAGCGGACAAGGAAATCTCCAACGCGAAAGCCGATGTAGCCTCCTACAATCCGGAGGTCATCAAGTTTGCAGAAGATTGGGTTAAGGAGTACGAGAATAGCGCCAAAAATGCCAAAGCCAGGCTCAAGGTTAAATGGGCTAGATTTTTTCCGGATGTCGCCCTTCGACTTAGTGCTGCTCAAGGTGCTCGAGTATTGCCACCGGAGGTGCTTGGTGAGCTGGCCATTATGGGCGGTGCTAAACTGAGCCGGATGGATAATCGCAACGATTGGAACCAGGCAATGCGCGACGACCTGGGCCCCGGCATCGGGCCTTACCTTGACCAGATCTGGGATGCAGCTCAGGCCAACCTGACCGATCGTATCGAGCGAGGTCGAGCTGACTTCAGAGCCAGGAAGGCTGCCCAGCCGCCGGCCAGGAGGGGCGCAAATGCCAAACTGACACCAGCACAAGAAACCCAAGCCCTCAAAGCCAAGATCCACCAGGTCGCGGTTCATGAGAAGACTTCAACCGAGCCAGTCAAGAGCGCGGAAAACGAGCTCTTCAATCCGGTTCAGCGGCTGATCCGCGCCATGATCGAGGAGGATCCTCTCATGACCCGCGAGGAGCTAATTTCAGCTGTGCAGGCTGTGCTCCTGGAAGACTTTCCTGATATCAGTAGGGGCGAAGTCATGGACCTGATTTCCGGTCGAGGTCGAACGCGCCGGCCAGCTCAGGACACCACCTCCAAAACGGTTCGAGATCTCAAAGCCCAGATCCGAATTCTCTCCAACATCAACGACACCGAGGCCCATCTACCATTGCCAAAGACCGGCTGGTTGGCTGATGAAAAAAGCGATGAGCAGCGGCGCCTGGAGTACAAACTCAATCGAACCAAGAAGATTGAGGGCGAAGTTGTTGTCAGCAGCGATTACCAGCGAAAAACCTACTTGGACACGCGCAAGACCTGGTATCGCAACCGCATCGCCGATCTTAGATGGGAGATGGAGAACAACCGGCTCCTCCGAGAAAAGATGCCGGGAGACAAAAGAACCGAAACGGATGATGAGTATGAGGCCCTGGTCGCTGAATACAACCAGACCCGAGAGGAACATGCGGCAATCTTTGAGTCGCCGGAACTGACCGATGCCCAGCGGATCGAGCGTGCCGAGCGCGCGGCGGATCGCGTTATCACCAAGATGGAGGATGACCTGGCCAATCTGCGGCGCACCGCTGCCGGCAAGAGGGATCCTCTAACAAGTGCCAAGCTCGAGGCTCAGCGCCTGCGCATTGTTCAGCTCAAAGCCGAGCAAGAGTGGGCTATCCGAGAATTGAATCCACCTCCGGATCTCAGCAAAAAAGAGGATTACCACCGATGGTTCCAGCTCGACCGGGAAATCCGCAAGCTCCAGCAGCAGCTTGCCAACCAGGATGTCTTCAAGAAGTCCAAGAAGATCAAAGCTGAGACGACTGCCACCAATCAGGCAATGGCCAATCAGCTGGAGGACCTCAAGCGCCAGCGAAAAGAGATGCGCGCGGCTCTGGGCCCAGGCAAGCCTGATCCAGTCACCAAGGCCATCAACTTTCGGATTGCCAGCCTCTACAAGCAGATCGCTGATTACGCGCAGCGCCTAGAGGATCGGAATTTCGAGCCCCGAAAACGCAAAGAACCACCGAAAGCGGTTCTGACCAATGAAACGGTCATGAATTTCGAGGTCGTTCGAAACCAGATGCGCAAGGCCTGGTACAATGAGCAGCAGGCCGAGTACATCCGCAACCTCAAAGGAATGAAGCGGATCGGCTACAACATCCAGCGGACCCGCCAAGCCATTACCAACCTGCGCAGCAGTTACGATTTCTCCGGATCCCGCCAAGGTCTAATTGGCCTACTTTCATTGAGCACCAGGTTGCCATGGCATCCGATCAAGACCACTCCCAGGATCGCCAGGGCGTTTTGGCAAATGTTCCAGTCTGCCGTCTCCAAGAACAAAGCCGAGGA
>Ga0307379_10003442_pt1 | contig 23066 bp, 47 predicted proteins | sample UN2MG_FD_202237 | JGI IMG/M metagenome (GOLD analysis project Ga0307379, IMG submission 202237) | Soil microbial communities from Risofladan, Vaasa, Finland - UN-2 | ecosystem: Environmental > Terrestrial > Soil > Coastal area > Acid sulfate soil | place: Finland: Risofladan, Vaasa | collected... | reverse complement strand
AGAGTTGAGCGTTACAATGCCAGGCTTAATGGAATTTGAAATTATGACATTGAGCGAATACGGCAACAAATACCACGGTGGAAAGAAAATTACAAAACACGATCTATTAGATTTAATGGAATCGGGCGATATTGAAATGAGCCAAATGTACACCGTTTGGTTGGGAGAAAGATATTCGAAGGACATGCATGTATTAGATCTTCCATTCTTATTTAAGGATCACGAACATGCAGCAAGAGTCCTTGACGGAGAAATTGGTAAGGGATTACTTAACGGTCTCGGAACAGATAGTAATGTAAAAGGATTAGCATTTACTTACAGTGGTGGATATAGAATGATTCCGGCCACTAAACAAATTAATAACATGGATGATTTCAAAGGACTAAAAGTACGTTCTAATAGAAGTCCAGTCGCTATAGATATTCTCAAAGCAATCGGAGCAGATCCAGTAGTAATGGAATTAGAAGCGATTACCAATGCTGTCAAGGATGGTGAAATTGAAGGTGGTGAAAGTACTTACCCACGTTTCTATGCACTAAAGCAGAATGAAGCCTGTGGATTTATTAACGACACCAAGCATAGTTTATTCCTAACCTCAATTATTGTTAACACTGAATTTTGGGATAGCCTAAATAAAGACACGCAAGATAAAATCCAAACAGCCGCAGAAAATGCTGCAAGGTACGAACGTGCAATTAGTTTGGAAGATATCGAATTAGTTCAAGCACGTTGCGCTAAGGATGACATTGACGTTGTAGATCTTCCTGAGGCTGAAATTGAGAAATTTAAGCAAATGACTGAGCAAGTATATGATAAGTATGAAAATTATTTCTCAGCTGGCCTGGTCAAGAAAATCCAACTGCAATAGTCTTTAAAATCAAATAGTTAATAGTTGTTGACATCCTAGCATTTTTTAAGTAAAATGTTAGGATGGCACATCTATCAAAACACCTATTTGTCGACCTCGAAAGAACCCTTATTGATACCTGGGGGACTAATACGCTCGGTCCTAAACACCGTGTTGTTGAATTGCTAGCTGAGCATTTTGAGCATTCAAGGCACAACCGTCCATTGGATGCTACAGTGTGGTCCTTTGCAATTTGGGATGATAGGGATCGTATTATTTTTAATACTGAAACAAAGTTTTGGTTAGAGGATGAATTTAATCTCAACTTTGTAGACGTCATTACTGTAAAAGAAATGATCGATGCTGTATGCGAACTTAAAGGATTTAATTTGCAGAAGATTGACCTGTGGGACTTTTGTCCTATGTGGGGTAAGGATCGATCCTTAGAGGATTGGATTAAATTAAAGGCCCGTGAATTTGCTAATAAGCATATTGTCCTATTAGACGACATGGTGGGAAATCGAACCGTTAACATCCACGATACTAATACGCGGATTGACTTTGTAAAGGTTTAATTATAGCAAAATCAACGACTTATAACCTATTGAAAGTAAACTGAATTTAACTATAGTAAACCCTTATAAATCAATGACTTATATAACCTCTTGTTTTGGTTGCATTTTTGGGTAGATCAACGTATAATGTATGTATGGTGAAACGCAAAGTACGCAATGATCGCAACCACGCAATTTACATGATTGCTAATTGTGAAACCGGTGAGCGTTATATCGGTATCACCGTGCTTAAAGGTGGCGTGAAGAAAACCCTCAAAGTGCGCTGGCAGAAACATGTTCGTCGCGCAGTCACTGAAGGACGTCATTGGGCATTTTGCCGCAGCATCCGCAAATATGGTGCCGAGGCGTTTGTGATGGAATTGATCGGCAAAGTGCGCGGACGTATTGCAGCGCACGGCGAAGAACGCAAGCTGATCGCGGAACTGAAACCTGAACTGAACCAATACTAGGAGAAACAGATGATTGAACTTCTTCTTACTTTTGCGATACAGGTTGGTGGCTTCCAAGAAATGTGTGTCAAAACTGAGTGCCCGGTACCGATTGTCATGCAAGCCGACCTAGGTGTTAAGCAAGGCGAATACAGTTGGAAGAACCCGGACAGGGTTTTGATTGACAAAACCCTGGTCGAAGGCAGCGTCGAATGGAATGCTGCGGTCGTCCACGAATTGGTACACTACTTGCAATACCTCGCAGGAACGTATAATTCCTCGATGGATTGTGCGCTGAAAGTTGAAAAACAAGCGTACATGGTATCGGAGAAGTATTGGGCGTCCAAGGGAGTTGAGAAGGAATTTGGTACCCATTTGTTTTCCGTTGCGATGTCTTGCATTAAAGATTACGAACACCAACAGTAATTAACTAGGAGAATTGAAGATGAGCTTAATTGTCTTTGTTCAGCAAATGGGAAACGACCTGGTTATGTACGCTTGGGCACTCGGTATGCTGTTTTTCTCCATTATGCAATTGCGTGATATATATGCTGATAAAAAGAAGAAGAACAAAAATGCAGTTATATCGGTAGTTGAATTTGAGGAACCTAATCGGGTTCTTACTCCGGCAGAGATGCGCGAAGCACATTATCAACGTACACAAAACGCTCTTAATCGAAGTAAAAACAAACATCAATTTCAGGAGAACTAAAATGATTGAACTTATTATGCTTATGAAATTTATGTCACTAACAGCAGGGATCGCATATGGTTTTACTTGCGTTGCCCGAGCAGCACGTGGACAAGCGGTTTCGCAGGGACAAACATTTTTAATGGCTGGAAGCATTTCGGCATTTGTTATTCTTTACTCACTCTAGGAGAAATAAGTATGGCAAACGAAAGTAGACAATCCACCCGCAAACTACTCGACCTAGTTGAGCAGGGCATCCTTGACAAGGATACAGTTATCCTAGCTTGTGTGAATTACATGAGCGAATATGACGTGGGGGACATGTGCGGCGCCAACGGCTTCTTTGGAGATGATGATGACGATGAAGTTGGATGCTAAATTTACAACCGCGGTAGTCATTAGCGGCAGGACTTACCGAACAGCGAAAAATGCTGCCAATGCAGCGGCACAATGTTTATGGTATAACGCTTATCTAAAGCATACTTTTCCATATTCTAAATTGGAACATGGTCCAGGCAGTGAAATATGGCTTAAAGCATATCGCCGTTATCTCCCCAAATTTAAAAAGGTACTTCCATGAAAATTAAACAAACCAAAATCGGCAAGAATCAAATGGATCTCGAAATCACATGCGAGATTTCTGGATTGCCAATCGACCGCACAAACGACAACGGCATGTTTTGTTCTGCTAAGGATTGCAAGTGCGAAATTGAGTCGCAAAAGGCCATGATGAAGATGCAAGATTTTATGGCTGACTTAATGGAAAATTTTCCGCCAAACATTGGAGACTAATAATGGCTTATACATCAATTAATTTTAAGACAAAGAAAGAATTGAAAAATGCAATCGATTCTGGTCAACAAATTACAACCTGGTCGCCGGGTCCTTTTCCGGTAAAACAAAACGGACGTGATGTAATAGAAGGACCACAATATCCTCAACCGCATAAATGGTATGCCCAAGTTGAGGTAGTAAATGGGGTTATTGCAAAGGTTAAATAACTTACAATTGAATTGAGGGAATTATGAATAAAGGTTATGAAAGATATTTAGTCGGTAATCGTTTTAAAACATTTCTACGTTCTAAGGTAGTGCTTGATTCAATCATCCGATGGCTTGCATATGATCGTGGATATAGATCGAGTACTTTTGCAACATATGATGAACATACACATTTAGGATATGACCTAGCATATCGCGCAGGTGCGCGGCGTGCCCAACGTAACGGAGAACAAGATGGCCAAACGAATTAAAGTTTCCTTCACCAAAGAAGAAGCCGAACAATTGGATCTCCTTGTTTGTGCCAACTGCGGATATCGCCCAAACAATCACTTTAGTTATCGGCCATATCTATGTGCCTTTAGTCCGAACAAAACCTCTTACAAACAGAAATTAAGAATTGGAAAGGAAATCAAATGACCGATAAAAAAATCGAAGCACTTGAACCGGCGCGTAAAAAAGCCGAGAAATTGATTAATGATTCTGAAATGGTCGATGATGAAGAAGAGGCATATAACCTTATGGTCGAGGTGGCGGCAGTGTGGAAGAATGCTGCATACGAAGCGCACAAACTTCTTGAAGAATTGAAGGGTTAATTAAGTGAAACTTCTTTGTTGTGAAAAATGTAATGATATCCGATCACTTCGGGTAAATGTAATGTCTCAATGTTTTTGTGGGCGAGTAAAAGCACAGTATATTGATAACCTTAATGTAGAATGGAATGGGCATGGTTGGCTTTTAGGAATTAACAACTCGTCATTAATTACAGCACTAACATCACAGTTTAAAGACGGTGATCATGCAGATGGTAGTGGACGTAGCTTTGAAGCTTTTGTATTACCCATGTTAACTAAATCTGTTAAGCTAATATCGGAGGGTAAATGAACTTTAAATTTGAATGGATCGGTTGGATGAAAACTTCCACCAATGACAAGATTTGGGGCTACTTCCAGAACGACAAGCTGTATTATACGTTTTGGGGGCGCCGCGGTAAAACTCTTAACTTCAAGCAATTTCCGGCGGTCGGATATTACGCTAGCGAAGAGCTAGAAAAGCTTCAGTACTCAAAAACGAAGAAAGGTTATGACAAAATGTCAGAGCAGCAGATGTTGACAATCTGGCCTCATTTTTACGACGACCTAGAACAACGTCTTTCGTTCTGTGTCCTTGCTAACAAGGTGAAATAATGATTGCGACTTGCAAAACAGATGGTAAGGGATTTTGGAGTCAACAAGAAAAAGACGTCCGACTTGAGCTACTAGAACTTTTGGTTCGAAACGGCCCCTTCGGATCAAAGTTTGGTGAACTGCGGGTGCATTTTGACATTAATGATTGGGACGTAAAAGAAGATGGTCTGATTTATACCGATGAGCTGTGGATAGAAAATTTTAAGAAGTATCTCGAACAGCTTCACTTCACCAAAGAAGCGATTGCTGATGTAACTTATTCGGAGCAAGGAATGCAGGGTGAGGATTATGTGAGCATGGATGTTGGCCCCATGTTCATACAGGATTGTGATAAATTTATTAGGTTCTCGCGAGGTGCCGATCCACTCCCTCAAGGAGTGTTAACTATAAAAGGAGGTAGGCGATAATGATTATAAAATGTCAACGGTGTAATAGTAAACGGGTTGCGGGAATTGGATCGAAATCCAGTGATTGTAACAGTATTTCAATAAATGCTAGCCCCGAATGTCTCAATCATGATGGATACGTTCCTCGTGATATGGGCATCGGTGGTGGTGATTATATTGAGTTTGATTACTGTCTCGATTGCGGGCAATTACAAGGTGAATTTCCCCTTCCGCCCACCAAATTAGAATTGGATATTGACGAATGAAGCTGTTTCGGGTTCGGGATAAGGAAACTGGATGGTATCAAGTTCGTGGTGATAGTCCGAAATGGGCCGTGCATGGTCATCTATGGACTGAAGGGCAATTGCGCACACATATTACCAGAATGATTAATGGGCCGTACAAGATTTCTCCGAAATGGGAAGTAATAGAATATGAAGTGGTTGAATCGAAGGTAACCACATTAGACACTTGGGTTAGGCCTGAATTAATTGTTAAATTATTAGGAAAAAAACATGATTAAAATTCCAAAGAAATTATGCGTTACATTTGAGCGTAGAAGTCGAGACGTTACTCGCCTCGGATTTATGTCTCCTTATGAAAAAAACATGATTAAAATTCCAAAGAAATTATACGTTACATTTCAGCGTAGAAGTCGAGACGTTACTCGCCTCGGATTTATGTCTCCTTATGAAAAAAATGCTGCCTTTGAAAAACGTAGAATTACACAAGATAACTGGGCGTATAATAACTATGTTAACGGCAAGAGAAATCAACTCAGATTTGAAGTTAGAGGTCAGGATCAAATCACCCTTACTGAAGGTGATGGTACGGAAGCATTTATGCTTAACTGTTATCCGGCTATTATAGACAACGAAAGTTTGTCGGGATTTGAGATTAATAAAAGGGTCCGGCGCGGTGGTGGGTGGAGTGGAAGTAATGTAGTATGGCGAGTTACTGATCCGCGAGATTTTGAACTCGAAATCTCGTCAGAGAATTTACAACGAATTATTGATTGCGCTACTATTGTGAATGGCGTTATTCAAGGAAAATGTTGCTGGGGTCGCGATGGCGCTAAAAATGTTTTACTTCCAGAAAATTCGGACGTATATAGAGAGGCTGTTGTTACAACCAAAAAACTTATTACAACTGTTCCTCTTAAAGAATTAACACCAGGGGATAAGGTTGTTATGCTTAGTAAAGATTATCCTGGCGAATGTCATTATCTAGGTAAATTTTATTGCATTGTGTATACACAAAAACAACGTAACAACCTTAACGTCCATAATATGGAAACAATTTTAAAACCATTGTTCAGAGATACAACTGGTGTAGTTTTTACTACATCTACTAAGGTTAGTTCGATTGTTAAGAAACAAGATCTTAAAATTGATATGGAACAATTACTTTCTGAGATAAGAGCACAAATTTCCTCTAATGACGTACATGAAACTATGAATGAAAAAATATTAGTTGTATTTGTTTCAGATAAACCAGTTAGTGCTAAGGATGTTAAAATATCTATTGAAGATACAAAAATCAAGCTTAATGTGATAAACTATCAATATAAAACATTTATGCTCATCAATCAAGATGATGAATTTTATCAAATTGATTCGCATTTAAAAGCTTATCCAGCATCAAACCAGATGCCTCAGAAAAACCATATTCATACTGATCGTTTACTAAACGGTGATTTTACTAAAATCTATAAGACACAATATCAACGTAACAACTCATATTTTGGTTCCGGTTATGAACGACGTGTTCAGTCAGATTTAACAAACAGTGATTGTAATGTGTATCAATTAATGTTTGAAATTGATGGTGCAAAACAACCGATCGTTCAAATTAAATATTGGATTAATTAATATGGACAAGAAACTTGCGGAATCGTTCCGTCGTAATAGTTTAAGTATTCCGCCACATACACAAGAAGCTTTGGCTGGATATTTAATTCATGGTCTTCCACCAGGTGGATTTTTAACCTCGATGCTATTAAAAGAATTAGAGAATGCTGTATTTAAAGCAGACATCGCAAATAAACCAGCATTTGCAGATATTTTTAAATGGGTAGTTTGGGAAGCACCAATAGAAAGTTGGGGGACAGACGAAATCATGCAAAAATGGATGGATTTGACTGATGGACAACGTCGTGAAATTTTGGTTAAAAACAACCTGGTGAATTCAGTATTCGAAATCATCTCATCAAAAGAGGAGACCAATGTAGACCCAAAATACCTGTGATTTTGGTGAAATTAACCAAATAAATTGGTTGACACCAAAGCATTTTGGTAGTAATATACTGATTACAGTATGACTTTCGTTAGTTAATACTTTTGATTTTCAACCAAGGAGAGTTTATGTTTAAAGTTGCTGGAGTTTCAAAAATGAAGGGGAAAGTGAAGGTTCGTTTCGCGAATGAAATGTCGCGTGTCAAGGTTTTGGATAAAGGTGGCCACACCAATATCAACTTGATTGAGCTGCCCAAAGCGATGAAAAAGGGTGACGTTGTCAAGTTCTTGCTCAGCCAAAAGGAATTCACCGGTGAAAACCGCGAAGCCCTTAAGGCGGCCGACGTCAAATACAATGGTGCCACGACCGTCAAGGTTACGGCCAAAAAGGGAGCAGTTAAAGTAAAAGCCAAGGCTCCGGCCAAGGTGAAGACGCCTGAGGCGGCTCCGGAAATTACCCCGGAAGTTACGGCGCCGGAGGTTACTGCCTAACCGCAGTTTTTATCGAGCAGTATTGATATAGATGTACAGGAAGGGCAGGAAACTGCCCTTTCTTCTTTTTAGGATTTAAAATGAAAAGAAACTATCAGGGCCATAACGATAAAGAAAAGGTTGTTTATTTTGTTGGCAAAGAAATCGAGCGCACCTCTGAATTTGGGGAATTGACCTTATTTGTCGCGGGCCCTAGACCATACGCCGAAATTGTTAAATGGCATAAAATTGCTGAACAAAGAACCAAGAAAAAAATCAATCATATATTTGCATCTGCTAATATGAGTTTAAAATTCTGGCAACATGAAGATACTGAGACAGTAAAAAAACTCCTCAAAAAATTTCATGTAACGATAGATGGCGCACCAAACGATCTTTGCCGTCTAATTCCACACTTGCCAAAATCCAAGAAATTAACGCTAATGGTTAGTTTGGCGATTCCATACATTAAAGAATTTCAAAAACACAATTGTTTCTTAAAAATTGATGACCAGGGATTTAATGAAACGAATCCAGGAGTTTGGTGCCACGATTTGAAAAAGCTTACCACCAACAGCAAATTTACAAATTGGGATAACTATAAAGGTGATATTATCCTAGCAACGTTAGAAGATTTAAAGTGATCGGATCCATTTCCGAATCTTAACATGCCATTCTTCTTCGTTAAAGGCATAATATCTACCACTTATTAAAATCTCATGTCTAGTTTGCAATGCTGTTCCTAATGCTGTGTTACTAACTAATCCCATTTTTTGAATTAATTTCTTCTTCGATGCTAAATCGGAGAATTGAGATTTGGCAAATACCTGTTTAATAGCAGTATCCGATTGAATAACATTTTTCAGAAAAATAGTTAGTTTTTTAATAGTTTCAACAGTGAATTTCTTAAGTGATATTATCAATTTGTGGGTGGAGGCTCGTGTAGTATTAAGAATAATAGTTAATTTATTAATTGAATATTTTAATTTTTTAATCTGACTATTATATCCCATTAATAATTGTTTTGTGGACAAAGAAATACCATCTTCATCAATATTAAGATTAAAATCAAAATTTATCCTATTTGCTAGCTCATTAAGGGCTGATGATACATTCGTATATAACCGTTCATATATTTTAAAATCTGACGTTCCAGTTACTGGACTTTCGTCTTCGTACCTACTTACAAGATTTTCCATCCGTTCAATCATATTAACAAAGTTATAATCATATTTGTCGGCTTGTTGTAAATAAGGGAAAAGAATATCGTTAGTTCCTACCGCTGTGATATCATGTATTCCATCTAATACTGACCCAAACAAATCACCATGTTTTACAGACCAACTATAATTAAATCCGTCAATCGGGAATATAATGTATGGAGCACCATATCGACCAGCCTGGTTAAGGAAGGTCGTTGTAAATATACTATTACCTCTATGCGCTTTAAATCCAGTATCTATCATTAGTTGGACTAATTGCTTATGTATTCTGTTTCTAGTATCAACTGGTCTTCGATTGTCAATTGATTTCCCAATAAATGAATCCTGTATTGAACTTATTCCTCTATATAATAATTTAAAACCATTAAATTGTTTATAAATTTTTAATATTTTTTTGCAATTTTTCTGAATTAATGGTCCATATACCGTATCAAATTTGATGTACCGTACATCATCATCAATGTCTGGCAGAATATCTGGTCGTTTTTTTAATTTCTTCTTCTTCTGTCCATTAGATGGGGCTTCTTGAAGAATGATATCGTCTACTTTCATAACTCAGTATTTATAATAAATACTCTATGCGCTATTCAGACCTAAAAGAAGAACAAATAGAAGAAGGTGTACACGATCCTCATATTTTTAAAGCTATTTTTATGGCTGGGGCACCTGGTGCCGGCAAAACTACAATTAGAAAAAAACTGTTAGCCCACACTGGTCTTAAAGAAGTAGATATTGATAAGTGGTGGGAATTCTTCAATATGCTTAAACAAGATAGATCGAAAGATTATGACTATTATTGGCATAAATTAATGAAGCAGCGAAAAAACTATATCTACGGTAGATTGGGTATGGTAATTGATGGTACTGCAAAAGATCTTCGACGCATACAAAAAACAAAACAAGTGCTTGAACAAATCGGATACGATGTTGCTATGATATTTGTTAATACTGATTTAGAAACCGCAACTCAACGAGTCTTAGCTAGAGCAAAACAAATAGGGCGCTCTGTTCCGTTAGATAGAGTAGAGCAAAATTGGAAAACAACTCAAGATAATCTTGGACATTTGCAAAATGCATTTAGTGGTAATTTCTTTATTGTTGATAATTCACAGCCTGATGCTGACATACAAATTATTTCAAAGCGTTTAGAACAATTCCTAAATAAAAAGCCGACTCAACCAGCTGCAACAGAATGGATTCAAAACGAATTAGCTAATAGGGCTAATAAGCAAGCCGCTTAATAATTGCTTCTGCAGGAATATCTCCTGCATGTAATAAGTATCCTTCGCTTTGTCCTGTAAATCGTAAATTAGTAGAATCTAATTTGTGCGCATCAATTTGATAAGCATCGTTGGATAATGCACCCATACTTAACCAAATAAAACCATTCTGTCGTTTCTCCGATGGAAACATAAAAGCCAATTCATGTTCTTTGGGAGATAATGGAAGAGCTTTAATACCAGCATCGGTTGCAGGACGTCCTCTTAAAGAATGATATAAAACTGCTGGAGCAGGAACCGTTGCCCTTCCACCCGGACCTGCAGGAATGTGAACCATTTCAGAAAGAATTTCTTTTAACCTCATAATCCTAATGTAGCCTTTGCGTCTGCAATCTTTGCTTCTCGTTCCGGATCATTGTCTAAATGTCGCATTATTCCTTCAACTGAGGTTAGATCTAATGTAGTAGCATTTGGCCCTAACAATATTTCTGTCATGTGTTCTGGATCGTCAGCAACTACTTTACCGGTAGTTCTTGAAACCAAACCTGTTGTAGGAATCCATTTAAGTCCTGAAAATTTAGCTACACTTGATAAAAGAATATGTTTTTGTGCGTCTTTATATTTCGATGTAAAATTTGGAGTCATTGTAAATTTAGCTAATTCCAAATTCGGTAACAACATTAAATCTGTTTGAACATGTCCTAATTTAGGATCACCATTAATAGGAGTTCTGAAATGTACATTGACGCCGGATTTTTTAACATAGGCGCGCGGATCTAATTTGTTTCTAACACACCAAGATGTCAACCGCTGTACTAATGTTTCTTTAGTAACGCCAGCGTTATCTTGTATGCCAACATCAATATCTCCGGAGGTAGCAGTTTTACCTGTCGTACCTAATAAGCTATCAGCAATATTAAGTTCTAATATTTTACCCAACCAAGCTACTGTACTAGGAACATCGGATTTGTTAATCCGTTGAGTTGCTAGGTCTCCTTTAAATGCGTTGCCGCCTTCACTAATTATCTCTCGTAATCTCATTATCTAATATTTATTTAGATTTGGTGATTCTAGTTTTCCCGAATCCTCTGCGCCTACCGAAATAAATTAGTTCTAAAAACTTAGCTAATGAGATATTATTCTCCTCAGGGAAAACGAATGCATATTTTGCAGGATTATGCAGGTTTGGAGAATCATCTTGTATATAACCTAGTATATCGTGTGTAAATTCTTTCTCAAGCGGATATTCTTTAATCATTGGATAATGCACAATATGGCTAGCTTGGAATTCGATTAGCTCTGCTGCTAATTTCTCATCCTTAATAATAGTTGAGATAAATGTTTTAAGTTTGCCGAATACAACATCATATTCATTATTAGCATGTATATTAAGCAATGTGCGATGTATTAAATTCCATCCATGTATAGAAATTCCACCAATGGGTGGATGATCGATTCTTCCACCGTCCATCCATTTTCTGTAATAGTGTTCTATAGTTTCTCGTTCTTTTCTAAACCACGGATCTTCGTTCAACATGTCAAACAATGTTTGATAAAATTCCTTGTATGATATATTGGCATATTTTGTAGTAAATCTAGCTAAGTAAGTACTTAGGCCTTGTATGTGAAATGTATTAATAAACCAACTAAAGACCTGGCATTCCACCATCTTGTCGAGTGATAATGTGCTTGTGCTAATAACTGCATCAACGCCCTCAGCTATTTCATCTTCGTTATAACTTCCACTCATGTAATCGTAAACTGTGGTAGATTTTAGTTTGTATAGTTTACGTTGCAGCAAATTCATCTCAGCATTCTCTAATAGTTGAGCTTGAAATATTTCTACTCCTGTATGATTTCCAGCATCAAACAAGCGCCAAAAGTTATTGCGCCATGTATCTAATGTCTCACCTGGTAATCCTAGGATAAGCTCTGTAACTACAGGTATTGCAGCTAAGTCACATAATTGGAAGATAGATTCGATTTTGTTAATACCTAAGTTCTTACGTTTAATATTTTCTAATACACCTTCGTCCATACTTTGAACACTAACTGTTAATCCCGGCGCAAACAATTTAGCTTTACTAATCTTCTTTACTAGATCGACTACTTCATTTTTCTGATTCTTTGCCCAATTAACACCGAAGGTATACGGGAAACCATATTTGCCTTTTACTTCAATAATCTTATCGGAAATTAAATTATCCCTCTCAACAAACATGCCAAAGTTTGCATCAGCAATGCTAACAAAACCACATTTATTCTTACCGATCCATTCTAGTTCTTCATTGATTTTTTCTAGTCCAAACTTCTTAACTTTACTGTATGTGAGTGATCCCCAATCACAGAACGTACAATTATGACTTAATAAATATTCTGCAAAAAAATTCTTATGTGGGGAACATTCGAAATTATAAACTGATTCTTGTCGTTTTTCTATAGCAATAGAAATAATTTTCTTACCATTATATGTAATATCATAAATTTCATCACCAATACAAAGATTTTTAGTTTCTTTCCATTCTCCATTCACGTAAAATGGATGTTCTTCGGTAGTTTCGATAATCGTACCATCTTGAAAGTTAATTATATAAATTTCATCAGTATCATATTTAACTGTTTGGAAAACTTCAGTTTCAACAAGCTTTTTTGTTTCTTCATCAAATCCAATTAGTTTATCACCAATTTGGATATTTTTTGCTTTTTTGTTTGGACAATTTGATGTAATAATTTTTGTATTTCCTGTAAAACATTGAAATGGACAACCCCTATTCGTTTCTAATGTAGCATTCCATTCTATAATAGGATTCTCTGCAACCAATTTATCAAAAACCCCTGTAGTATAAGGACTAGGAAGTTCTGCTAATTCACTTATACGTTCAGGCATACCAGTATCAACTGCTTCTAAATTTTTGTTGATAACAAGTCCTGAGATATTTTCAAAATCTTTTGTTTTGTAATGATCTAGTATGCGTTTAAATGTAATCTCACCTTCTTGTTTAACTACTAGATCAACAAAGGGTAAGTGTTCAAACATATCCAACTTGGTAATTGGAGGTTCTGGACCTCCTAGGATAATTAAACAATCTGGATTCTTTTCTTTTATTCTTTTCGCCAAAGCATAATTATAATTTCTATTCCATATGTAAGTGCTAAATCCAACAATGTCTGAAGTTGCAAGTCGTTCAGCAGTTTCATCTAAATCTTCTCGCTGCCATATTAAAACATCCAATTCAAATTGATTTGTTATCTCTTCAAATTTAGCAGCATAAGACCAAATTACTCCCACGCTGTATGGAAGGTAATAACTATTTAATTCTTTCGGGCCTTGCTGAAAATTTGGTTGTACTAGACTGATTTTGGTTTTCATTGTATATTTATTGAATAACTATGTGAAAACAACAATTTAGCGTTCAGTATTTGTTTGACTTACTATGGAAACATCAGTATAATGTAATATGATGTCCAAACTATTTTTAGACGACGAACGCATGCCGCCGGATTATGATTGGATTGTTGTTCGATCATTTGATGAGGGCGTAGGATGGTTGTTAGATCATCCTGAGGGCCCTAACTTCATCTCATTCGATCATGATTTAGGTGATGGACCGAGTGGTCAAGATTTTGCAGTATATCTTGTTGGTTTAGACCTATCAAGCAATGGGAAATATTTGCCAAAAGATTTTGATTTTAAAGTTCATTCAGCAAACATTATCGGTGGTGAAAACATTGAAAAATATTTACGTCAATATTTAGATCTCAAGCAACAGGGATTAACGTGAAAAAGAAAGTAATAACAGTGCCAGTACCAATCGTGGAATTAGCCCTTGGTAGGTTAGAATACGACGATGCTTATCCGAATGTTGGCATGGGAATGTTCCCACATGCAGCATTAAATGAGATACTCGAACGTCATAATCTAACAAAACATGATGTAGATTATGATGGTTTGTTAAAACAGATTCTAGAAGCTCGATACAAAAAGAGATAGGAATAACATGAGAACACTTCGATTAATTGGCATTATTGTTGGTATTTTTATCTTGTCGGCGGCATTTTATCAAATCATTAATAGTGATCAATTTAGCGTGCCTAAATTAGAAAAAGCGATCGCATACGAAATACAATGTATTGATGGTGTTGCTGTGTTTGTTTTTCCTACAGGACAAACGGTTAAATTAGAAGAAGAGAAATATTCAAAAAGGTGTAAAAAATGAAAAAAAGACTATGCATTTATCATGGCAACTGTATTGATGGATTTACGGCTGCTTGGGTAGTAAAGCAATTTTCAATCGAAAGCGGATTACCCTTTGATTTCTTTCCAGGTGTGTACAGAGATGATCCACCTGAGATTAAAGAATATGAAGAAGTTTATCTTGTAGACTTTAGCTACAAGAGGGCAGTAATGGAAACCTTGTTGAAGGAAGATATTCCTATCTACATCATTGACCATCACAAGTCGGCTATTGCTGATTTAGATGGCTTAAAGGAACAGTATCCGAAGTTAACGACATACTTTGATATTGAACGCAGCGGCGCAATGTTAACGTGGGACTGGTTCTTTACTGATCTTAGTAAACCACCTCTAATTGGATATGTTCAAGATAGAGACTTATGGCAATATAAATTAATTAATTCAAAAGAAGTTAATGCCGCAATTTTTAGCTATGAATATTCATTTGCTAATTGGGATAAACTTGTTAAATCTAAGATCGGAGATTTGGTTGCTGAAGGCGAACCAATTATTCGAAAGCATTTTAAAGATGTAAAAGAACTCCTTGCTGTTTGTCAACGAGAGATGAACATTGATGGGCTTGATATTCCTGTAGCATCATTACCATATACATTGTCCTCTGACGCGGGCCATATTATGGCCGCTGAAGAAGGTGTCCCATATGCAGCATGTTATTGGGATACACCAAAGCATAGAGAATTTAGTTTACGTTCTAGCCCAAACGGTCTCGATGTTTCTGAGATTGCTGTTGCATACGGTGGTGGTGGGCATAAACATGCATCAGGTTTTCATATTACATTTGCTGAAATGGCAGAAATGCCTGGTTATGGACACACTTGGCTTAAAAAGAAAAGTGCGACGTAAAACCCACATAATAGAAAATACCTGTCTTAATAGTGAGCAATATTTAACTTTATTGCCACAGGTATCGCAGCGACTATATAGAACATCAAATAAAACTGGTTGTTTATTTCTAATAGAATTTGTTTTTAATAGACAAAAAAATGGAAGCCGTGAATTTGTAGAAGCTGTATTTCCAAAATATCATCATAAAGTGGATCCGGCTCATCCTTGGTATCGGGCAGCAAAATATTTAAACCGAGGTATTAAATTCTTTTTTAGAAGAAGAATCAGAGAAAGTAAATTTACAATATCGTTTACTAATGAAAAAGATATGTTAGAGTTTATTAAAATACTGACCCCGAACAATCGTTCTTATATTAGTCAAGTATATGCTCCTAAAAAACATAAACACGAACTTAACCTTCCACCAGAACTTAATATGTTTACGGCAGAAAGTATTGGACAAGTATATAAACCAAGAACTAAAGCAAAATATTATATTGAAGGAAAGGAAGATCGTTACGATGCGGACCTGCTTATTAAAATATTTAACTATTGCAAACAGGTTGATATACTTTATCAATTCTGGATGGAAAATGATATAAATTATTATAAAAAAAATGGACCAACTAGTAGATGGGTTAAACCTTGGTTTGGTACTGACGATTTAAATAATCTTGGATTTTTAACATTATACGACGTAAGGCTAATTAAAAAGATTTCAATCAACACAGGATATAAGGAAAAAAATGATGCTTGAATTTTTTAAACATCTATGGTTGGGATTTAAAGCTAAAATGCGTGATGATAGTAATTTTGCTCATAGTACTATTATGCTCGGTTCAGTAATTGTGATCGTTCCTATTATGTTCATGATCGCATTTAATTATTTGATGCCTGAGAATCTCCCCCTTGCAGGAAGAGTGATATTTTCTATATTTTTAGGATCGGCGGGTTGGTTTCTTACAATATTAGCATTAGTTCTAATAGGTGGTTTGATAGAGAAAATTATATTAATAGTTAACAACCTCATTACCGCAGGAAAAAAAGAAGAATTTAGAATAATAGAAATTTTAAAACAGGATCCGGATAGAAATGAAATTCCTTAAGTATCTCATTTTGGGTTGGAAACATTATCATCTAGGGCCGTTTTCAAATTCTCAATTGATGTCTATTATATTATTATGTTGCGTTATATTAAATACCTCATTATATTTTTATATTGTTTTTATTAAAAGCATCTCTTGGCTTGAAATGATGGGGAATGGATTTATATTAACATGTTGGCTAACTTTATTAACTGTTTTTCTATTTCAATTATTTTCAGCGGGAAAACGAAAATATTATAGTGTGATTGATATTTTAAAGAATGAGCATCATGAAAATTTTTAAATATTTTATGTTAGGCTGGGTGGATATACGACGTACTAATTTTTCACCGCATCAAACGTTGTGGCTTATTCTCATAGCATGTTTGACTATTGGGTTCGGTACCGTATCATTTGTAGCTGGATATGGTACAATATATGGTATTGTATCGTCTGTTTTTTTTGGGATGGGAATTGGTTCGTTGTCGGAACCAATAATAGCATCATTTTACTATGGAAGAAAACTATACCACACTAAATTATTTGAAATATTAAAAACAGAGCCGGAGGAATTTTAAATGTATTGGTATTCTGAAACATGGCAGAATAAAGAAAAACGTTTATCAAGCGTACATAAATGGTTTGCTTGGAAACCAGTCCGGGTAAATGATAGAATTTATTGGCTACAAACAATATATAGAAAGGGCACTCGGCATTGCCGACGATTAAATACTGCCCTATTAGGTGACTGGTGGGCATGGTCGTATGCAGAAAATGAATTTGATATATTGAAGGAGATGTAAAATGAGTTGGTATAACATATGGTTGGCGCTTAAAGAAAAATGGAATGACAATCTAGACAGATTTCGAGAATCAGTTGCATTGTGGATCGGATTTTTTGTATTTTTAATCCCTACTAATCTATTTCTTTATTCTACAGTAGGATCAGGGAATCCACCAATGTGGGCAATATTTTCTCTTTCTATTGTAATTTCTATTCTTCTCAGCGCAATTTTAAATTTTATAATTATTAATAACATTGTGAGATTAATTAAATGGATTAAATTTTTAAATAATCGTGGTATTGAAATTAAAGAAAAAATGTTTAACGTATTAAAACAAGAGGATAATGAGAAACGAGATGACGATGATGCTACGGACCTGCTGGGGGCAATGATGCATCATCGCAATCAGAAATCGCTATTATATAAACAAAAACATAGAAATGTAAAAATAAAAGGAGTTTCAAACTAATGAAAGAATTTCTATTAAATCTTTGGGTCGGAGTCACAACTACTGTATTAGATTCTATTCGTAAAATTGCTGGCGAAATAAAAACTGGAAAAATTCAAAATCATTGGTTAGTATATTGGTTGTGTTATGCTGTATCTTTCATTTTTATGTTCTTTTGGTTTCTCAATGATCCGGTTGGATTAGTTCCAGTTGTTATGATGAGCATTTTGTTATCATTTTTTAGCGCCGGATTATTACTCGGTATATTAGCTCTTATGTTTATAGGTTGGACTTTCATTAAAATTTGGCATGATATTGGGCTTGAGGAAAGACGGAAAGCTAAATAATTACTATTGCTGTATGAAGTGAGGTAAAAGGTGTTCTGGACGCGGGTTCGACTCCCGCCATCTCCACCAAAAAAGCATTTATGACAGATACGGAAAAGATAGTTGCGGTAAATAAATGGTTTTCTAGAAATTATGATATGTTTAAGCTAGATGAATATTATGGCTTAGATATTTGCGCCGAACTATTTGACTTAGTTAGTAAGTGCTCTTCTGATGGGGATGACAAGGTTTCGACAGGGCAAATGAGTAACTGAATGGACAGCACGATAGGCGACTGCCGTAAGCAGAGCAAAAACTGTAAATGACAAATTTACAAAAAATGGTACTTTCGTAGTTAGCGGAAAAGGAATTAAACTCTCCAGTTTCGTTACTGCCGAAGCAGAGTTGGCTTAAAAACCATTACCCGGGGATTTCCTAGTTGTGCCTTGTTAACAAAACAACTAGGGTTTTTTCAACTAAGAGGCTAAAAATGACAACCTCCGATAAAGCTACAATAAAGAAATTAGAAACACAAATAAAAAAGCAGCTAAAAACAATCGATGGGTTAAAGGAAACCCTTACTGTTGTTCAGCGCACTGCATTAGAATCTCAACGTTCTGCATTAGAATGGGAATGTTCAGCTAAGGAACATATCTATTTTCTGTATACAGAAGGCATTGGTGGCGATGAGCACCAGGCTAGGATAGAATGGAAAGAAGCTGAAAGTAGATTAATGGAGTTTCTAGGCAAATGAATGAATTTATTTTTGGTATTGTATTAATGATATTTTCAGGTCAAAATCCACCCAACGTTGATTGGAAGGTTGCAAATACTAAAGTATATGAATCCGGACCTCAATTTAAAACTTCACTCGATTGTCAAAATATGGCTCGAGGTCTTAACTCTATGCGCAGCCGCAGGTTTATAGGAGATAGAAATGGACCGTTTAACGGAGTAAATGGCCAAATAGTAGGTGCCTGGTGCATAGTACCAATAAAAGATAAAAATCTCTTATAAAACAATAACTTAGCTAGGCCCCAAATTGTTGACGAAATGATCAGATTTTGCTATAATAGTAGAATAAAACGTTAACTAGGAGCGTCATTTCAATGAATAAACCGTGGAAAGTAATTGCGGACCTCGAAGCTGACAATAGTAAGCTTGCAAAACAAGCCATCGTCACCCGCGAAATCAAAGCAGACAACAAAGAATTTTTTGCCGGTGTGCGCCTTGCGTATGATGCAATGGTTACATTCGGTGTTAAAAAGGTTCCGGTTCGCAAAGGACAGGATGGCATTGGTCTTACTGTGCCGACGTTTGAAATTTTAGCAGATCGCCTTTCCCAAAGAAAAGCTACCGGACACGCTGCTTTGGCAGAGATTGATACTGCCATGAGGTTGGCTACAAACGAACAATGGAACGGCTGGTACCGACGCATCCTTATTAAAGACCTACGCTGTGGTATGAGTGAGCGCACGGTAAACAAAATGGCTAAGGCGATGGGCAAAATGAAGGAGTATGGTGTTCCCGTGTTTGAGGCCCAACTTGCACATGACAGCAAAAATCACGAAGGTAAGGTTAGTGGTAAAAAAATGATCGAAACCAAACTGGACGGTGTGCGCGTCCTAACTTTTGTGTACCCTGCAACTGGTGAGGTTATCCAGTATAGCCGGAACGGAAAAGAACTACATAATTTCGGACATATCAAGGAACAGATTAGCAAGAGTATTAAACAATTCAAAGAACCGATGGTGCTTGATGGTGAAATTATGAGCGCGACGTTCCAGGATTTGATGACGCAAATTAATCGCAAATCTAATGTCAATGCTAAGGATGCGGTTCTGTATTTGTTTGATATGGTAACCGTGAAAGAATTTACAGCCGGCTCCAGTAAGGTCAAGCAGGTTGATCGTACTGCGGCGCTAAAAAAATGGCATTCACATATTTTTGTTCAATTAGCAATCGGTGACAATGTTCGCATACTGGAACATGACATTGTAGATTTGGACACGGCTGCAGGCCAAAAGAAATTTACCGAGATCAACAACAAAGCAATTAAAGGTGGGTACGAGGGTATTATGATTAAAAACCTCGACGCACCGTATCGCTGCAAACGTTCGGTAGATTGGTTAAAGCTGAAACCGTTTATCGAAGTTAGCCTCAAAGTAATCAAAGTTGAAGAGGGCAAGGCCGGTACGAAAAATGTCGGTAAAATGGGTGCCCTGCTTTGCGAAGGCGTCGATGACGGAGTCAAGATCCGCGTTAGTGTCGGCAGTGGTTACAGCGACAAACAACGTGAGGAATGGTTTGCGCCAGCAGCACAGAAAAAGCTTATCGGCATGGTCGCGGAAGTGCGCGGCGATGCCCTTAGTAAGAGTGACGGGAATGATTACCACAGTATCCGATTCCCGCGTTTCAAAGCATTTCGTGGCTTCAAAGCTGGCGAGAAAATTTAACTTAGACCAAGGAAAATAATTATGTTTGATTGGCTTAAAAAATTATTTGGTGAGGGTGTGATCCGTCTTGAAGGGACTCTTGACGATGGTACTGAGGTGACTGCTAAAATGCCATATATCGGATCTATCGATACTATGGTTGAGGAAGACGTAATTGAAACCTCTAAGAATCAAATTTACGTTAAATACGGAAAACGAGTAAGAGAACTTAGAATTACAGGATGGTATTAACATTAACAAGGAAATTGAAATGGATGCGAATTCTTTAGTTGACCGGTGCAAAAAAGATCTTACTGAAGGCCTCAAAATGTTCGGCACTTATTCCTTCGATGACAAGGGAGCGGATGAAGTAATGGATATTGATGAATTGGTAACTATGTTTCGTAAGGTCACTGCTACAGTGGCCGCAGAAGCACTTCTCAATCTAGCAAGTGACGACCATGAAAATGGTCGTTGTAACCAACTAGCTATGACCATTGTTGGTGAGCTAGAAGATTGGGATGAGCTTTTCGCAATCGAAGGTGTTGACGAGGTTTACGACGGATCCTGTGGCCGGACAACTGAGCCTAAGGAAGTTAAAATGTTTGTTGGTAATTCATTGCTGGATTCCGCTATTAAAATCCAAAATTAATATAAGAACAAATGACCGAAGACCAAGAAAACACCTGGCGCGCATTAAAAGATCAAGACTTGCTTCGCACCTCATTTTCATGTAGTCTTGGTTTTCATACCTGGACTAAATGGAAGGAGATCGGCCGTGTAATTAAAAACGGACAATATTCGTTTAGTATTAAAACTAAACTTATTGAGTTAGAAAGTCATTGTGTTCGATGTAATAACATAACTTCTAAAATTCTAAAATTTAAAACGGTGAAATAATGAAAGTTGGATTTACAGGAACCCAAATTGGAATGACTGATGAGCAGTTGACCGAACTCATTTATATTCTTACAGCTGGATTTGAACCAGGAACCCAATTTCATCATGGCAAATGCCTCGGCGCTGATAAAGAAGCCTATACTGTTGCTAAACGGTTAAATTATAAAACAGTGGGCCATCCTCCAATTAACCAATCCAAAATGGCTCTTTGTGATGACGACGAAGAACGGGAACCTGCAGAATATTTGGTAAGGAATCACAACATTGTTGATGAAACTGAGTTGCTCGTAGCCTGTCCAAAAGGTCCAGAGGAATTAAGAAGTGGTACTTGGGCAACAATTCGATACGCAGCTAAAGTTGGAAAATTGACAATTATCATTTGGCCGGACGGTAACGTCGAAACCCGCTAATAAATCACTTTGGTAGCAAAAAATTCTCCTCAGATTGCTGGTAACTAAGTATTATTGTATATTGCAATTTATAAAGGAGACATAATATGTCATTTGCTACTATCAAAACTTCACAAAATAACTTTCTAGTTAAGTATCTTCGTGGTACTGGTCGTGAACTTACCTCGGCTCAAGCCGAATCATTGTATGGAATTCAAAATCTCCGTGCAAGAATGAGTGAGTTGCGAGATGCAGGATTTACGGTACGCACCCGTAAAAATGGAGAAGGCCGTTCTGCGTATGCAGTTAGCCGTCGAGTTTACGCCTAAGTCATAAGCCGAAACGTAAACGGAAAATAGGACATATTCGTATGTCCTTTTTTTTGACTTTCCTTATCTTTTATATTACACTAGTTAGATGGATGGTCCATTAGAAAAATTCGAATCAGAATCACCATGGGAGAAATGGTTTGCTTGGTATCCTGTTAAAGTAAATGGAACACGGGTGTGGGGCAAATCAATATATCGGCGCCAATTAGAATGGTTTGAATGGTTTGAACTGGGCTGGGAAGAACATGGGAATTGGGAGTATAAAACTCTTTTCGATCTTCTTAAAGAACCACGTATTAAAAATTCATCTCCCCCATCTAATCCTATTATCGGAATGGTTTGGTGTGATGTGAAAAATAATAATTTTTTTATATATGATGGTTTTGGATGGGATTTATTACCATATAGTAGTTTTTCTAGACGGAAAGTAAAATGAAATGGTATTCTGAATCAAAGCAAGAAAAACGAAACCGGTTAGAAGTATGGCATAAATGGTTTGTTTGGTGGCCGACTCGTATTGGATCACATATTCATTTCCTAACATATATCGGGCGGATAGGAGAATATCAAGCAGGATATGAAAATGATTGGTGGAGGTGGAAATATTGTGAATTATATGAGTTAGAATTTAATATTATAAAGGATCGAAAATGATTCCACCATATACTTTAATTATGCTTTGGTTATTTTTTGTACCTACATTTATAATGTGGCTAGCGACACTCTATACAATAATACATGAATCACACACATGGTCAACGGGCAGAAGACGATTTCTTTTAGCCAATGTGATTGCGTTCGCTGTTTCAATATTAATGTTTTTGCCGTTTTTATATATAATGATAATAGCAGCCCATTAAAAGGAATAAGAAAATGACCGAATTAGAAAAACCGAAAATTTTACGACGTGGTGAGACAATAACCAAAGTCAAAAATGCTGTAACTGGTGATACCTATTACACTAGCAATCTATATGAAAAATTTATTAACGGTGAAAAGTATATTGGTGTATTTACCAAGGCGGATGGA
>Ga0307379_10003441_pt1 | contig 23075 bp, 18 predicted proteins | sample UN2MG_FD_202237 | JGI IMG/M metagenome (GOLD analysis project Ga0307379, IMG submission 202237) | Soil microbial communities from Risofladan, Vaasa, Finland - UN-2 | ecosystem: Environmental > Terrestrial > Soil > Coastal area > Acid sulfate soil | place: Finland: Risofladan, Vaasa | collected... | reverse complement strand
TCGTCGAGACAGCAGGCTTCGCCGAGCTGCGCCCGCCGGGGTTCTACGCCAACTTCTGAGCAACCCTTGTGCCGCGGCCGTCCCGGCCCTCGTCCTGCTCTCGGCAACCTCGCTTGCCCCGTGTACCGACATGTGCTATCATGTACTGACTTCGCCTCTACTTCGATGATCGTCTGAGACACAAGCCTCGTCCTGGCTGTCATCAACCGTCACGAGTGCGCAAGAGGAGGAGAAGCTGCTGTGAGAAGCGGGTTGCCGGAGTCCTGGTCTGACTACGCTATCGCCTCAGCAACGCCTTGCGTCCCCTGTTCACCCCAGGAACCATTGCCCTGGTGTGGAGGATAACAATGGTTGACTTCAGCGAATCCGACGATCTGCATATGCTTTCGGAAGATGCCCCCATTCCGCAGGGCGTGCGCGAGGCACTCAGGTTCCTCGCCTTCGAGGACTGGAGGGCATTGAACGAGCAGCAAGCCAAGGACTGGGTCGTCGTGGCTCGGCGGTGGCGCGAGGAGCCTTCGGATCTGTTCACGTTCAGCGTCCTTGCGGAGGCTGGCGCGAAGACGCGGCCGTTCCTGCTCGAGAAACCTGGTTGGGATGTCACTATCGACTTCGGGAAGCCATCCTTCATGGAGGCAGGCACTGACGGCCAGGTGTTTTTCGACCCCGGTCAGGAGGCGGAGATCGAAGGCTGGCGGTTCTTCCCCTTCGTGATTCACAGGACGTTCCATGGCGCGAGTCCCCAGGTATTCGAGCTCGTGCAGGGCTTCATTCTCTACCATGAGGCCTTCTTCTGCCCCGAACTGTCAGCATTCCAGCGCGTAGACGAGGCTGGCGACCTGCACACCGTTGCACGGACTACTACCGCTGGCGACAACTTCGTCGTGGAGGTGGACGCTCACGATCTCAGGGACTATCTGGCTGCCGTAGGTTGCTACCTGGTTCGCTACCACGACCACAGAAGGACTATCCCAGTCGACATTGAGGACCTCCTGGGGCGTGACTTCCAGAGCCACACACTCACAGGCGAAGACCACTGCTACGAGCTGTGGTTGAGGACTGACCTTCGGCCGGAGGGAGAAGGGAGTGATTCAAGACTCCTAGGCAAGGACATCGTGGAACCCTACGACAAGCCTGACCAGCGCCACATCTGGTGGGCGTCAGATGAAGACCGGCGTTTCTGCGAGTTCATCGTGGACAGAGCGGACAATGGCTCACTGGTGCACGCCACGTGCGACGAGGAGGAATTGAGCAACTACTTCACCGACAAGGGGACGCCCCACTTCCTCACCCCAATCTACTTCTCCCCAGATGTCCTGGCCAAGTACTATCAGCAACCGACCAAGTTCCAGGTGGACGATTCGTCTGTGCGGTGTCTTGACTTGTGGATACTACCGATGGATGTGACCGCGGAAGACCTTGTGCAAGTCTGGCTCGGGGACCTTGGCAGGATCCCGTACAAGGAGCAGCTATACTGGCAGGAGTTCAGCGTGCCGCCAAAGGGCCACATAACCGCGCACCGTTTCCGTCGCGATTTCTTGGCAGAGTGGGCAGATCCCACCCTAGAGGCGGACCCCGCGTTCCACCTGCGCCGGAGCCTCGAGGCCGTCCAGTTGGCATCAAGCCAGCGCTATGGCGAGGAGGTTTTCTCACCGTTGCGCGAAGAGGACAAACACGCCTACCAGACGCTGCGCATTCCCCTATCGCAGGAGTGGAAGGAGTTTGATGAGCAGATCATGTCGCTTTCCAAGATCACGGTCGAGTCGCTGAACGTGCCTCTGCTCGAACGCGAGAGTGCACTAAAGATCGACAACGAGCAAATCAAGGGGTCGATAGACCTGCTCGGCGCGTACCTCTCGGGGATCGGGGTGCCCGAGCACGAGATAGAGACAGTAACACGACCACTTCGGGCAATCCACACGCTACGCTCACGCGGAGCCGCTCACCGAAAAGGGGACGCGTTCACCAACGCTCTGCGCAGGCTACAGCTGGACACACTCTCCAATAGGGACAGGATCCGGCGGCTGATCGCTGACACTGCGGGTGCGCTTGCTCTGCTCGCCAGCCTGATGACCGAAACTGCCTAGCACTTCGGATTCCTCATCCACAGATTGATCTCGCTATGAACCGAGATGGTTGCAGAACCTTGGTGCGCTGATTGATGGAAAGCAGACTATTGGTCTTCGTGAGCTCCGCAATCGAGGAGTTTCTCCACGAGAGAAAAGTCGTCGAAGAGGCGATTGCAGCCATCCCGCTCACAAGGTCCTGGGTTTTCGAGCACAGTTCTGCATATGCCGAACCTGTGGCCGAAGCGTATCTTCGTAAGGTCAGGGAATGTGACATCTTCATATTGCTCGTGGGCGAGGAAATGTCCGAACCCGTGAAGATGGAATACCAGACCGCTGTGGAGCAGGACAAACCTCGCTTGGTGTTCTTGAAGGACCTGCCCAGGGCTCCGGAGGCCGACTCGTTTATCCGCTCGATCGATGTCAAGTGGGCCAAGTTCAGCACGATTGATGAGCTACGCAACAAGGTTCAGGCGGCAGTGGCTGACGAACTGATCAGGGGATATCGACGGTATCGCCTCAAAGCGGTAGAAGTCGGCAGGATGGCAGAATTCGGGGAGCGCCTGAGCTCCGTCACCGTGGTGCGCGGCGATCAGATCCAAGTCAGCACGGGAGATGTGTCCGGGCAGATAGCGGTGGGTTCGAACATCGTGCAAACGCTCGCCGATTTCATGCTTCCTCTGAACACTGTGCTGTCGGCCTTTCTGCTATTCGGCTTGTCCTTGGACTTGCTCTCCATATGCTGCGCCTTCAGCGGCCAGACGAATTCCATGTGTCCCTACTGTAATCTGTTAATTAGCGGCCCCGCGGCGTTCTTCGGGTTGCTCTTCAGTGTGCTAACGAGGAATCGAATGGTCCTTGCCCTGAGCCTAGCCCTCGGCGGCCTCGCCATCTTGGCGCTACTTCTCCACGTTCTTGTGCCGATCACGGGAGCGAGGGGATTCTGGCCACTCCTTCAGCCGATTTGCCTGCCTTTGCTGTTTGGATAGACCAGCGCGAGGCTTCCCAACCGCCCCAAGCAGAAAGCCAACGCTGGGACCTCTTGGCAGCACAGGACGAGTCTGGCGGCTGTAGAAGGTATGCGGGGCACACAGCGCCAGACTAGTTGTATGCCGCCTAGGACGTCTGTGGCACTCCACACGAAGACGACGAATGCCCAACCTGTGAAGCAGAAAGGGAGGAGGCAGAGAAGGTGTGTACGGCGAGGGTTGGCGCGTATGGGGGCGAGCAGGTCAGGCTCAATGGGTAGGTTGAGAAGTGATTGGAGGATGCAGACGATGTTGAAGGAACTGCTGGGTGTCTATGAGGCGGGCCTCATCAATCCGGAAACACCCAAGTGCCTTTTTCCGGAGACGGATATCTTCAACGAGGGCTGGCTGCTAAGACTGGTTCTCAAGGAGTGGGTCGCCGGTTCCGGGCGCTCCGAATTGGGCTTCCTTCCCTTCCCAGACGGTGTCACAGCCTATTCCGAGGGTCAACTGTATACACCTTTCAGAGGCAGTAGTCGTCGCGAACGTAACACTCACGTTGATGGCATAGTAGGTGACTTCTTGATCACGGACACCAAGTCAGGCATTGTGCTGAAGTCCGATTTCAGGTACATCGCCGCCTTTGAGGCAAAGGTCTTCGGCCGAATCAGCCCCGGTGTGAAGAACGCCCCCGACTTCGATCAGGTATCGCGAACGGCAGCTTGCCTCATCAACTCAGTACTGCTGGCAGGGCCTCAGCCCAGCTATGCAGCGCACTTGGTGGTTGTGTATGCCAAAGACAATCGGTATATCGACGCCGCTGCGTACAGCAGGAGCTACATCGAGGAGACGATCGCCAAGAGGCTTAAGCCATTCACGGTGAGTGAGGAGCGCAGTGATGCCATTGAACGCTTTGCAGCGGGGTGGAAGGAGGTTTTCGAGAGGCTGGAGGTCCACTTCTTGACCTGGGAAGAGGTGGTAGCGGACATAGGCGACCGCGAGTTGTCGAGATTCTACGACCTATGCAAGGAGTTCGCGAGACCTAGCGCGACATCAGCTACTACCGTGAAGAATCTTTGACAGTGCCCCGTCGGACGGCTACGGAGAACGATGAACATCAGAGAGTACCTGAACTGGGATAGCGGCTACTCAGCAATCAACAGAGAGGAAAGGAATCTGGCCGCGATCCTCTATCACGTCCTGCTTTTGGAGGACAATCTCAGTCAGTTCCTCGCCCTCATTCAGTGTCCTTTCGAGGTACTTGAATCAGAGATGGGCATTTTCCTGGAATACGCGTATGTCCGTGACCTGTGGTCTCAGATCAAGGACAACGACACCAAGAGGGGTCTGATTCTTGAGCTCCTGAAGCCTGTGAACGTGCAGGAGCTACGAGAGATGGATGTCTCGGGGTTCAACAGATACTTCGGAGCTGTGCCGAAGCCCTCCAGCAAACATATTCAGAGCCCGGGACTGTGGAGTCTTCCACGGTACGATAGAACAATCGAAGATGATGATGAGTTCTTGAGGATCTGCATGTTCAAGTGGGCGTTCAATGCCAAGCCCGACATTGTCATTCACACGTCGAGGGATGAAGCTGTCTGCATCGAAGTGAAGCTTGAGTCGTCGGAGGGTCAGTATCCACAATCAGGAGGCGAGAAGAGGATCTTCCGACGTCGTGGTTTGGAGTACGTGAGGCAGACCAGTTTGCAGACGTACCTGATGGAAGACCTGTTGGGGATTGAGACGCAGTTCGTGTTCCTAGTTCGGAAGCCAGGTCAGACTTCTGACAGTCACCAGCGGCTGCTCTGGGAAGATGTGTTCAGAAGCTTGGATTTGAGTGATATCCCGCGGTTCATGCGAGAGACAATCGGCGCCGTCAGCGGTTGAGCCAGCGGGCCCAGAGCCTCGACGGCCAGAGTTGCCAAGAGCAGCTCAGGCTCCAAGACCACGACGGGCCGGAGCAGGTCCTAGATCTGCCAGGGCACCTGACCTCCACCTTGCCCAGGCAGCATAGCGCTGAACAGAATCCGGGGGGTGTCAGATGAAGAACGGTGACCCGACAGAGGATCTGGTTTGGGTAATAGGCAGCTTGGATGATCGGACGCGCAGTGCCCTGGAGGTAGCCGGAAGATACGGCGAGCTGCGTGACGACTTGACACTCGTACATGAGATGTGGAAGGAGGATCCTGGCCCCGTAACGCAGATCATCACTTCTGGATCTCCGGCCCTCGCTATTGCCCAAGCGCGGCGCGATCTGGAGTCCTCTCCATCTCCTGGGAGCTTCACACAATCGCTCCCGGACCTTGAAGCGAGTATCGCACTCGTCAGTTCTGCGACGGTTAGTGGCTATGCTCTGAGTTCGATCCCTTACCAAGAGAAGAGATCGGATCAGGCGGTCAGCGAGACCTCCAAGGATGCAGCGTATGTCAGACTTGGGAACAGGATCGTGTCCAGGGACAGGCGTCCGGATGTTGAAAGCCGGCTCGATGAACTCGATCCGTCAATCGCTGACATCCATCGCGCGGCATGGGAGAGCTGGCCGCTTCGAACCGTCGACCCGACCCGAGGACCCCTGTTTCTGATGAGGGAGGTAGTGACCCAGACTTTGAATGCCCTGTCGGAGTCTGCTCCAAAGTCCGAATTGGAGACTCGCCAAAAGAGAGTCCAATGGATCGCCAGCAACCTCGCCAGAAGTGGCGAGCACACGAAACTGCTCCAGGAGGCGACCAAAGATGCCCTGTCTGCCTACGACGATCTTTGCAGGGCGCACAAGCGTGGACGGATTGAGGTACGCCAGGCGGAGGTCTGGATGTATCAAGCAGACGACTACCTGTACCTATTGCTGAACGCGATTGACCTAGACAGATGGCGGGAGCATCTTGGATAGACTGCGTGGTCGTAGTGGTATCCGGACAACGCACAAGGCCATACAAGGACTGCGAGGCGCCTGAGTCTATAGTTGCTGCCGGCGTCTGTCAAAGACGCGGTGCTCTTGTCGAGTCACGCTCCCAGGTGGACAGGCGATGAGAATCTATCTGACCCACTGCACTGCGAAGAAGGATGACAGCCTCAGGTTCACAGGAGAGAGGGTCGCTCCCGACCGCCTCTATCAGGGGAAGTTCGTCGAAGCTTTCATGAGAACATGCACGCAGAGAGGGGTGGAGTGGGCGATCGTCTCTGACTTGTACGGGGTCTGGTTCCCGGATGTCAGCCATGAGTGGTACGAGAAGGATCCTAATGCCGTGACGGACAGTGAGTTCTGGGGACTAGTCAGGGATTTCGACGAGAAACTGCAGGTGTATGACACGATCTGGTTCTACCACAATCCCGGGAGATTTCATCCGCTCTACAAGCGTCTTCTGACGACGACGAGACTGAGGGACAGGATCTTACTGTTCAGTCACAGCGCTGAGATCGTGTAGAGGAGACAAGTAGTGTCGGAGATGTGCAAATGGCTGCATGAGCAGCTGCTCCCATTGCCAGCGTATAGGTTCCCATTCGACTTGGATGAGTTGCCGGACAACGGTATCTACTTCTTCTACGAGAAGGGCGAGATTTGGGGCCATGGCGGAGATCAGCCCCGGATTGTGAGAGTCGGCAGTCATACCGGTCAGGGGAATCTCCGAAGTCGGATCAGTGAGACCTATCTACTCGATGAGCGAGGACTGAGCCTCGGTTCTTTGAACGCCAAGCCAGCGGACCGGAGCATATTCAGGAAGAACCTTGGCAGGGCGCTTCTGAACAGAGACCGGGACGAGTATCTGCATGTGTGGGAGATCGACTTCACTCCAAGGCAAAACAGAGAGCGCTTCCGTCACTTGCGTGACATGGAGAAGGAGAAGGGGCTGGAACAAGCCATCTCGGCACTTCTCAGGGATTGGTTCTGCTTCAGGGTGATTGCGGTGGAATCCCCAACCGAGAGGGCGGAGCTCGAGAAGCGCCTTGTCGGTACGCTGGCGGGCTGTGAGGTCTGCGCGCCTTCGGAGAGCTGGCTGGGGAGGTCCTCTCCCGAGCGAAAGATCAGAGACGGCAAGCTGTGGCAGGTGCAGAACCTCAAGGCGGGTCCTCTAGGAGCAAGTGATAAGGAGGCCGTTCTGCAAGCGATCAACGCGACAAGGGCGTAGGGCAATGGCTGAGGATCATCAGATGGAGGTCGGGACGAAGGTCAGAGTAGGCGGGCCGCACCAGCGTCGCTATCGCTCACCGGCTGTCCACCATCCTGGCCGCCGACCAGATCCTGGTGCTGGACGAAGGCCGCCTAGTGGAGCAGGGCACCCACGTCGAGCTGCTGGCACGGGGCGGCCTCTACGCCCACCTATACGAGACGCAGTTCGGCCGGAAGCCGGAATCGCCTACATCTGATCCGTCCTGACAAGGAGAGAACGAGGAACCGGCCCGTCCAAGACCTCGGAGGCCTCGAAGACCGCCGAGGTCTCAAAGCACCCGCTCCTACCCCATGCGCTCATCAGAGCGGGTGGGCGCCATCGCTGCCGACACGTTTGCCGCCCGATGCGCATTCTGGGTTGACAAGCCGCCCCAATTGTGCTATAAACCGTGAGAGGGGTGCGCAGCGAATATGGCCACACATCAAGTATACGCCGCGATTGTGTCTGCCGTTCGGTCCGGACGATTGAGGGAACCCTTTAGCCAAACGGAGTTTCGGCTCGCTTGCCCTGGGTTTGGGATGGGGACGTACCACGCCTTCCTGTACAAACACCGCCTCGGGAACCCAGGTGGCAATAGCGAGCTCTTCCAGTTGGTGGGCCCAGGGCGGTTCACGCTGCTGCGGCCCATTCGTTACGGCCTATAGAGGCCCTGCCGCGGTCGCGAGCGACCAGCCGGCGAGGTAATGAGCAAGGAGCGCGAAGAACACCCGCTCTGAAGCCCAAACACCACCTTGAGTTTCTGGTCTGGACAGCGTGCTCTCGAGCAAGTAGGCGAACAATGTCTATCCGTTTCATAGTTAGGCTCCCGCTTTAGGATACGTTCATGCCAATTCAGGACGCGGGGGACCTTCCAGATAATCCGCTTGAAATGCCTCCTCCTTACTGGAGAGGCAGTAGTGCAATCTTCCACATTGCATGTGCCCTTGAAGACCTTTCGCAAATGCTCAACGAGTTGGTCCCCCTTAATCAGCAGACAGACGCACGCCTTCAAGACTACTTCTCAAGGCAGCCTCCGCCTCCGGAGGACGACCCAGAGTTTGGTCAAATATGTAGCGATCTCTGGGATTTGGAGCATCGCATCGGGGTAAAAGCCGAGGCTGCGATTCTGATGGCCGCCATATCCTCGGAGGACCACCTGAACATGACTGCAGTGTTCAACCTCCATAGGGATGTAGTCGAGCCATTGGAGAAGCTTTCCCCTCCTGAGAAACTACAGGTGTTGTCGGCATTGTTAGATAGGCCCGGAATCAAGGCCCAAAAGCTCTATGGAGATCTCAAGAGATTGACAGCTTGGAGGAATGCTTTCGCCCATGGTCACTGCGTGGACCGACCAACCAAGTCCCTTCGGCATAATCATCTTATTGAGCCATCCGATCTCCCGGGTGTGCCCACTCTAGTCGCCGGTGTTCTTGATATGGTCGCCTGCTATGTGGATCTCTGTGAGCATTTGTGTTCAATCAGCAATAATGCTTATACGGCGGCACGCTTTTGGGATGTGGACAGAATTGAGGAACAGCTTCAGCATATATCGAGGTATAAGTTTGAGGGGAGTAACTGGGTTTATGACGTTCACCTTGAGTAGAGCTTTTGCGGCAGCTCAACAACCGCGCTGAAGGCGACCTGCCAGTTGAGAATCGTGTGCATAGTTGTTTCCCTTTGTACAGCGCTTCGTGTCTTGCGCGGTGTCATCCTCCAACCCGCAGGCCGCTTCGGTGGGGGGAGTCAGCGACCGCAAACGGACGTACCGAGCAAGTTGTCATGGCCATCAAGCAGTTCGAGCTATTCGACTCTCTGGTCCGGTGGCCGATACCCAAGGAGCTCGGAGAACAGGCTCTCTCATGGTTCGCTTGAGCTTGCCTTGCAGCACTGAGCTACGTTCTCCATTGTTGAGGTGGCCGATGGCCGGGCGACCAGCGGGGTGGCCAGATCTCCCATACCTCGAAGGGCTCAGGTGCTTCCATGCAGGGGAGGAAACCAATGCCAAAGTTCGTCACAATCTCGCCCACGCACGTCCCGGGCAAAAAGCCCGACGCCTGGAACAACTTCAAGTCCGGTGGCTACGCCGCCATCGGCTGGCTGGAAGACGAAGACCTCACGGGAAAATCCATTGATCAGGTAGCAGCGGTGATAAGGAAGGCTCGCTACCCCAATGAGTCCAGCTGCCTGCACTCTTTCGAAGTATTCATGTCTTTGCAGCCTGGGGATTATGTTGCCGCGAACAACACCAACGACGGACTGTTCGGACTCGGGGTCGTGAAGGGCGGCTATCGCTATGAGTCTAGAAGGCATGACACCGGAGCGGAGGAGCCTGAGGGGGAGTTCTATTCGCATCTGATCGACGTGAAGTGGATTCACACCGAGTACGTGCGGCGCCGAGACATCCTGGAGGAGGGTGAGACGGGTTGGCCACCCTTCGGGACAGTGGGTGCGTTACGGGACGACGTGCCTCCGTACATCAAGCGCCTGCTCGGCGTGCCACCGGCGGGTCCACCGCCCCCGCGCCAAGTTCCAGACTGGCTTGCGCCTGTCATCGAGTCCATCGAAGTGCTTCGAGGTGAGCCAGAGCACCACGAGCGGGCTCATGAGTCCCTTGTGGAGGAGTTCTTCTGCGCCCTCGGCTTCACGAAGCAGCAGGACATCAAGTACAGACTCGGGCGAGTGGATGTCACCGTTTGGGCGAGCGACAAGCCGGTTCTCTTGGTAGAGGTGAAACCCGACTGGGCATTGAACCGACACACCAAGGCTGGAGTGAAGGCAATTCAGCAAGCATACGAGTATGCGCTGGATCAGGGTGTGAGGCATGTGGTTGTCACCAACGGCGATGTCTATCTGCTCTTTGATCGCCTCAAGGGGCTTTCGCTGGAGGCAAACACCCTGGCGGAGTTCCAGCTGACCGCGTTGCAGGAAGGCGATTTGGACACGATTGAGCGCTTGAGGCCTGCCAGGCTAGAACATGCAGACCTGCATGAGCTGTTTTCGTTTCTGTCGCAGGCCTTCTGATGGCGGGATCACCGGGGAGCCAAGGCTCACCTTCGTGATGAGACCGGCTCTCATGCGTCAAGAAATGGGCCGTGAGGTGATCGGAGAATCGATGGGCGCAGGAGAACTCTCCAATACTCCTGGTCCCGCAAAGCCATGCACTTCGGTGTAGAGAGGTCAACGAGGGAAGGGTTGTGATGTCAGGCAAAAGGGTAGCTGTGCGAATCACCGACCCTGAGAGCGCCAAGGGTAAGCAATTGCAGGAGCTGGACCGCCTTGCTGGCAGAATCAGAGCACCTTGTCTTGATCAGGCGGTGACTATCGAGCGACTATTGACCTGGATAATCGCCTACCACTTCTGCCCTGAGGAGGAACGTCGCATCTTGCTCTATTCATTGGTCATCAATCGCCCGAGCTTCAACTTCAACCGCAAGATCATCGTCCTTGACCAGATCCTCGCGCTCAAGTACCCGGACTTGGCAGAGTCCTATCCAGAGCTCACCGCCAGGCTGCACGAGGTCAGGAAGTTCCGCAACCGGATTGCCCACGCGGAGGTGGACAGGTCGGACGAGTTCCTCTCAAGGAAAGTCGATGATACCATACAACTGATCTTCTACAAGAATGGCCAAACCAGAACGGAGCTTGTGACAACGGACGACATCAGGAAGAGGCTGGCTGAGTGCTCAAGTATCATTCTGGCCCTCGCGGCACTATACGATGAGATCGTGCAACGGGTTTCCGCCAACGACGAGCAGACGGCGAGGGAGGCGAGGGACGGAGACCCCCAGTCCATCAGTGAGGTGATGAACTGATGCCCCATCAAGGCAAGGCCCCCGGCGGTGAACTCCTGATCGTCGACAACGCTGACGAACACTGGAAAGTTCATCGCTACCTACACGACTGGTGCGATATCGCTCGTTCCTTCGACATAGCCACGGCCTACTTCGAAATCGGGTCCCTCCTGGCCCTCGACGGCAAGTGGCAACAGTTGGATGCCATCCGCATCCTCATGGGCCACGAGGTGTCCAAGCGGACCCGCGACGCGTTCAAGCAAGGTCTGGCCCAAATCAAGGACCGCCTCGACGAGAGTCTCGAGACGGAGAAGGAAAAGGACGACTTCCTCTCGGGAGTGCCTGCGATAGTGGAGGCCATCAGATCAGGCAAGATCCAGACCCGCGTCTATCGAAAGAAGAAGTTCCACGCCAAGGCCTACATCACTCACGCCAAGCTCGACGTAGTAGGTGCGGCCGCCCTGGTGGGCTCCAGCAACTTCACTTACCCTGGTCTACACGAGAATGTCGAGCTCAACATCCAGCTGCGGCACGAGGTGGAAGAACTCCAAGAGTGGTACGAGCGTCACTGGGCGGAAGCCGAAGACGTAACGACCGAGATCCTCACCGTCATAGAACGCCACACCAGAGAGTACACCCCCTACGAAGTGTACGCCCGGGCCATGGCAGAGTACTTCCGCAGCCACGAGCTCTCCGTCAGCGAGTGGGAGAAGACCCACTCCAAAATGTACCCCATCCTGGACCGCTACCAGCAGGAGGGATACCATGCCCTGATCCCCATCGCCCGAAGATACAACGGGGCCCTGCTCTGCGATGGCGTCGGACTCGGTAAGACCTACATTGGTTTGATGATCATCGAGAGGCTCCTCTTCGAGCGCAAGCGCGTAGCCCTGTTTGTGCCCTACGCAGCTCGCGAAGACGTGTGGGAACGAGACTTGCGCCGCTATCTGCCCAAGCAACGCGGGCGCTTCAGCAATCTGGCAGTCTACAACCACACGGACCTGCTCCGCGGCGGAAGCTACCCCGAACTGATGCAGGAGGTGGCTGAGGAAGCGGACGCCATAGTGATAGACGAAGCTCATCACTTTCGAAACACCTCCTCCCAGAGGGCTCGGAAGCTTTGGCAGATCGCCGAAGGCAAGCCACTCTTCCTGCTGACAGCTACCCCGATCAACAACAGCTTCTTCGACCTGCTGCACCTGATCGAATTGTTCTCCAGGCGGCAGGCCGACTATTTTCGCGATGCGCCTCTCGGCATCCACTCGCTCCGTGGCTACTTCCAGAGGATGGAGGACGCCCTCGACGCGGTGGTCGGCCCTGACGGATTCGGCTTTGCCGAACTCGATAGGGCGGCCGCGGAGGGCATTCTCTCACGGGATGACCTCTTCAGAGCACTCGTGGTACAACGCAGCCGGGCATACGTCAAGCGCAGCATGCAGCAGTACGGCGGTGAGGCGCGGGTCGCGTTTCCGCACAGAGAGGATCCGCAGGTCGCCAATTACTCGCTTGCAATGACCTACGGTGGCCTACTGACCAACCTGAAATCGGCCTTCGACAAAGCTAAGCCCCTCCTCTCCCTGGCCATCTACTATCCTTTGGCCTACTACCGGGGCGACGACACAGCCATCGACCGTATGGAAGAAGGACGGCAGAAGCAAGTCGTCGGGCTCATTCGCACCCTACTGCTCAAGCGATTCGAAAGCTCTGCCAAAGCCTTCGAGGCCAGCTGTGAAGACCTGCTGCTCAAGCTTCTGTACTTCGTCCAGCTGCACAGTTCGAAGCACGCTCAGCGTTGGGAGGATCAGCACACGGGATTGATGCGCAGGATCGGCGACCACCTCCGTACCCGTGGGCGCAGAGGCGAACTGGATGAAGAGAAACAGGACGAGGACGTCATTCCGGAGGAGTTCAAGAAGAAGATCGAGAAGCTGGACGAGGAGGAGTATGACGTCGCGGAGATGGTGACAGAGACCCTTCTCGACATGGACCAGCTGGCCAGCTTCTTGGACGAATTGGAGGACTTCGACCCAGCTCACGACGACAAGCTGCAGGTGCTTGTCGGCCTGCTCAAGAGCGACCAGGACCTCAAGAGGCACAAGGTCCTCATATTCACGGAGTACGTGGACACCGCACGCTACCTCGCTGGCCACCTACGGGCCGCAGGTATCGGTCCTCTGGACGAGGCCCACAGCAAGACCGAGAAGGATCGCAGCCGCGTGATCCAGGCATTCTCACCCTACTACAACGAGAGCAGTAGCGCAGAACTGGCCGCCAGGCGTATCACTGAGACACGAGTACTGGTCTCAACGGACGTGTTGTCAGAAGGCCTCAACCTTCAGGATGCCTCCCTAATAATCAACTACGATCTGCACTGGAACCCCGTGAGGATGATGCAGAGAATCGGCAGGGTTGATCGCCGCCTGAATCGCGAACATGAAGAGCGCATCGTTGCAGACCATCCTGACCTGGCCGACTTACGCGGCACCGTCAGGCTCTGGAACTTCCTGCCTCCCAATGAGCTGAACGACATACTGAGCCTGTACGAGAGGGTCACTCACAAGACCTTGCGCATCTCGAAGACCTTTGGCATTGAGGGCCGCAAGCTGCTTACGCCGCAGGATGAGTACGAAGCCCTGCGGAACTTCAATCAGGCCTATGAGGGCACTACTACTTCGACCGAGGAGATGTATCTCACATACCAGAAGATGCTCCGGGATGACCCCGGCCTGGCCGCTAGAATTGAAGGGATGCCCCTTCGCGTCTTCAGCGCCAGAGCCTATCCGCATCCCCCATCCCCAGATGCTCGCGCAGTGTTCTTCTGCTACCGCCTGCCAGCCAAGGACATAGACTCTGGTGACTGGACGGATGAAGCGGGGTACACCAAGTGGTATCTGTATCATCTAGCTACCGGAGAGATTCAGGAGGATCCCACTAGGATCTTCCCCCTGATCCAGAGCACTCCCCAAACGCCCCGGACAACCCATTCCGACAAGGCGAATCTAACCGAGATCCGACGCGAAATGGACGGGCACATCAGGAACACCTACCTGAAGAAGGTGCAGGCTCCCGTTGGCGTGAAGAGCACACTAGTGGCATGGATGGAATTGGTCTGAACAGGGTGCAAGAGATCGGCTTGTGAAGGGAGGCGGTTGGTGAGGCAAGAGGAAATCGAGAAGCTACGGTCCATCAGAGACTTCCCGAGCCTCGTCGCCCACCTGCGAGACGAATTGGACTGGCCCATCGAAGTCAGGGACGCGGAAGAAGTGGTCTTTGAGTACGACCCGAGCGAGCTGGGTATAGATCCCAAGTATGCAGTCAATATCGAGAGCATCAGGCAGATCCGTCCGTTGATGGACGCCCAGCCTTGGGCCGTCTTCTACATTGAGTTCGAGAGTAAGCGTCTGCCGGTTCTCGTCCTGCGTCGCGTCCTCCGTGCGCTGGTTCACACCACCCGCCGGCGCGATCCTGACCGACCCGGCTGGCGCATGGACGACTTGCTCTTCATCTCAGCACAGGGCGAGACAGAGTATCGCAGTATCTCCTTTGCCCACTTTCACCAGCGGGAGGGGCGCATCCCCGAATTGCGGACCTTTTCCTGGGACACCCACGAGAGCCACTTCTACTACCTGAAGAACCTCAACCTCGAAGCACTGCGCTGGCCCGATGACGAGTCCGATGTGGGCACTTGGCGTGATGGGTGGAGTCAGGCCTTCACTGTCGAGCACGGATCTGTGATCAAGGAATCGAGGGAGCTGGCCCGCGAGTTGGCACGCCATGCGGGAATGGTCCGCGACCTGGTGAGCGAGGTTTTCGAGCTGGAAACTCAGGAAGGCCCTCTCCACAAACTACTCGAGAGCCTCAAGGACACGCTGCTACATGACCTGACTCCTCAAGGCTTCGCTGACATGATGGCTCAGACGGTGGCCTACGGTCTCTTCTCGGCTTCGACCCAGAGGGACGAGCTCACCTATGACCGGATGGTCGACTTGATCCCCATAACCAACCCCTTCCTGAAAGACCTCCTGGCTCAGCTGACCACGGAAGGTGCGGTGGATCTTGAAGAGCTGGGAATCGGGCAGCTAGTAGGCTTGTTGCGCCAGGTCGACGTCGACGCTATACGGCGCGACTTCGGGCGCCGGACGGGCTCGGGCCGGGAGGACCCGGTAGTCCATTTCTACGAGTTGTTCTTGCGGGAATACGATCGTGAGCAGAAGGTTAAGCGCGGCGTTTTCTACACACCTGATCCTGTTGTTTCCTACATCGTACGCTCGGTGGACTGGCTGCTCAGGACGCAGTTTGGCCTCAAGGACGGGCTCGCAGACACCGCCGTAGACGCGAGCACAGGCGAACCCTTCGTGCAGATCCTCGACCCAGCTGTAGGCACCGGCACCTTCCTGGTCCACGTCATTGACCAGATCGAGCGCACTGTCACGCCCAAACCCGGAGCGGATTGGAGCACCTACGTGGATCAACACCTTCTGCCCCGCCTGCACGGGTTTGAACTGATGATGGCTCCGTATGCGGTTTGTCACATGAAGCTAGGCCTGAAGCTCCAGCAGAGTGGATACAACTTCGCGAGCGGCGAGCGCCTGCGTGTGTATCTGACGAACACCCTGGAGAAGCCAATCGAGGTGGATGAAACCCTATCGTTGGCAGGGTTCTTATCCAAGGAGTCGAGCCAGGCCGGCCGCGTGAAGCAACGAACGCCCATCACTGTGATTGTTGGCAACCCGCCATATTCCGTTAGTTCCCTGAACAAAGGGGACTACATAGACAGCCTGATGGAATGCTACAAAGCAGCTGTTCGCCACGAGCAAAACATCCAACCTTTGTCTGACGATTACATAAAATTCATCCGCTTCGCCCATGACCGCATTGAGCGCACAGGCCAGGGCATCATCGGTATGGTCACCAACCATGGGTACCTTTCCGGTTTGATCCATCGAGGAATGAGGGGTGAGTTGACGAAAGCCTTCTCGAGAATCTACGTTCTCAACCTGCATGGGGGCCTGTTGATATCTGAGAAGGCGCCTGATGGAGGTCCTGACGAGAACGTCTTTGACATACGGCCAGGGGTAGCGATCATCTTGGCTGTCAAGAGGCCTGGAGGCGAAGGGATGGCCGAGGTAAGATATGCTGATCTCTGGGGCTCTAGGGACGAGACGAAGTACCCATACCTCTTGGCGAATGATGTAGGTAGCACTGAATGGCAAGAGCTCAAGCCGGTTTCCCCCTTCTACTTTTTCGTTCCCACGGACCTCGCTTTGCAGGAGGAGTACGCACAGTTGTGGAGGGTGACCGGCATACTGGGCAAGAGCAAGATGGGTGTTATAACCAAGAGAGACAAGTTCATAACCGATCAGAACCCTCAGCGCCTCCGAGCCAGAATCCTTGATCTGTGCGATAAACGACTGTCAGATGCGAAGATAACGCAGCTCTACGGCCTAAGGGACACATATGAGTGGAAGCTGCATTCCAGTCGAGCGAAGCTGCTGGCGGAAGGATTCAAATCACAGCAGGTGATAAGATATGCATACCGTCCCTTTGACACTCGATACATCTACTTTGACGATGCCCTTATAGCGAGAAGTGTGAGAGAGATAACGAATCACTTGTTGAGAGACAATGTGGCTCTCGCGGTGCCGAGGAACTTGCAGACCGATGAGCCTTGGAACTACGCGTTTGTGACTAAGGACGTTGCAGATCTCCACCTATTGTCGATCTTGAATGCCGTCTACGTCTTCCCCCTCTACCTGTACGCCCATGGACCTCGAGACCCGCTTTTCGGGACGGGGTCTGCTACACTCGAGCGCATGCCTAGCATCGCCGCCGAATTCATGGAGGCCGCACGGGAATCCGCTGCGAGAGAGCCTACTCCGGAAGAGGTCTTGCACTACATCTACTCCATCCTCTATTGCCCCGGCTATCGACAGCGCTACAGGGAGTTGCTCAGGATTGGCTTACCTCGCCTCCCGCTGACCTCAGAGCTTGGGCTCTTCACCAGACTCTGCAGTATAGGCGCCGATCTTGTCGCCCTGCACCTGCTTGAGGACGACCGGCCGGCGGCCTCGTGGAACCGAACCGGAAACGTCTCGCCCCTGCGACAACCCATCACGAGATTCGTACACGGTGCTAACGGCACGACCATGGGTGCTTTCAGCAAAGGCACATGCTACAAAGACGGAAAGGTGTACCTGGACACCTCGCGACGGGCTCGAAGCTCCTACTTTGATGGAGTGCCCGAGGACGTCTGGAACTTCCACATTGGCGGCTACCAGGTCTGCCACAAGTGGCTCTACGACCGCAGGGGCAAGCGCGGCGACCCAGGGCGAACCCTTACCGAAGACGACATCGCGCACTACCAGCGGATCGTCGTCGCAATCAAGGAGACGATCCGTCTGATGGAGGAGATTGACGAGGTCATCGATGCTCACGGGGGCTGGCCAATCGAATGATCAACTCGCTCGCATCACCACAAGCTCACGTCGCTCGTCGTGCACGGTGGCGGCACTATCCTCTCGATGCTACAATAGTCCTACTTGAAGCGCCCGCTTCGACGACTTGGTCACCGCCAACACGGGCGCCGCTTCCAAGATGGCACATGCTTACCACGAGCTCATTCGCGATGTTTCAAGAGACGAGGGTGCCATGAGTGTCCGCGAGGTTGAAGCAAGCGCCGTTGAGCTCTTCGAGCATACCGTCCGTACGGCCACCTCTCCGAGACAGGTAGAGAATTTCCTGGATTCCCTCCCCGGCACACCCCGATACACGGCAATCAGAGTGTACTTCGTTTATCACGACGGAGATCTGGTCCACTTCTTGCTCCGTAGGGCAGAGCGACGGGCGGGCCTTACTGGAGTCAATCCCGAGGCAGGCGGTTTCGCACTCCAACGTACGTACGGCCGCGAGCACGTCCGAGCTGCTCAGGGGATCCTCTCCGTGCTTCCGTCCACCGTTGACCACATATTCCGCATGGTAACGATCTCGCGCTCGGACTTCTGGGACAGGGCAGTCCACCGGTTTGTCAGGGATACCTATCCTGCACTCGTGCGGGTGTTCTTCCGGCAGGCGGAGCTGAGGACAGCGCTCAGTGATCTACAGAGTCACCTTGACCCCGCCCGCCGCCTCATGGTCGAGGATTTCTCTGTCAGGGAGCGTAGGCTCGCCGAGGAAGTCCCGGCATCCCCTGTTGCATACGATTCAGGCAGGAAATGGACTCACATGACTGTCAGCGAAGCGTTCGATGAAGCTCTCGAGCGGCAGCAATGGTTCAGAAGCATCGGCTTTCGGCTGGAACACCAGCGCTCACCCTCACGACACCCCACCCTTCTCGCGTCGGGTCGCGTGTACAAGCATGGACACCTGCACGTCAACGGGCTGTACGCCGACTTCGCGGCAGCCATGCTTCCGGCGCTGGAGCGCGCTGGCCACGAGCGATTGAAGCTCTTCGCCAATCGAGGCAAGACCGAGCGGGAGTACAGGCCGGCAAGGCCGCTGCAGCTCGTCTTTGGCAGGCCGGTATTCGACAATAGAGACAACATGCGGCAATTCACCGAGACCTTGATGCGCTACCCACGAGCCACGAAGGCGCTCCTGCACAGCAACCCCTATCTTCACGCAAGCGTCGCCGACTTCTTGGATGGGTCCTCTCTCGATGTTTGGATTCTTAGTGCCACGCGCGTCCTCCTGATCCCACAGGCCAAGGCCAGCGTTGCAGCTCTTCAGCGTCTGACCGAGTACATATTCTCCGAGTTTCGAGAAGGCGAAGTTGGTGAATACATCAGTGGCCAGTAGCGAGCAGGGCGCGATCGATCTCGCGACGAAGGAGATCAGAGACTACGAAACGAGTGTCCAGGCTCTCTGTGCATTTGTCACTCTGGCCATCATGGGAAGAGACGAACGGGGCCTTGCCGAAGGCAGTGAATACTCCTTTGGCAGACGCATGCGCACCAGCTCGCAAAACCGGGTGTCTCCCTCGGAGAAGGTGACGCCGGACACCGTAATCCAGCGCTCGCCCCAGTTGGGTTACGTTGTTGAAGCTAAGGCTACGCTGCCGAGCGAAGCCTACTGGGGGACAAACGCGACTCAACTGCACAAGTACGATGATCGCCTGAGTGGCTGGTGGACTGACGACGGGTACGTGCGGACCACCGACGTCATCTGCTTGACTGGCGCTCCGTTTGCCGCGAGATTCGCCGACTACGTCGAGAGTGACGAAGCACAGCGAGGATGGTCGTTCCAATGCAACCTGTGCTTCGTCGAATTCAGCTACACATCGCGTTGGCAGGAATGCCTCTATCTCAAGAAAGAACGTGGCAAGGTAACGGATCCGCAACTAGCGCAGGTGATTCGCGAGGGGGAAGAAGTCAACATTGAAGACTTGGTGGCCAACTTCAATGGTGCTGCGTTTTACGACGGTGACCCGCCAGTTGAGTACGTCATGCAGATACTCTGGCAGCACGTCTTTACACACAGAAGGCCGGGGGAAGAACGTGACGAGGAACTGGGATACTGGCCAATTGCAGTTGCTGCCGACGAATTGACCGACTACCTGCAGCGAATGTATGGTTCCCTGGGTGAGGCTGCAGGCGAGGTCCGATTCCCGCGCAAGAAGTGGGTCAGGCTTGCACTCGATGCCTTTGCGCAGATAGGCCTAGCTACCCACGACGGCGACGATAACTTCACGATCAGCTTCCGCCAATTGAAAGGCGAGCTAGTGGAGAGGTTTGCCCGTCGCAGGCTTCAGCCGACGCCGAAGAAGAAGCCCCAGGCCGAGCAGCTGAGGCTGCTCGAATCCTGAAGCTCGCCCCCCACGCCCTGCAGCAGGCCTTCCTTCGTCAGCCCGTAGGCACCGCCGAGCGCTGCTATTTTCCGCCCAGCCCCACCCTCTGCCCGTACACCAAGGGGTCCTTCGTCGTGTCGTAGGTCTCCTCGATCCCCCGCACCCGGTACACCTCCGAGGACACCTCCGCCCTCGCATCCGTCACCGTCACCACGTCGAAGAGTTGCAGGCCCACATTGGGCAGCGGAGAGAAACCGTCTCCGCGAGCATCTTCGAGGGAATACCGCGAACAACGGCGAAGGGGCATGGGAGACTCTCCCCATGCCCCTCGATTCTCAACTGAGTGTCAGCTGCTGGGCGAGCGCGCTACCTCTTGCGTCGTGAGCGCCACCGCAACGTGGCGTACCCGCTGAGGCCAGCCAGGCCGGTCCCTAGCAGGGCGATGCTCCCCGGCTCGGGCACAAACTCCTCCACGACTGGCTCCTCGGCTAGACAGACCTCCGCCAGGGCGTCTGGTAGCGGGACCGGCCCCCCGTTCGGCACCAGGTCCGCTGGCCAATACGCCATGCCCACAAACATTTGCTCGCCGTGTTGTTCCGAACCCATGACCTGCAGGCCCAGATTGACGCAGCCTCCAGGGGCGGCCTGGAGTGCGGAGTTGCTGAGGTCGATCTTCATTTCCACGGTCGTGGGGCCGTAGCCCAGCGCAGGGTCGTAGCCCGGTGGAGCTGGCGGCAGCGAGGAGCAGGGCACCCAGGGAAATGGCAGTTCTGCGTAAGGGTGGAACCTATCATCCTCGACCTGCGGCATGCTCGGGCCGTGGCTGCGAAAGGAAGCAAAGACGCCCTCGTCGGGGTTCTCGGCGCACGAGGCCGCGGCCCAGCGATCGTCGCCGATGAGCGGCTCGTCCTCGAAGGCAAGCCCCCAAGTGGTCGCGGCCGATACGGGCCAGCCCGCAGGTGTCCCCATGTCGAGGGTCGCCGCCAGGTAGAGGTTCTGTGCGTCGTTCATCACGTACAGCCAGCCGGTAGTCTGGCTGGGTGAGACCTCGCCCTCGATGGCCGCCTGGGGCAAGAGGCCCAGGGGGTCCAGTTCGTCCGGGGAGAACCCCTCCCCGAGCGCGAAGACGTAGAGCTGGACGCGAGAGGCGTTGGCCCACTCTGTGGCGCCCATTGAGCCGTTGACGGTAGGTGGGGTGTCGGCCCAACCCGCGTCCAGGCCATCTTGCGCCATGGCCACGGCAGGTAGGGCCAACAATGAGAGGATGGTGATAGTGACTAGGACTCTGCCGATCATTGCCGTTTTTCCTCCCTAAACAGTAGTAGCGGGCAGCCGATCCATTGACTACTCTGAGTCCTCCTAGCCTATCACAGCTTGGTGGGAGTTGTCAAGGGGGTTGATGAGGAGCGAGCGCTGCGGTCCGCCGGGGTGTGATCGACATATCACCTGCGGTGGGGCTCTACGTGGCGGAAGGCGGCGAGGATTTGGACAGCGGCTGGGTGGCCCTCTCACCGTCCAAGAGCTATAATCGACGACGAATCTGTCAGCGGGATGAGGACTGCTGTGTCCCAAGCTGTTGACCTTACTGGCTTGGCTGCGGTATAATTGTCGAGAGAAGGCGCAGAGGGAGTCGAGATGAACTCAACCGGCCGATGGGGAGCGATTGGCAGGGGTGTCAGAAGTAGAGGGCGTGAGATTGCCCTGGTCGTCGTCTTGCTCTTGATTAACTACCTCATCTTCAGTCGTCTGCTGGTGATGGTCTCCGGAGATCGCCGGGCGACTCCCACGCCTACCAGGACCCCCAAGCCGACTTTCACCCCGTTTGCTGTCATCGTTGACACGCCCACGTCGGCCCCCCAACCTACGCCCACCGAGGAGCCCTCGCCTGCTGCCTCACCCACAGTCGGCACGCACGTCGTGGAGAGCGGTGATACCTTGAGTGGGATCGCGCGCATGTATGGCACGACGGTGGACGCCATCGTGGAGGCGAATGACCTGGGCAGCGCCGATGCGCTGATACGAGAGGGGCAAGAACTGCTGATACCGTCCGCTCCAGCACCGCTGCCTACGGCAGAGGGTACCGCGGTGGCGGCATCCTCACCATCGTCCACAGTGGGTCAGAAGATTCACGTTGTAGAGGAGGGCGAGACCCTGAGCGAGATAGCCCGGATGTACGGGGTCACCACCGATGAGCTCGCCCAGGCCAACGGTCTGGACAACCCTAACGCGTTGCGCGCGGGGCTGGCACTGGTGATCCCGTAGCCATACTGCGGCAACGGGGCCGCCGAGACGAGAAAGGGGTGAGGAATGAAGCTGAGATACGTGCTCATCGTGGGGATTCTTGTTTTCCTCAACGGGTTCGTCTTCACCGTCCTGCTCCTCATGGTCTCACGAGAGATGGCCCGTCCGGTGGCTACTCCGACGATGGCGACCACCGCAGGGCCCACGTTTCAACCCACCTTTACCGCGACGCCGGTTGGCCCCTCACCCACGTCTATCCCCGAAGCTACCGCTACCAGTGTGCCTGAGCCGATGGCCACGAGCACCCTGGTGATCGCGCCGGCAACGGCTACCTATACCAACACTCCGATCCCGCCGACGGCGACCATGGGACCAGCCACGGCGACGAATACTCCTGGCACACCCACAGCGACCACCGCGCCGCCCACAGCGACGGCCACCTCACAGCCCACCGCTACTGCGACGACTCCAACCTCCTACGAGTTCAGGTATGCGGGTGGGATGCAGAGCGCCCCTCAATGCGGAACAGTGTACATGAAGGGTAGGATAACCGGAGTAGGAGGCGAGGGGGTCAATGGGAGAACTGTCCGCCTGAGCTTCGCGGGCAACGTGTTCTACAGGGTGAGTGGAGAGGGCGAGAACCCGGGAGAGTGGGGGTTTTCTCCTCTCGCCCAGGAGAACTATCACTTGCCTTTCACGTTTCTGATCGACATCGTAGAGAGTCAGGCCAACCCCGTGCCACAGTCAGATACTGCGGAGATCCAATTCACCGACTGCGGCACGGCCGGTCAGTTCACCAACATCGTCTTCGAATACGCGAGATAGCGGGGTCGCTGCTGATGTGACGGAGGCCCCAGGACCTGACACACCATCCAGGGTGCGACGCCCCGGTCAGGCGACTATGGGGATGCTCAGCCCGCAAGCCGGGCACGATGAGTCGCTGAGCCTGTTTTGGAGGACAGGCAGACCCTGCCTCTCGACGAGCAGTTCACCACAACCAGGGCAGTAGGTGTTCTCCAGACGGTGGCCCTGGACGTTCCCCGGGTAGACGAAGTCCAACCCCTCTTCCTTGCCTATCTGCC
>Ga0307379_10003440_pt1 | contig 23076 bp, 33 predicted proteins | sample UN2MG_FD_202237 | JGI IMG/M metagenome (GOLD analysis project Ga0307379, IMG submission 202237) | Soil microbial communities from Risofladan, Vaasa, Finland - UN-2 | ecosystem: Environmental > Terrestrial > Soil > Coastal area > Acid sulfate soil | place: Finland: Risofladan, Vaasa | collected... | reverse complement strand
GCTTTTACACCTGACGGTTTAGCAAACCGGTTCCTTACCGTTCGGACAACTCACCTTTTTTCATGTATTCTTTTCCTTCTTTAAGAGCTTCTATAAAAGAATCTATATTATCTTTATCTAAAATAAACGATTCTTCTAGTTCAACATAACCGGTAAAGAGCATAATCACAGAACATTTTATTCTCTTCCACACCCTTTCAAACCAGTTTAGATCTCCCCAATGAGAACACCACCCAATCTTTTTATAGAAATTTAAAAAAATCATAGACGGTATATCTTCATCTCTTTCAAATTCAATGGTAACGTCATGTTCATCAGAACCACATGAACAAGCTGCACGATAATATATAGAATCTTCAAACTCATGTGTTTTCATTACGTTTTTACTTATCATATGTTCCTTTCTCAAAAAAATTATGGGGAGCGAATATTAAAAACATTCGCTCCCATAAAAGCATGCCCAACCTTATCCTAATCATTTCACAAGATATCTAGAATCATCTTGATCATCCAATCCACTTGGGATATTCAAGCCAACCGCCGGGGTGTACAGGAGTAGGTTAGAAAATGGTAGCGGAGGCGGGATTTGAACCCGCGTGTTCGTTAAGAACTCCGGCTTATGAGACCGGCGAGATGGACCAGACTTCTCGACTCCGCATTAAAATGTTACTCACCAATCGACAGAATGAGAACACGGCGGTTCTCACGATTCGTCAGATTGGGAATAAGTTGTGTTTTGCCAAAACCTTCAACGGTTTCAATACTATCCTCCGGCACGCCTTTATCAAGTAGGGCATTGGTGACAGCTTCGGCACGATTTTCGGACAAGGTTTGGTTGTATTCGTTGGAGCCGTAATGGTCAGTGTGCCCCTTAATTGCCAGCAATGTGTCCGGATACTCTTTCATCAGATTGGCAACTTTGTCCACGATGGACATGGCTTCGGCATCCAGTTTGTATGAATCAAAATCAAACAGGACTTTTTCCTTGATCATTGTTACTTCGGGCACATCAGGCACCGGCTCCAGTTGAAGATCGACCGAGATGATTTTGTCCGTTGAATACTGACCTGGTGTGCATACCGCACAGGCGCTAAACATAAATGCTACTACTCCTACCAATACCAATTTTAATGCTGTGTTCATTTTCTTCTCCTTTTTCGATGTTTTAAGTTAATGATACGGGTGGTGGTTGGTAGCCCAGGAGGGACTCGAACCCACACGGCCATAAGGCCACGAAATTTTAAGTCTCGTGCGTCTACCAGCTCCGCCACTGGGCCAAAACTACTTTGCAAAACTTACTATAAATTGAATGATTGCGTCTAATAGATCAGGTTTCCCAATTGTTAATATAAAGATAATTGTCCCACATATTAGCATGGGTTTGCATAATATAGGAAATATCATGTTTGGCACACGGTTAGAGTTCATCATCAAACACCTCTTCTATGGGAAACTCTCCTTGAATACGTCCGCAATCAAGGCAGTATTCAAAACTAACGTAATCTCCGCCGCCTATTCCTAAATAATCTGGCACATAGTCGTGACGCTCCATGTCTTCAAATCTAAGGGAGCACATGTCATTACATTTTGCGTTCACGCTCATAATCCTTTCGCTTTGACAAGTTTGACAATTGAAACTCATATTTCACCTTTTTTTAATTTGGAAGCCCCTCCAGGATTCGAACCTGGGAAATATAACGGGTCCAAGGCCCGTCGTGTTGAACCGCTTCACCAAGGGGCTAATGTTTATAAATCAATGTAACTATACCCCAACCAACTGTGACTAACCCAAATATTACTGCATAGGCACAGATTCTTTGAAATATTATCGTGCCACTTGAATCACAATGATTGAGATAGCGAATCCTACCTGGACAGTTTTCAGTGCAACATGCTCGAACTAAACATTTATTACTGTTACATGGATTTCTGATATAAGTGGTTATAGCTACTTTAGTTATAACCTCCTCCCATATAAATTGAAATATATCTTTATAAAATTCACAAAATCCTTTTATTCGTTTAATCATTTCAATCCTTCAAAAATGGTACCCCCGGCAGGACTCGAACCTGCGACATCCTGATTAGAAGTCAGGTGTTCTCATTCCACTGAACTACGGGGGCGAACTATTAGACAGCTTTGTCAGCTACTAAATCATTAGAATGCGAAACTTCTTGACCCAGCATGTCATATGCCGTGAGACTCATTTGTAACATCTCATCAAGATTGTTCACAATAGTAATAACAGGGTAAGAGACGTTTTCGATGAACTTTGACTTCACCAAAGCACGGTCTTTAGTTGACTGCTTTCTTTCTGCTTCAGTCTTCCTTTCGTCTGTGCATATGTCGTCTATTAAACCAACTAGAAACTGTTGTCCGCCGTTCATAATGTTTCTTACGACTCGCTGAACGCTGAATCCCATTTCAGCAAGACTTCCGGATCCTAAAGAATCTTTCAATACTGGGAATAGAATTATTTCTGCATTGTTTAAATAATAATTTTCTTCCTCTGTTGGGTTTGGACATAACCCCTTCCGACTCATCTCAAGGATTTCACTCCAATTTTCCAGAACGGGATTGTAATACTTGATTCCCAATTCTTTGTATTTTGGAATGAATTGTTTCTCTCTCCACATGATGTTATCGCAAGTTCCAAAGAGCCCAACAGTGAGTTTTTTGTGATTGTATTTTTGCCGTTGTTCTGTGTTAATCACCGACCACACACCTTTCACCAATACTCATTGGTAGTTAATTGTGGAGCCACCGGCAGGATTCGAACCTGCGCGGGCATGTGCCTCCGGGTTACAAATCCGGTGCTATCGGCCAGCTAAGCGACGGTGGCCTCGAACTTCATTTCTGCTATAGTTTTTGTTTCCTGTTTTAGGTTTAATTCACAGACTCTATATCTGTGTTCAGGATTCCATTCTGCAATTCTATCAAGGATTTTTATTGCATCTTTTTTATTAAATGATCCGTAAATTCCTGTTATCTGCCAACATTCTCCATTTGCTGTGAATGGTCTGAATATACCTCGATAAATTAATTGATCGTGATTTTTTCGTATGACTTCTCTTGGAATCCACTGAGTGCATTCTCCAGAATCAGCCCATTCACTTTTTGGTTCATTCATCCATAGATGCTTTATAATATAGATTTTGTAGTTACCATCGTTTCTAACCATATGGTCCTTTCAATGTGGTACCCGAGGGGGGAGTCGAACCCCCACGTCCGAAGACCAAGGGCCTAAACCTTGTGACTATGCCAGTTCGTCTACCCGGGCTTATTTAGTTGGTGTCTTAGATTGCTCTGATGGGAGGCCTTCGATACCATCATCTAGATCTAAACTTAGAAGTTCAGAAATCTTCAAGACAGTATTCTCAGACTTTCTGATCTCAAGGTTTGCATCTCCGATCTTAACTTCTATCTCTTTTTTGTTGGTTTCCAGGCCACTGATGTTGTTTCGTTGATCGCCGATGTAAGTTGATAGATCAGATTCTATCTTGGTCAGCGGAGCAACGATTGTAGCATAATTCTTCTCTGGTGATTTAAACAATGCCATTTCACACTTCTCCTTTTCACATACAGAATAATTCTAAAGCTGGTCGGCGAGACAGGATTTGAACCTGCGACTCCGTGGACCCAAACCACGTACTCTGGCCAGACTGAGCTACTCACCGATTATTTGACATTTAAATTATGTTCTAAGTTAAATGCCAGATGTTGATGGGAAACGAACTTGATTCCTCCTTCCAATAAAAAAATTAACGACGACTTGGGGGCCTGTGCTACTTGATCAAAATAAGTATAATGTGGGGGACGGGTTCTAATCTCGGTTCTATGTGGCCGCTGGAAAAATGCCGGAGTGTGCCGGAATGTATATTGGCTATCTCGAGCGAAAGGCCCCGTTTCTTCTCGTAAACCCAGGGGGCGACGCGGCAGGTGATAACGAACGTCCGAGTGACTTAGCATACCGTCTACTATTTAGCTGGTGCACTACAGCATTGGATAGTCTCCGCAAATAATATTTCATCTTTCGTATCCCAGGTACCATGGAATAAAAATGATATATCCGCGTCAAGTGGACCACCCCACATTAAAAGCCTGAGAAATGATTCCCTTGCTTCATAAATTAATATATATAGAATACAATTTTTAAATTGGGAACAAAAAACTATGAATAAACTATTTATTAAAGATGAGATTTGGAATAAATCTCCAAAGTGGTTACAAAGAGCTATAAAAGGTCACGACGATGAAGATCATACAGAACATCATAAAAAGATACTTAAAAAAGAAAAGCAAAATAAGTTTAAATCTTTAGATGAAGTTAAACCAAAAAAATCAAGCGGAGGGGATCCACCAATGAAATTTAATAAGGATTGGTTTAAAGAACACAAACCAAGTGTTGCTTTATGGATTTTAATTTTTATGTTAGCTACTGCATTAGCAACATGCAGTGATCTGAAAGTTGATATAACATATGAGTATAATCAACCACCAGTTGTTAAAAAACTTTTGGGTAACAAATAAATAAAAGGAGACATATATGAAAGATATCGTAATTGTTGCACCGCATCCAGATGATGAAATTATTGGTTGTTATGAAGTATTGACCAAGAAGGATGTTAAACCCATCATTATATATTCAGGTGATATTGATGCGAGTAGGCGTGAACAAGTATTGAAACTGAAAGAACACATTGATTGTAAAATTCAGTTGTTTCAAATGACCATTCCGCAGACATTTCTGTCAATGGAAAATATATTTTATCTTCCAGATCCAATCTATGAAACACATCCAAAACATAGAGAATGGGGATTCTTGGGAGAGAATTTGGCGCGTAATGGATTTAATGTTAGATTCTATAGTGTGAATATGACAGCACCATATATCCATGAGACTAAAGAACCAGATAAAAAAGAAGAGTTGTTAAATAAAGTGTACCCAGATCAGAAATCACTATGGGAGTATGAGAAGAAGTATGTTCTGTTTGAAGGGTATTGCAAATGGATTTTTTAAATAAGTTAGGAATTGTGTGTTTGATATTAACCATTGTTTCTCTTATTCTTGTAGGGGAAAAAATAGCAATTGGGTGGTTAATATTTATAATTAGTTACGTTATACAGATTTATATTTTTCACAAGACCAAACAAAAGTTTTTAATATTTCAAATGGTAACTTTATCATTTTTTTCAATTTATAATTATTTCAAATGGATAATATAATGGAGGATAAAATGGAAGTATTAAGTATAACAGATCAACCAGATGGATCTGCAATTGTAGAGTTGAATATGACTGAAGAAGAAAACAACATGCTAATTCAACATGCATTTGTGGACTTATTAAAAAAAGCGATTGCTAGAGAGTCAAGAACGTGTTGTGATTGTGAGCAAGTGATTGACGAGGAAACAATTGAGAAGTTTCCATCAACAGAAATCTGTGGAGATTGTTTAGCAGGAGAATAATATGAGCTCTGGACCATCGGGTGTTGGGGGAGAGAAATTAATCCCTAAAAAATATTATCATTTAAAATTAACAAAGAAAGATTGGTGTATTTATTTTAAAGATTGCCCAATGGAAGACAATATTGGGGAACGATACTGCTGGATTTGCAAATATGCGAAGAAAGTAGATTTACCACATCTACTACATGAAAGGGGATGAAGTGAATAGAATAATATTTGTACCACAATATCCTACTCCTATGAGATATCAGGAGTGGTGGTTTTGGGAATTGGAAAAAGAATTTAGGGGAGCTGGATTTGATGTTATTGTTCTCGGTAAGGACAAAGCACATGAGATGATTCACACAAGAACAATTCCTGGAAATAAAGCAATGTTCTCCCCAATTGATATGGCAATTGAATTTGAATGTGCTCAAATCGAAGAGTATGTGGCGCTAAAAATTGACAAGAATGATATACTGTTCTTATCTGATATTAGTTTTCCTGGTTTATTTTGCAATGTGTTGTTTCATAAAAAGCCAGATAAGATGTTTGCGTTTTGTCATGCTACAAGTTTAAATCATTTGGATTATTTTGCTAAAGAAAGACAGTTTAAATTTCCAATTGAGACGACACATTCAAAGATGTTTGACGCTATATTTGTTGGTAGTGAATATCACAAAGCCAGACTTCAATGGGACAATACAGTTGTTACCTACCTACCTTTTCATCCATTTCAATCATATAATCTACCACGAGTTAATGATATTATTTCAGCTTCTCGACCAACACCACAAAAAGTTGATGTTGATGTTGAGCGAAGAGTTGAAGTTGTATATTCAAAAATCATCAGGAGAGATGCAAGAACTTGGCAGGAGTATTTCAAATTTCTTGCTGAATCAAAAGTACTTCTTATTACATCTCATGAAGATACATTTGGTTATCAGATTGTTGACGCAGTTATGAATGGATGTATTCCAGTAGCTCCACGCAGATGTTCTTATCCTGAATTACTTCCTGATGCGTATTTATATAATAACGATGGTGAGTTGTTTGAAATATTAGATAAAGCATTGTGGGGATTACTTGACGTTCCTAAACTGAAATGCCGAGTCGGTATGAATAATTTTTATAACAAAATAATAAGCGAAATAACGAAGGAAGTTGATTATCCATTTTGAAAGGATGAATGAAAATGACAGCAAAATGTTTACATAGCCGATCACAACGAAAGGATTTTGGACCCTTGCCTGGTGGTCTAGAAGGATTGACAAGAGAACAGTGGACAGCTCCGTGGGATGATGTTCCATGGAAAGGGGTTCTTTATTGGATGTATATGAAAGGGAGAAAGGGTGAGAGATTAACATATAAAGAACTTGCAGTACTTACAAGATGGAAATGGAGAACTGTCAAGAATATGATGCATCAGGTTCTTTTAAAATCTCCATTAGAACCAGTAATTAAAGTATTTGATCAAAGGTATTGTAAGAATAAATATTATATTGATGAAGAAAGTTATCTGCGCATGCCATTTGAATATTTATGTAGAATAGTTAGGCTTGATTCTATTGCACCAAAAAATATTCCAAATGTGCCTGAAACTCTTGCATTGAAATGGATAGCAGAATTATATCCGAATTTGTTTAGATGGGGTCAGAATAAGAGACTTGATAAATATGATGGTCTTGCACCGGATATAGTATGTGATATATTTCCTATTGTAATAGATATTTTTGGTGACCATCACCACGTGAAAGAAGAATGTGAACCCAGAATAAGTAGATTGGAAGATATAGGTATAAAGTGTTTAATTATTTGGGAACGTGAATTAAAGAATGAGAACAAATGTAAAATGAAAATAAAGGAATTTGTAGACGATGCCATTCAGAACTTTCAATAACTGGTTATTTGATAGGAATCCCAATTCTCCTATTCCACCACCGAGAGATAAGATCGATATTTTAAAATATAACTCCCCGATTACACATACATTTGTGCTAGGAATGTTTATGAGGAATGGACATTTAAATAAATATTTAAACGATTACTTTAACAACATTGGCTTGAGATATCTGTCAAAAGAAGAGTTTTTCAAATTCATTAAGAAATGTGTTATTGATTTTAAAGTTCAAAGGAATCAAACAGTCTTTTATAAATATAGACGACAGGACAAGCTTTACAATATTTTAAGAGACAAGTTTCCTCAATTCAAAAATAATGATATAACATTGCTTTGTGAATTGATTGAAAGATCTGAGGATAAATCTGCAATATTTAATTCACTGGGTCTTGAAATGCCGGTGAAAAGGAAAATAAAAACAGGCAAAAAAAGAGTTGAAAAAGGAAAGGTTCCGTTAAAAACTTTTTTGGCGGAGCACTTCTCAATGATAGAAGTGCCCCACTAAAAAATTACTTCGCCGAAATAGATGCTTTGATCTTATCGGCAAGATTTTGGTCCATTACGGGCTTGAACGGTTCAGATCTAGTGTAAACAGGAATCTTTTTCTCCTTCTGTTGGGGGATGGCATGGTTGGTTGCGAAGCCAAGTTGTTGACAATGTTTACAAGGGGTCGTTGATTTGATCTCATGATCTGGAACGATCTTTTTCTTTTTCCCCTTTCCAAGGCATTCAACACACTCAACATATTTTTCTTTTTTACCATCACATTTGTTGCAAGTTACATTGATACCGCCGCCGCTCTTCCATTTTTTAACATATCTGCCTGTGCCTCTACAAGAAGGACAGTTTACTTTGACTTGCTTTTTGCCGGCGCAGATATGACAATTAACCTTGACGGTTTTTCGTTTGAACTTGTAGATTTCACCAGTTCCTCTACAAGCAACACAGGAATTTTCAAATGGCGATACGATTTCAAAGTATCGTTGAGCTTTCATCTGTGCTGATACAAGATGTTGTAATACCATGTTTTTGGCTTCAACATCGGAACCGATTGTATCAAGTTCACCATTTTGCTCTTTGACCCAATAGGAAACTTCAAACGACTTTAGAACGACCTCTGGAGTGTAATTTGTGGGCAACCCTAACATTTTTTCGTAGTCAGTAATCGTTTTCTTGGGTGTGACTCCTTCTGTTTTAGTGGTAATATTTTGCGTTTCCATATAAGACTCCTTTCGTATAGTTGAAAAAAATAACTTGTGATAATACCCAAGTGGACACAAGGTCATGGCAGTTGTCATTTCGACTCAGCTCGCTTGTGTCCACACAGTCCCCATCATGCAGCGTCTCGCCTTTTTGGCATCAAATTATGTATGAGTTTTTAACTCTTATAGCATTTTCCGGCACCTCCGAACCGTCTTTTTTTAAAAAATTAATTTCATTTTTGCCCTTGCCTGAATGCGAAATATAAACGCAAACTATTGATTCAATAATTAATATATATAGATGTTACTTTTTAAAATAGGAACAAAATATAAATTCAAAACGGGAGGAAACTTTTTGATTTCATTAAAAAATTCGTTTTCAAATTGTTCAGTATGTGACCTGTTAGACGCACCATCTTGTATCCTTGAGACAAATTGTAAAGCAGATCTCAAAAAGGTCGACGTGGTGTTTGTAGCAGAGAATCCTGGTAAAGATGAAGTAGAAAAAGAAAAACCGCTTGTTGGTAAAGCAGGAAAAAAGTTTAGACAGTATTTTGAAAGATTTGGAATCAACAAGATGAATTATTTGTTGACCAATGTTGTTTTATGCCAGACTCTTAATGAGGACGGAACGACAGGAAATCCGACTCAGGAAACAATTGATTTATGCAAAAGCAACTGTATGGAGATTATCAAAAGCTGCGATCCGAAACTTGTTGTGTTGATGGGTACAAGTCCGATGTCAGCATTTGGCATTGCCAAGGCTGGTATTACAGGAATCCATGAGAGGTATGAGTTATTTGATTGGGAGGGATATAAAACAATGGTTATTGTTCATCCTTCATTTGTAAATCGAGATCAATCTTGGGAAGGTAAATTTTCAGAGGGTATGGCACGAATATCTGAAATGCTTAGTGGGAAGAAGATTGAAATGGCTAAGAAGTCTGAGACCAAGTCATTGGGTAAAGGCATATACAGGTATACAATTCCGGAGAAGTTTTACACAGAGGACTACAGGCTCGTTGACGTTCAATTTTTAAACAGAACAAGTCAAGTCTTGTATATTTTTAGAGACAAGGATAACAATAAAATCTTTCATAAAGAAAGCGATGATCATATTTGTTATCAAGCTCCAAAAGGAGTTGAAGCAAGAAAAATTGTACCGTATGATCAGTTAAATCAAATCTCAATTAAATACAGGGATAGATATAATTTAGATTCAAATATCACATATGAAGGTGATGTAAGGATAGCAACCAAACATGCTATGGATTATTATCATCACAGTAAAGGTGATTGTAAAAAGACACATTCAAACATCATGTTCTTTGATATTGAGATTGATACTGGAGATGATAGAGCATTCCCCAAACCAGAGGATGCAGCATTTCCAATTAATATGTTAACTACAATCTATAACGGTGTAACTACTTGTTATGTGGTTGATAATAAAACTGAACCAATAAAAAGAGAAGATGGGATAAACTATAAAATCTTCACTAATGAAAAGAAATTTTTGCAAACTTTCATTAAAGATTTTAAAGAAGCTGAACCAGATTTTATGGCTGGGTGGAATTGTATTAGCTTTGACCTTGCATACATTTATAATAGATTACCACAGATCGGCATTCAGCAAACAAGCATGACGAAGTTTGGTGAGTTTTATGTTGAAGGTGCTAGATATGTTTGTCATATTCCAGGTACTGTTGCAATTGATCAGGACTTCTTGTATCGAACATTTACATTTACAAAGATGGAAAACTACAAGTTGGGATTCATTGCTCAACATGAATTGAAAGGTTTTACAAAGATTGATTTACCTCTGCCATTCAATGAAATGTACTGGAAAATGTTGAGTAAAACAGTTGAGTACAATATTAGAGATACGGTTTTACTTGAAAAGCTTGATAATAAATTGGCACATATCAATCTGTTGAATGAACTGAGAATCATTTGTAATGCTAACTTTGAATCAGTTTCATCATTCGGTCAAATTGATGCACTGATGGTATCGTATTTAAGGAACAAAGGAATAGCGTCAAAGAATAGTGACCCTCATATTGCTAAAGAAGAATATCCAGGGGCATTTGTGTTTGAGCCAATTCCTGGTGTTTATGACTGGATTACAGACTTCGACTTTGCATCTCTATATCCGAGTTTAATGATAACATATAATATCGGAGTGAATAGTTTTGTAATGAAGACAAAGGACCCACAGATTGGTTATGATCTTGTTTATGATAAAGAGAATCTTCCAGACAAAATTGAGATGATCATTGATCCGCTGTATAAGAAGCAGCTTGTACAAATGAATACAACCAAGTTGTACAAAAACATACAAGAACATGGATTAGTACATACAATTAATGGTTGTTTCTTTCAACCTCATGAAAAAGAATTTTCTGTCTTCGGTGAGGTTGTTGACATGTTAATGACTTCAAGAAAAGAATACAAGAGTCAAATGTTCAAGGAAGTCGATGAAAGTCCGGAATATAAATTCTTCTTTACAAGACAGTTGGTATATAAAGTTCTGGCGAATACACTTTATGGAGTTGTTGCAAATAAATCATTTAGATTCTTTGATACTTCATTGGCATCAGCAATTACACTTGGTGGACAAGAGGCATTGAAAACATCAATTGTTGAAGGTGATGCTTTCATGAGACATCTTGATACAGGAAAACCATATGTTGCACCACCAATTCTGACAAAACGAGAAATGTTTGAATCTAAAATGTCAGATAGAAGTAATGAATATATTATAACCGGAGATACAGATTCAATTTTCTGTTGTTTTGAAAATTTTAATTCTGAATTATCAATTGGAAATATTCAGAATTGGTGTAAACAGATTGAAAACTTTCTCAATGAAGATAGAATTGTTGAAGTCGTAAAATCACATAATGTTGACTTGGAATACAACAGATTGAAGTTGAAAAATGAGTTGGTCATATCTCGTGGTTTATTCCTGGCTAAAAAACGATACGCAATTCGTATTGTTAATAATGAAGGCAAAGATGTTGACAAAATTGCTTTCATGGGAGTTGAAATTAAGAGATCAGACTATCCAAGCAAATCAAAAGAGTTTTTGTCTGAACTTGCAGAAATGCTTCTTAAATCAGATAAAGTTTCGTTAAATAATTTGATGCAATTTGTGAATAGACAGGAACAAGAGTTTGTTAAAGCAATTCTGGATGGTGAAAAAGTTATCGCTCGACCTGTTTCATATGGTAAAAAGTTGAAGGACTATAAGGTAATTCCACAGGGTGTAAGAGCAATGGAAGCTTGGAATACACTAATGTATGATATTCACAAGACAGGAAACAGAGCATACATGTATTGGGTTCAGGGAATTGATCTTGAAACAGCTCCTAAAGATCTCAGAGAAAAATATCATGAGTATGTGAAGAATGGAAATAAATTAGAGGTTATTGCAATCCCGGATGAAGAAGCTCGACTACCAAATTTCTTTATCCCAAACAAACAAGCAGCATTAAAGTTCACATTCAAAGACAGATATGAACTAATGTTGAAACCGTTGGAAGTGAAGGTAAAAAAGAAGGAAGTTCTAACATTTTAATTAGAACATAAACATGAAAGGATTATATTATGGAAGAAGTTCGATTAATCGAAAATTTTGCAAGTTGGCAAGGTGAAGGACCAGACAGTGGGCAAGCAATGCTCATCTTGAGATTTAAGTCGTGTAATTTAAAATGTTCTTGGTGTGATACATCTGTAAAGATGAGGATCTCAGCAGAGTCACCTCACAAATTATCTGACATTCAAGATAGCATTAATAAAAACAGAGCAGGTATTCTTGTAACAGGTGGAGAACCAACTGTACCAAGACACTTTGACGAAGCAGTGACATTGTTAAATGCGTTGGAGTATCCAGTTGCTAATGTTGAATCAAATGGATTTCAACTTGAAGAGTTGATACAGGAAACACAGTTTAACAAAAATATCCACTTTATGTATTCACCCAAAATCTTCACAGCTGAGGATGTTGATGCTGCAGTAAAAAAGACAAAAGCCCTCCTGAGTTATCCAGATCTATTTATTAAAATTGTATATGAGGATCGTGTGTCGGTTAAGTCTTATCTTGACTGGTTGACAAGTGTTATTACAATGGATCTTGCGAATAGAGTATGGTTGATGCCTGAGGGAGTTACAAGGGCAGATTTAATAAGAAATTCAGAATCTGTGTTTGATGCTTGTGAAAAGTATAGATTCAATTTTTCATCAAGAAGCCATTTGATTTTTGGTTTCGTATAAAGAAGGGGAGGTGAACGGTATTAAGATGGCCAGCTATCATAAACACTATCAACCAGAAGAACATTCTGGAATATGTGTTGTTCGTCGAAAAGGCGAAGGAGACGAAGAGTTTATTAAACGATTTCGTAAAAAGTTTTCTAAGAGTGGTATTGCCAAAGAAGTTAGAGATCGAATGTTCTTTGAAAAACCAAGTCAGAAAAGAAGAAGAAAGAAAGCACAATCTATTCGATTGTTAGCCCGCGAGGCCGAAAAAGCTGATGAGATGCGAGATCGTTACAAGAAAATGAAGGCTAAACAGAAAAAACAGAGAGATCTAATAAATAAACCGAGAGGAGAACGACATGATAAACGCAGTAGGAGACAAGATAGTAGTAGAGTACCTGAGAAAAACGTCGACGTCAGCAGGGTTGCTAATTCCTGATATGGCGCAAGATCCACAGGGATATGGTAGGGTTTTATCCCTTGGAGAAGATTTAGCAGACAAGAGAGTCAAAGATGGAGATATTCTTGTTTTTCATACAAGAGCAGGTATGGACATGGTTCATGGTAAAAAGGTCTTGAAATGCCTGAAGTATGAAGAAGTCTATGGAGTTCTTGATGATCCAGACTTGGCAGGCAGACTTGAAACATTAGATTTTGGTGGAAAAACAGAGGGTTCGACTATCGTTTCACCAAGAAGGGAGGGGATCGTAATTGCCTCTTAATCTACAACATATAAATGCAACCAATTTGGGCGATGCATGGTTTCAAACTCTATTTAAAATGTTAGAGGAAGGAACTGTATTTAAGATTGACCGTGGATCATATGCTGGTCAAAAGCGTCTTGAATTTGATTGGATTACTGTTCATATTAAGAAACCAGGCGCTCGTCCATTGCTTCCTGAAATTGAAGCACATCATAATATTCCAAATCCTGTGGCAGCAGATTATCTTGATGATTACCTGCCTTATTTAATGACAGCAGAATTGAAAGATGGTGAATCATATACTTACGGTCAAAGACTGACTGGGTACCCTATCAAGTATCCCTTACATTTATCAAAAGAAGGTCATTGGCCAGGTATTCTGATTCATGAAATTGAAGAACTGTGTGATTTGGGTATTATTTACAACACAGGATTTTGGCATTTGAATCAAATTGAATTACTTATTTGGACGTACAAAAATAAGGGATTCAGAAACAATCAGATGGTGTTACAGGTGGCTCATCCAACAGATATGTTACTACAAGATCCACCGTGTTTAAGACAAATAGATACGAGGATTCAAGATGGAAAATTACATTTTTATCCTTATTTTAGGAGTTGGGATTTGTGGGGTGGTTTTCCTGCAAATCTGGGCGGCATTCAGCTTTTGAAAGAATATGTTGCATCAGAGATTGGAGTTGAAGATGGTGAGATCATTGCTACAAGTAAGGGTCTTCATATCTACGACTACTCATTCGATCTTGCAAAATGCTTAAGAATGCGAGACGATATACAGTTAAAGGGAGAGTGATATGTCTACTGTCATAGGGATCGTTAAAAATGGAAAAGTATGGATGGGAGCTGATAGTTACGCCACCACCAATGATGGAGAACGAAGACGCATAATATGTAATAAGATTTTTACAAATGGTCCTTACCTGATTGGTTATATTGGTAGTGTAAGAACAGGTCAGGTAGTAATGCCTCCACAATTTGAAGCTCCTGAAAATGTGTTTGATTTTCCTGATATGTTAATGGATCATTTTAAAGAAAAGGGTTGTTTGGCTACAAATTCAGAGGATCAAACTTCTTTTCTATTATCAAATTTTATAATAGGCACACCAGATGGAAAATTGTATGAACTTCTTGTTGATTTTCAGATGAATGAAATTGAAGATTTTACATCTATTGGTTCAGGATCTGCACATGCACTTGGATCATTATATACATCTAGAAAATGGAAGGATCAAGGGAAAAGAATACTTACAGCTTTAGAAATAGCAGCTGAATATGATGTTTCAACTGGTCCTCCATTTATTGTTGAAGAATTCCTTGAAGATTGAAAGCAGAGTTTAAATGTCTAAAATGTGGGGTTGAGTGGAAAGATCAACCTGGTCCAACACAATGCCCCACGTGCGGACACCTTTATGTTAAGTGGACAAACTACGAAGAAATGCGAAAAATGTGGGATAATACAGTGAAAATTAGGAACAAAGAATAAATGAAAACGTGGAGGAACTTATGGCGAGAAGTGGATATGTACTTGCTGGTTTTGAAACACTAGCAACAATCCTTGAATTATTTGTAACAGATCAGCGTGGTAGATGGACTGAAAATTTTACGAGAGCAGATATTTCACATTTTCTATCAGAAACATGCTCAGGATTTTTACATTCATATGGTCAAAATTTTCCAAACAAAAAGAAGTATGACAAGTATAATGAGCAAGAAGCAAACATGTTCAAAAAATGTCGAGAATGGGGATTTTTTGATAATTGTAATTTTATAGTTGATAGCGGTGGATTTCAAATCTCAACCGGTAAGTTGACCAGGAAAGAATCTGATTTACTTTTTCATATGTATTACGAATTTCTTGAAGAATATCACGAGGTTTATGATAAAGCATTTATCTTAGATATTCCACCTGGTCCCGGTTGTGAGATTTTTCATAATTTCTATGATGTTTATAAACAAAATCTTGACTCTTATGAAATAGCAAGGAAAATGCCTGAACATGTAAGAAAAAAGATTATTTATATTCATCACTTTAGAACACCAAAACTGTGGGAAATATACACGAAAATCTTAAAAGATTATGAGATGTTTCCAGAGTTTGAATATCATGGTACAGGCGGAATCGTTGCAAATATGTCGAGCGATATGTCAATACCATGTATCATTTATGTCCTACCTTTAATACCTCTTATTAATCAAGCACTGAAATACGGAAGAAATTATCTGAACTTTCACGTTTTGGGTGGAGCAAATTTCAGAGACGTTTTATTTTACGAACTCTTTAAAATTACAATGAAACGAAAACATAACTTTGATTTAAACATGACGTATGATTCATCTGGTCCGTATAAACAAGTAATGCATGCTAGATTTTTACATGCTAAAGATGATAAAGGTTACATAAGAAAAATGAGTATTAAACCAAAAGATATGGATAAGAGATTTTGGGAAGTATATGATGAAGATGCCAGTGAAGAAATTGGAAGTGGAATAACGACAGAACAACATTATCAATCTTTGATGAATGATCTCTCAGATAAATGGGGATTCAAACGAATAAATATTGATAGTGGATATGGAATGTACGAAAATAAATCTGGTATTTTGACAGAAACATTCCATGCAGATGTAAAAGCGTATTCAACTCTATACGCGTTAAATATTTACTCTGAAATACACAACGAAATGCGAGCGTTTGCTGAAAAGGTTTATCCAATTTATGAGTCTGGTTCAATGGAACAATTCTATGAAGAATGTTTTGAAATAACCAGAGTCATTAATCAAGGCAAACTTACGAAAAAACAAAAAATCAAATCATTCAGTATTCCAAAGTCATTGGACATGCTTGGTGATTTAGATGAAGATTACTGTGAATATCTGATAACTAAATATTTAGCAAAAGATGAGTTCATTGAACTAGACGATAAGACAAAGGTACTCACATGCTAAAAGATGATGGAGAAATTAGATATAACAAATTTTTAAAAGGTTTGATCAGTTTGAGAGAAGGAGAAGAATGGTGTGGCAAATGTCACGGTGACGGAGTTATTATCTGCAAAAGAGATTCAGGAATGTTTAAAAAAGGACATCCGCTTACATGTAGCGAATGTGTTGGGGATGGAAAGGTGGATTGGGTTGAAAAAGCAACAGGCAAAAAGCACAATGTTATCCATACCAATGCCGGTATCTACGTCGGAAAACTTAAAGCTTGAAGAAGGTGAAATGGTATGTGATAAATGTGAAGGTAAAGGCGGAAACGCTTACAATCAACCCTCAGATGATTTAACTAAACCACAATGGGTTAGATGCCAAAAATGTCAAGGTACAGGAAAAGTTGACTGGATTGAAAACGTAGTCGGTAAAAAACCACCCGATATGTTTGGCTCAAGTAGTACGTCTTCTATGTCTTCTGGTGGTACATTTGCTGTATCTCCTGGTATGAATAATTTTTTAGACAAGGAGGCGCTTGATGTTATGTCGAAGCATCTTGCTGACGAAATTGATAAAGAAATCCTGGAATCCCTTATGGTTGATTTGGAACAAACAAATAAGAAAATGAAAAAAGCAGCAAATGTTTTTGCTGACATGGGAGGGCCAGTTTTTGATAACAGAATCATTTCTAAATTCATGCTTTTCTTTGCTACTAAACCCAAAGTCGAAACTAAAGAAAACTGGGGCATTGTATCGAGATGTAATTAATATTTTAGAGTTTAGTGATTCAAGAGAATCATATGAAATTCCACTTCCAGTTAAAAGTAAATTGGAATTTCTAAGAAAAATTTCTGAAATGCTTCTTGCAGGAAAAACTATAGAAAGTGTTATAGACAGCGTTTCATTAAGTGAAAAATTCAAACAGCACCAAGATTTTTTAGAATTAAAGATCACAGAGAGTTTAAACGAGGCTACCTTTCAGGACTATCTTAGACAGATAAGAATCAGGAAGAAGATTGGAGCATTGTTTCAAAATTATGATGAACTAAACAAAGTATTAGATTCAATAAAGGATGGATCATTTGATTCAATTGATGATCTAGTAGACGATTATGAAATTACAATAAAAACTCTTTATACAAATATGATGGAGAGTAATCGAGCTGTAACAATTGAATCTGCTTCATCCCTTGATCTCAATAAAGATGATTATGAATCGGTGATAAATATGATAACAAAAAAGTATGAGAAAACGAACAAAACACCAAGTGGATTTAGACTTCTTGACAGTACTGATTATTTGAATGGAGGATATGAAGCATCAAGATTGTATGTTTGGGGAGGTGGATCAGGAGCAGGAAAATCGACTCTGTTAAACAATTCAATATACAGAGCAGCTTTAAGTCATCAAAATTTAACATTTGATGGTGCAAGCAAAGTACCAGTTCCTGGTGAGATTCATAACGTTTATATTTATGTAACTCTTGAGAATACAATTGAAGAAGCTCTCATGAGAACATATCAACCAATGTTTGGCAAAACAACACCTGAATTGATTTCAGATATTCAGCATGGTGTTAAAATTGGTGATGAAATTAAAGCCCAACTTGATAAAAACAGTGCAACAATTATAATGAAATATTTTCCAGCAATGAGTGTTAGTACTCTTGATCTAATGGGTGTTGTTGATGAAGTAATTGATGAATATGGAATAGATGCAATCAGAGGTTTGTATGTTGATTATCTTGACCTTTTAAAGACTGACACTCGATATGATATATACAGATTGGAACTTGGGCATATCACGTTAGCATTGAAAACACTAGCAGTTCAATATAATATTCCAGTTGTAACTGCAACACAGTTATCAAGAAAGGTTTACAACATTCAAGAATCAAGAGAATTGAATCTAGATCAAATGTCAGAATCTATTAAGAAAGTTGAACATGCTGACTTTGTTGGTCTACTTGGTAAAGATCAGAATGATAATACAATTGTGCATGGAAAAATTGGTAAAAATAGAGCAGGTAAAAGTAACATTGCTTTGCAATTTAATGTTGATTTTTCAAAGTTTATATTCACTGATGCTTTAGTTGCAGCAAATAGATCAAGAGCAGATGCAACTGACAGCAATAGTCAACTATTATCATTTGATGGGCTGGGATCAAATTTCTAAGAAACGAACTGAGAAGAAATGTCATTAAAGTTCAGAACAAATTATAAAACATGAAAATGTTACGACAAACCGTTGTTATTATATCCTAGTAGGAGGAAACACTAAAATGAGTACTACGAAAAAATCCTATATGAGTTTACTCAAGGAAGCTATTGCTGAGTTTGATACCAGTGATAATCTCGAAGTTAAAGGCCCCATGTTAGACCCGATCTTGTCGTGGGATGGACAGGGAGAACTACCGATCTATAAGGATGCAGCAAGCATTCTTGAAAGGTATTACTTTAATGAAAACAATGATAAAGGCATTAATGTTGTGGACGAAGGTTCAGAACTAGAAGCCGCTTATCAGAACGACAAAGGCGATGCATCTGGAGAAGCAATGAAAAATGCTAAAGGCACAGGTACCGAACAAGCTGGTACAAGTGACTCTAACACAATCTTAGGCTCAAAAGATGAAAAAGAGAAAGACATTGCTAAAGAAGGTCTTCAACGTGAGCAGGAAGAAGATGAAGAAGATGATGATGATGCTGAAGATCTTGAAGAAAAAGCTCATGGCAAAAATGCTGTCAAAGCAAAAAAATACACAGCTGAGACTGAAGAACTTGACATGGAAAACGCCATCATTGAAAAACTTATCTCTGAGATGGAAGATGAAGACTCAGACGAAGATGAGAAAGAAGATGAGAAAGAAGTGGAAGAAGGTACAAAAATCATGGGTTATACCGGTGATGATGTAGCTCCTGGCATGCAAGCCAAAGACGAAAAGAAAGCATCAGGCCCAGAAGAAGACACAAAAGGCGCTGGAACTGAGCAAGCTGGAACAGGCGTGGATGCTGGTCAAGTCCCACCTCGTAAAGACATGCATGATAAAATGGTCAAACCTAAAACCTACACCGATGAAAATTCTATGATCGAGGCAGCTCTTGCGGAATTGGAAGAAGAGATTTCTGAGCAAGATGAAATGCCGCCAGCTCCTAAGGGAGACGAAGGTGACGACGAAGAAGATCTAGATGTAGATAAGGAAATGACCAAGGAAGCAGCAGCAGCAAGTGCAGTTCCTGGCGGACCTGGTCCAAAGGATAAAGGTGATGATAAGGAAGATGACGAAAGTTATTACGCAGAAGCTTTCGAACTTTTCAAAGAAGCGATTAAAGACGAAGACTAATCAACTTTTAAATGAGTGGGTGCACTTAGTACCCACTCATCTAAGAAGGAGCGAATAATGGATAACGTTGTAACTTATAGAGTGCGAGTATTTTCTAAAAATGCTTTCATTATTTTTAGATCAAAAAAGTTACGAACGCCAGTCGAATGTCATAATGTTCACGAACATGAACTTGATGTTTTAAAACTACAAATGACAAAAGATGCTTTGAAATTTCAAATTATTAGAGAAGCTGACGTTTTAGAAAAAGTTATCGAACCATTGATCATTGAAAAACGTGACAAAGATGTAAAAGTTGAGGAATTGTATGATCCAGAACTTGAATCCAATTCAACTATGGATAAACTTATAGCAGAAGAAAAGGCGAATAAAGAATGAGAATAATAAATATACATCAAAGTGATGCTGAAACTATTTCGGTTTTTGATGATAGCAATGAACCATTAGATGAGTATTGTGTACAATTAGCAAATCTTATGAAAATGGGGAATGTTGCTGTCCTGAAAACGTCTAGCGCTTCGGTTGTCCTCAGGCCAAGTAAGATTGTAGGTATTAAAGTTGAAGATGGTGCAGTTATACAAGAGATTGAAACCCCACCCGCATCGACACCCCAACCTGAGGAGTGCCAAGCAAAACAAGAAGTCTTAGAGGATATTATTACAGATGTTGACAACTAACGTATTAATCCTCGTTGGCATGTTTATTTTTGCTGGTTGCTTCTTATTCGGACTTAGAACAATCCTAAATCATAAACGAACCCAACGGATTATAACCAACTTTGCAGATTATACATCTGTACTTCAATATTATATGGAAAAAGCGTATGATATGATCCACAAAGATCGTATTCTTATTTATTCTCTTGAAGCGACAAGAGTTCCGGAAGAACAAATAAATGTAGTATCAAGGGATTTTATTACTCTAGTTGAAAAAATGATAGGACCACGACTTCTAAATGAGTTCATATTTCTTTATGGAAATTATGAGACTTTTATCTTTGTTATGGCTGAATACTTCAGTACAAATTATGAAAATGATGCAATAAGAGGAGATTCAATAGGAGAGATGATGGAGTCTGAGTCCCATTTGGAGACTTAAGATGGAAATACTGGAAGAATATCTCAACATTTTAAACGAGAAACCGAAGAGGACCACTAGAACATCGATTTCTCGTAATGTTAAAATTAAGAGAGCAACGGGTCAACTTGGAACTGTAATGGCAAGACAAAAGAATGACCCTATGTATAAAAGAATGGTTTATTTTAGAACACAATATTTTAAATATAGAGAAATGATCCGAAAGAAGTACAGTCCAAGAGTACGAAGTAAAGCAAGGAGATAAATATGTCGAGTATTAATACCATACTCAATAAACTTAAGACAACAATAGTCCAAACTCAGACTAAGAAGATTGATGCAAAACTTGATCAAGCTGTTGCTGATATTGTTTCTTATAGGAGTCACTCGGGACGAAATGGTTATATTGAGTTAGTTCGTAGTCTGATTTCAAAAACTGCCGACGTTAAAATCACTGGATCAGGCGGAGGTTTATTCTCACAAGGTGCTACACCAGTAGCATTTGGTCAGGGTGCAAGAATTGCGAGATATAAATCATATCAAGCGACTATTTCCTTAATCAACTATGCGATGCGAGCTCTAAATGTTTTAGTTGATAATATTTTATCTCCAGACGATATTACAAAACAAGCTCTTGAAATTAAACCTAAACTTTCTTTAAATGATGATACACCAATAGCCTCAAAAGTGAGATATGTAAAGGAAGTTATTGAGCAAGTCAAACTAGAAAGAAAACTTGATGTGATTGTAAGAAGTACATTGTTATTTGGTGATTTGTTTTGTGAAGTCGGAGGACCTAAAGATGCATTAACAAGTCAAACTCTTTTAACAGAAGGAAATCAGTATGCACAGACAATTAATGATCAGTATGATTCTGGAATGAGAGAAAAAATCACCCATCAAGTTAAGGATGGTATTTTTCAATTTGATCTTGATTATACAGCATTGAGTGAAATAGATGTTTTACCCGATAAGAAAAAAGAGAGAAAAAAATCAAAAGCTATTGCAAATTTACATTTAATATTTCATGATCCACAATTTGTTATTAAACTTCAAAGCGCTATGTTTCCTCTATGTTTTGGCTATTTAGTATTTCCTGTAAGAGCGGCCATGCCTGGTACAGCCCTTGCAGATGATGCTATCAATAATATTTGTATCGCTATCATTAAAAGTTTAAGGGCAAAGATTCCTCAAATGAAGGAATTTAAAGATGATAAAGAACTAAAAGATATTCTTACTGCACTGGTTAATAATTCAGATCTGAATCATGCAATGGATATTAGATATATTCCACCCGATAAGATGGTTCACTTCTTTGTACCAACTACAAAATACTATCCGTATGGTGAGTCAATATTTGATAGCACACAATACACATCAAAAGTTTTAATATCATTAGAAACAGCACTGGCCGTTCAGCGATTATCACGGTCCACAGAAAAGCGTAAAATCGCAATCGAAGTGGGGTTGCCTCGTGATGCTCGTAAAGCTATCGAGTTGATGAAAGAAGAGTTCCGTAAAAGAAAAGTCAGTCTTGATAGTTTTGGTAGTGTTGATACTATTCCAAGTATGATTACAACATTTGAAGATGTTTACATCCCACAAAAGGATGGTAAAGCGTTTGTTGATATTTCTACATTCAATGAAGGCAATGTGGATGTTAGAAGTAAAGTTGATGAATTAAAGTTTATGAGAGATCAAATGGTTTCTAGTTTAGGTGTTCCTCCTGCCTTTCTTGGCATTGAAGAAAACCTTTCAAATAAAGCAGCATTAAGTGAAGAGAATATTTTATTTGCTAGAACTGTTATTGGGCATCAAAAATATTTAACACATCAACTTCAAGATTTAGTACAAAAAATATTTGATATAATTGATCCAGAAGAAGCACTCACAATATTAGATGAAGTTGAAGTTGCTCTACCTGTACCAAGATCATTACAATTTGAAAGAGAAGCTCGATATATGAATGAATTATCTACCCTGGTCGAAAATCTTGAAAGAATCGGTATTCCGAAAGGTTATTCAACTAAGAAATATCTATCGCAGATTGACTGGGAAGAAGTTAAGAAATATGATATTGATGATAAAATTGACAAGACTCTTGATCCGTCTAAGAAAGAAGACGAAATGGGAGGCCTTGGAGGTATAGGCGGTGGCTTCGGTGCTGAAGGCGGCTATGGAGGCGGACTATAAAAATGAAA
>Ga0307379_10003439_pt1 | contig 23076 bp, 25 predicted proteins | sample UN2MG_FD_202237 | JGI IMG/M metagenome (GOLD analysis project Ga0307379, IMG submission 202237) | Soil microbial communities from Risofladan, Vaasa, Finland - UN-2 | ecosystem: Environmental > Terrestrial > Soil > Coastal area > Acid sulfate soil | place: Finland: Risofladan, Vaasa | collected... | reverse complement strand
AGGATGCCACCTTTGACATGTTGACAAATAGCTCTTTCCCTCAGAACGAAACGGGCTTGCCATTAAAGGCAGGCCTTTATTGATTAGGTATACTATAATCTGTTTTTGGATAAAAATCAAGGTATTTAAAAAAATAAAGCTTTCGTACCAAATACTTGAAAATAAGGAAACTTCATCTTACATCTGCTAATCACAATATCAGCTTTTGGGATGTGAGGTCAAATCAGGAGCTGGTTTTAGCCCATTTTGACAGCCGTTACTGAGCCGGATCAAGGTTCTTCCTATCGAAATCTTGGCTCATCCTCAATATAAAGAGGTGACGGTAAATCATATACATACATCGTTGTGTCATCAACCGCTTTGATGACCGCATGATCCCAGGCAAAAAACAGATATCCATAGAATTGATCATCTGGTCCCAATATCCTCCAGAGTCTTGGATCAAACTCAATATAGGTTCCAATCCAACCGATGAGCTCTAACAATGTTTCCTTATCTTCTACCTTGATCCATTTATCGCCTATCAGGGTTTTGTCGTCATTTTTCGGATCAAACATGATAGCCGCTGCCGTTTCAACAGATAGTCCAGCATAATAAATGGTGTAATCCTGCCAATTCTTTTCTAATTCTTGAAGGCTGACCTTCTCCTCGTGCCTGGATAGTACCCTGATTTTCCCATAGCTTTTGAGCCATGAACACCCATAGATGAGAAACAACGCGATAAGGCCGAAAATTGTCAGATATATATATTTTTTCATGTTTGTGTTATTTTGCCTTATTCTATTCAATGAGTGAAAATTATCCTGCCTACCTACAATGCAAAAGCCCTAAAAAGGTACAATAATTTCTTTTGAACTTTCATATTGTTACTTCAAGAGATCTCTTTATTATTTCAGAAAAAAGATGGATACGGGATTCAGATCAAAAGCAAGTGAGCATGGGCACAATAGGTGTGCAGGCATTATTGTCAGATATAATAGGAGAAAGATTACATGGCTAAGTCGAATATCCGTGTATTGTTACCATAATTCAATTCTTGATTATTTTCAAGAAGAAATGATAAGTTACAATTGATCAACACAAAAAAAGGGGGAGATGATGTCTGAAGGAAAGACAACTTCAAGCCTTAGACTCATACAGGAAGCAGATATAAAATATAAAATGGTGCTCATCAGGGTTGACCATAATACAGTCAAAAAAGGGAAAATAAAAGACGCTTCAAGAATTGATGCAAGCCTCGGCACCCTCTTCAATATTGTTTCAAGGGGTGGAAAACCAATCTTGACGACCCATATTGGAAGGCCGAGGGATAAAAAAACCGGAAAGATAGACTGCTTGCCTGATAGATCAGTAAGTCCGATTGTTGCCTATTTAGAAAAAAAATTACGGATAAAGATCGAGGTTCCAGACTTTAGTATCCACCCTGAAATTGGGATAACCAATATTGATAGATCTATTTTGGCATCTATTCTAAGGTTAAGAGAGGGTGAAACAGGAGCTGTTTTATCTTCCGAATATCAGATGGTTTCAAGGCGAACAGGCAGACGGACCAGAACGCGCCAGGCTTGCCAGGCAGTTAGCCAGCCTGGCAGGTATCTATGTAAATGATGCCTTTGGCTCATGGAGACCTCATGTGTCTACCTTTGATATTACAAAATATCTTCCTTCTTATGCGGGTTTTTTACTCCAGGAGGAGATCAAAAACCTTGAAAAGGTTCTTAAACCCACTCGACCTTTTTTAGCGATAGTGGCTGGGACTAAATACGACACAAAGATAGATCCTGTTAAAAAATTATACAAAAGGGTAGATCATTTGATTTTAGGCGGAGTCATGCATAACACCTTTCTTTGTGCGAAATATGGTGTAAAAATAGCTGGTGTTCCAAAAGAAAATATTGATCTTGCTCAAGAGCTTGTCCAGTTAGATAAACAAGAAGGTAAAATAGTAGAGCTTCCGCTGCTTGTGGAATCCGAAAATCTTGGAGAAAGGAAAGAAGGAAAAACCAAAACCATAGCTGTTAAAGATTTCAAGAAAGGGGAGAGATATAATTACATCCTCGATGCTGATCCAGACTCATTTCATGACAGCCCTATCTTAGATGTAATTCACTCGGCCAAGACCATTCTTGTTAATGCAGTAACGGGTCTTATTCCGCACTTTCGGGAGGGATCACAGGCCCTTATGAGGCGGTAGATGGGAACAGCCAGGCCCTGAAACTATACGGAGGAGGGGATACCATCGAGGAATTAAAATATTCATGCCCTGGTATATATATGACGGGTCTGGACAATCCTCACTGTTATTATTTTACAGGTGGGGGAACGGTTCTCAAGGCGTTAGAGGAAGGAAGCCCTTTTAAAATAAAACCTGTAGAGCGACTCTTAAGAAAATAATTATAATGACACCTACACCAATCTTTGATCCTCAAGCAAAGGGCAGGTGTATGAGGATCGCTGCCTTTATGTCAGGCTCAGGAACCAATGTGATCCGGCTGCTTGAAAGAGAAAAGGAACTGGAAAAGGAGCCTGGTGGACCCCCCTTTCACATTATCTTCATCTTTAGTGACCGTTCTGATGGTGGTTCAGCAGGGGAAAAAATTGCCCTTGATAGTGGAATCCCCTATTTCAGTTACGATATAAGAAAATTCTATTCCTTAAAGGGATTAAAGAGGTCTGCCTTAACCCCGGCAACTTTATCAGCCAGGAGGGAGTTTGACTCTGTAGCCTCTCGTTTGATCAAGGCCTTTGATATAGATATAATAGCCCTGGCAGGATATATGAGTTATCTCACATTACATAGATGTGTCAATGTGCATCCAGCTGATCTTTCTATACTTACATCCGATGGAAAAAGGAAGTATGTGGGTGATTATGCAGTGGGAGACGCAATAGCCAATGGAGAAACCTCTCTACGTTCCTCAACCATCTGGATAGATGCAGGGGTAGACACTGGACCCATCTTGATGGTCTCAAATGCCCTTACAGTAACCTTACCTTCTCCATTACCAGATTTACTTAAAGACAGAGAAGCCTTTAAAAAAGTGGTAGATTCACATCAGAAGCGTCTTAAAGAGTTAGGTGACTGGAAAATTTTCCCTCAAACAGTGGAGATGATAGCAAGGGGGCGCTTTTCTATAGATGAAGATAATAATGTGTATGTAGATGGACAACCTATTCCTAAAGGGTATCGGCTTGAGGAATAAGCCTGAAAGAATAAAAAGCAGGATAAAGGGATTTTTTATTTAAAAAAGGAGAGAGCATGACCATAACAAATGTCAAAGAGGTTTTCACCGAGATGTCAAAGATTTTCAACCCTGGTGCTGCACAGGGTTTAAATGTAGCCTTCCAGTTCGATATCACTGGAGATGGCGGAGGAAGCTGGAATATAGGGATCAATGATAGTGTCTGTCAAATTCAGGAAGGTACTCATGAGGCACCAAACGTAACTTTAACTATGTCCTGTGAAACATGGCTTTCCATTGTCAATAGGGAGCTGAACGCCATGCAGGCGTTCATGGGAGGTCAACTTAGGGTCAGTGGAGACATCATGCTGGCTCAGCGGATTCCAGAACTATTTCTGTTCTAAAGAGATACGGTCCTTCTAGCATGTATCAAGGAGTTTTAGCTGGGCCTAAGTCAAGTCGGCAAAAGGAAAAGCTACAAGGAGGTTAAGCACTACAAGAGACGAAAAAGATGGCTTTCCTGATCCCCACCTTTAATTAACCATGCATAAAAACCTATATAGAAAAGAACATCGCCTTTTCAGAGAACGATTTAAGAGCTTTCTATCTAAAGAAATAATCCCGTTTTATGACCAGTGGGAGAAAGAGGGGATTATTCCTAAGGAAGTCTGGAAAAAAATGGGCCAGAATGGATATCTGTGTCCCTGGGTTGAAAAAGAATATGGTGGTGCAGGACTTGGACTTGAGTTCTCCTTTATTATCACTGAAGAGATGGCCTATGCTGGTGTATATGGCCTTATGGCTGGACTTCACAGTGATATTGTGGCCCCATATATACATACCTTCGGAGACAAAGCGCAGAAAAAAAAGTGGCTTCCTGACTGCATTTCAGGTGATATAATTCTTGCTGTGGCTATGACGGAACCGGGTGCTGGCTCAGATTTATCCTCAATTAGAACAACTGCCGTGAGAGAGGGAGAAAACTATATCATTAATGGAGAGAAGGTATTTATCTCTAATGGCATACTATCTAACCTTATTGTGGTTGCCTGTAAAACAGAGATAGAATCTAGATCTCCCTATAAAGATATCAGCCTTATCTGTGTGGAGGATGGCTCACCTGGGTTTTCCAGGGGTAGAAATCTGGAAAAAACAGGGTGGCATAGTCAGGATACAGGTGAACTTATATTCAGAGACTGTCAGGTACCTGTATCCAACCTCTTGGGAGAGGAAGGAGAAGGCTTTTATTATATGATGGAAAAACTCCAGCAAGAGAGGCTTGTAAGCGCTATCATGTCTCAGGCATCAGCAGAGGCTGCATTTAATATGACTCTTGATTCTTACAAACAAAGGAAAGGCTTACATCAGTCGGAGATACCGATTGATGCAAACGGGATAGCGGAGATGGCGACTGATATTGAGATAGGACGCACCTTTTTAAATAGTCTTATCTATTATCACATTAATGGTGAAGATATCATTAAAAAGGTATCAATGGCCAAATGGTGGACCTCTGATATGGCCAATAGGGTTATATCTCAGTGCATGGAACTATACAGAGATTATGGCTACTTAGAAGACTATAAAGTTGGTAGGTTTTTTAGGGATGTTAGGGCACACCCTATCTATGCAGGGACTAATGAGATTATGAAGAGGATTATAGGGAGAAAATTGGGAATTTGATGGATTTTCATTTAACCACTGAACAGAGAGATATCCAAGAGGCGGCCAGCGAGTTTGCCAAAGGAAAATTTGATCCAGATGCTGCTCTCGATTATGATTTAAGACAGCAATTTCCATTAAACATCTGGAAAAATGCCTGTGAGCTTGGATTCATAGGGATTCACTTTCCTGAAGAGTATGGTGGTCAGGAGCTTGGACTTTTAGAGAACACCCTGATAGCAGAGGCGTTTTGCCGGCAAGATTCAGGCATAGGAATGGCATTGGCGCTTTCAGATTTTGGCTCAGAAATGATTGCAAGAAATGGAAATGAAGATCAGAAAAAGAAAATCCTGCCTTTTATTGCACACGGGGAAGGCATCGTTACAAGTGCCTTCTTAGAGGAAGGGTATTTTCTTGCACCCTTAGCAACCACTGCAAAAATAAGTAAAGACGGATGCATGATTAATGGAATGAAGTCCTTTGTTACACTTGGAAGCATAGCCGACTATATAATCGTTGTCTGCCAAACCAGGCTGGATACACCGCATGCACAAACCGTTATTCTGCTTGAAAGAGAGATAGATGGAATAGAGGTATCAAGTATGGGAGAAAAGGTGGGCATGAGGATGATTCCAGTGGACCAGGTTGCTTTCACCAATGTTTGTGTTCCAGCAGAGAATATAATTGGGCAAGAAGACACAGGTTATTTTCAGCTGCAAGATTTTTTCAATGAGATGAGGATTAAAACCGGTGCCATGGGCATAGGTATTGCTCAGGGCGGACTGGATAAGGCATTAGAGTATAGTAAAAAAAGAGAGCAGTTTGGTAAACCGATTGCAAGCTTTGATGCCGTAAGGAACAAACTGGCAGATATGTATATAGATGTGGAAATGGCGCGGCTTATAACCTATAAGGCAGCTTGGTCGTTTGATAAGGGAAAACCTGATTCTCGAGCAATTCTAATGTCCAAGATGATTGCCTCAAAGGCAGCATATAGGAATGCATATGAAGCTGTCCAGATCCATGGGGGGTATGGGTATATGACAGAGGGCCATATTGAGCATTTTTACAGAGATGCAAAAGTGCTTGATCTTTTTTTAGAACCAGGGCAAATACAGAGAAACATGCTTGCCGATCACATAACTGGTAAGGCTCGTGAGAGATAAATAAATATGTGGAAAAATCGAAGGTTTCAATAAGAGGGAGACAACATTGTGGAAAATTATGTGATTGTGAGTGCCAAAAGAAGCCCTTTTGGTCGGTACTTAGGTTCCCTGTCAGAAATGGAACCACTTGATGTGGCTGTCCATGTGGCTAAAGCAACTCTTACGGCACCAGGAAGGGATATAACCAATGATATAGATCAGATCTTCGTGGGTAACTGTATACCGAGTTCCTTTGAAGCAGGTTCTGTTACTGGCAGACAGATCGGCCTCAAACTGGAGCGAGATGTCTTTACTACTACACTGGACACGGCCTGTTGTTCCCCCCTTACGGGTCTCCGCATGGCTCTCTGGGGGATGCGTCTTGGCGAGCTCGAATCAGCGCTGGTCATAGGGGTAGAGGCCATGAGCCGTGTACCTCATTTCAGTCGACAGTTGAGAGTTGGCGTGAGGATTGGAGAGGTGAATCTTACTGATCCTATCTACCCTATCTCCTATCCTGGATATAATTCAGTAGCAGTGGACGCCTCCGATGGAGCGGAAAAGTATGGTATTTCCAAGAGGATGCTCGATACCTTTGCCATGGGCTCGCACCTGAAATGGGCAGATGCTATGAATGCGGGGAAATTTGAAGATGAAATTGTTCCCATAAAAGTAAGAAAAGGACGAAAGGAATATCTTTTTTTGGCGGATGAAATGCCGAGGCCCAATGGAAGTGTCGCCCTTATTGAGATGCTTCCTACTGTATTTGGCTCAAAGACGACTACTCCCGGAAATGCTCCGGGGCTAAACGATGGCGCCTCTGCCATGGTAGCAATGACAGAGAAGAAGGCAAAATCCTTGGGTCTCCCAATACTTGGAACCATAGTAGATCAAACTGGTGAAACCGATATGCCCTATGGTATTTCCTGGATACCGGCTATGAGCATAAAAAAGGTACTGGACAGAAACGGGATGACCATTGATGATATGGATCTCATTGAGATTAACGAGGCCTTTGCAGCCATGCCACTTGTGAGCACCAAGATTTTGGCTGGGGAAGATGAGCAAAAATGGTATGAACTACTCAGAAAAACCAATGTCAACGGTGGGGCGGTAGCAATCGGTCACCCGGTGGGCGCATCAGGCCTTCGGATAGCGATGGCCTTGATGTATGAACTAAGGCGACGTGGCGGTGGTCAAGGGGTGGCTGCCATTTGTGGAGGATTGACACAGGGGGAGGGGGTTATTATTCGAGTTTAGGAGATGTCTGAGGCACAGCAATACATATTTAGAGCTTTGCAAAACCTGACAATTTTTGTCATCCCAATGAAGAGGGTGGACTTTTCTGAGGTGACTGGTGTAAGGGCGCTGTCTTTTCGCAACTTATCAGTGGGGGAAACCGCAGGCCCCGATTTATCGGGGCAATGCGGAGGGGGCAAAACTCCCCCGCAGATAAGTTGCTGAAAAGACCAGCCCGGGAGCCTTGGAACTGAAGAAAAGCCCATCCTCGTTAAGAAAATAGGAGTTATGCAAAGCTTTCATATTATACATATGTTGGTAAAACGAATTACTATCTTGAATAGGTAGCTAACAAAATTCAAAGGAGATAATAGCGTGCAGGAGCTCAGATATAAAATCGATAGGGAAAAGAGTGTAGCAATTTTTGATATTGATACAGCTGGACCTGTTAATACCATTGGTGAGCAATTTATTACAGAGTTGGGAGAGGCCACAGAAAAGGCTAAAAGCGACAAGGTTAAAGGCGTTATTTTAACATCAGCAAAGGCAAAGAGTTTCTTGGATGGAGCCAACCTTATGGAGATCATGAAGGACCCGTCGCCTCTTAATGTAAAACATCTGGTCCTGAAACTTCATGAGACACTGGGGGCATTGGCTAAAAGTCCCTTTCCGGTCGTGGCCGTCCTGGTGGGCCAAACAGCCCTTGGAGGTGGTTTTGAGGTCCTTTTGTGGGGCTGTGATCATATATTTGCTACCTCTGGATCAAAATTGGGGCTTCCTGAGATCAATGTAGGCCTCTTTCCCGCTGGTGGCGGACCTGAAATTCTCAGAAGGGCTATGGGACTCAAGACTGCTTTGGATATTATTCTGGATGGAAGGGTTCTGCCCGTGGAATTTTACTCACCTTTAGGGTTGGTGACCATGGTCTCAAAGGATGAGATTTTCTTCGAGGCGGAAAAATGGATTGAGAACAATAAAGGTATAGTGAACAGAAACTACGATCCTGAGTGGAAGGAACCCAATCTGTTGAGTATAGAGGAACAGCAGACACTTATTAAAAATGCCCGTGAGCGTTATACTGTGTGCCCGGAGAAACCGTATTTCAAGGCAGCTATTGATGCAATTGAAGAGGGCCTTGGCTTACCCTTCGAGGAGGCTGTCCGAAATGAGGTGGAACATTTTGCTCCATTAATTGTAGAACCTAATGTCAAAAACAAGATTGATCTCTTTTTTTCTTTAACAAGCCTCGCACCCAAACTCGCAACAATTGATCGCAAAAAAGCCATACTGGCACCAGAGATAGCCATCATTGGTGCCGGGTTAATGGGGCAGGGAATAGCCCAGATCTGCGCTGATAATGGCATGAAGGTAGCGCTCTTTGATGTGGATGAACAGACAGCACAGGCAGGAAGAGAAAAGATCGGTAATGGTTTGGAATTATTAGTTAAAAAAGGCCGTTGGCTCCCAGAGCGGAAAGAACGAGTCATGAATAATATTCGGCCCATGGAGAATTATGGAGAGCTCAAGAGCACTCACCTGGTTATAGAGGCGGTGTTCGAGGATTTGGATCTAAAGCAAAAGATTCTCAAACAGGTACAGGATGTCAATGCTGATATCATTTTTGCCTCCAACACCTCTACTATCCCGATGGAGGAAATTTCAGCACACTCAGATCGGCCAGAACAGGTAGTTGGGATGCACTACTTTTCGCCCGTACCCCTAATGCCTCTACTGGAAGTAATTCAGGGTCCTAAGACCTCTGAAACAGCACTTGCCACCGCAGTGACTTCTGGTCGTCAGCAGGGAAAGACCTGCATCATCGTGGGTGATGGGCCTGGATTTTATACCAGCCGCACCTTTGGGGTGTTTGTGATGACTGGTTTTTATCTGGCAGAAATGGGGCTCGACCCGTGGAAAATAGACCGTCTGGCCCTTGAGGCAGGCTTTCCTCAGGGACCCCTGCATGTGTATGGCACTGCAGGCGGAAATGTAGTGTACCATGCGGGCCTTTTCATGAAATCCCGAATTCCTGACCTGTTGCCTGTACCAGAGACTCTCATAAGGATGTATGAGGCTGGCTATACTGGTGCTGGCAAACCCTGCTTTTATAAAGACGGCCTCAAGCCTGATACATCGGCCTTGGAATTTGTCGTTCGCACTACATCTTTTCCCATTCCTGAAAGGGATGAGGCAAAGGAGATGCTTTTGCTTGCCATGGTAAACCAGGCCTTTCTTTGTCTGGATGAGGGCGTTGTGCGAGACTACTTGAGCATGGATATTGGAGCCATATTGGGGATTGGATTCCCCGATTGCTGGCATGGCCCTGCCCGTTATGTGAGCCAGAAGGGCGTACGAGCAATCCAGGGGAGAATACAGGCAATTTATGACAAATACAGCCTTTCATTTTTCAAGCCTGCCAAGGAGTTTGAGAGATTAATTGCTTGTGGTGTGGACAGAGGGCTGATTTAACAGGCACGTTATGGAAAGGCGAGAGAATAGAGGAGTGATAACATTTTATGTCGCATGATTTTAATCTTTCAAGAGAAAGGATGGTAAAAAATCAGTTAATCGCCCGTGGTATTAAAGATGAAAGAGTTCTTCAGGTTATGGGCAAAATCCCCAGGCACCTTTTTATTGAAGACGCCCTGTATGGAGAAGCATATAATGACCACCCAGTTCCTATAGGTGAGAAACAGACTATATCACAGCCGTATATCGTAGCACTCATGACAGAGGCATTGGAGTTGAAGGAAAACGAGAACACCTTAGAGATAGGAACAGGTTCTGGCTATCAGACAGCAATTTTAGCTGAATTGTCGAGCAGGGTGTATACTATTGAGAGAATCAAGTCATTACTGAGAAACGCAAGAAAACTACTGTCTCAGCTGGGATATGATAATATCCTTTTTAAAGCCTTTGATGGAACCCTGGGCTGGAAGGAATATGCCCCTTTTGATGCTATCATGGTAACGGCTGGTGCCCCACATTTAGCAAAGCCCCTTATCGATCAGCTGGCAGATAATGGGCGGATGATTATCCCTGTTGGTGACAGATACAGCCAAGAATTGATAAAGGTTGTCAGAAAGGGAAAAGAATTAGAACAAGAGAGTTTAGGAGGATGCCGTTTTGTTAATCTCATTGGTGCCCACGGCTGGTCGGATTAAGGAAAGTGCCTAAAGTGCCTAAAGTTATGAGTGCCTAAAGTTTGTTGTTCGTTGCTCCGCCGCCGGATGAACGGTGAACAGTGAACGTCTTATAGGAGATTTGAATGAAATTTAATGAATTTCCAGAGGATATCAGAAAATATCTTATACCTAAACCATCAGGTAGAATGTTGTATCGGTGCCTTGAATGCAGGGATGAGTTTGATATTGATCAATTACTTTATACCTGCCCATCATGTGGCGGGTTATTAATGCTGTATCACAAGGGAGAAGAAGAAATACAAGGGAGAAATGGTGATTTATGGAGACGAATCTTTGACTACAGGAGGATGCTTAATTTCAACCCCCTTAAGGGTATTTTCTGCTATTATGAGTTCATTGCCCCCGTTATCCCTTTGGAATTCATACTATATCTCGGAGAAGCACATACCCCCATTGTTATGGCCAACCAAAATCTCGAATCAGCCATAGGCGGACCATTCTATTTTAAAAATGAAGGACTGAATCCGAGCCTATCGTTTAAAGATAGAGGAATGGCCTGTGCGCTAAGTTTTTTAAATTACTTTGCAAAAAATAACAATATAAAAGATTTATTAACCATATGCGCCTCTACTGGTGATACCTCCGCCTCAGGTGCACTCTATTCAGCATATCTAACCGATTTTATAAGGTCGGTAGTGCTTCTCCCAAAAGGAAAGGTCACCATGCAGCAGCTCTTACAGCCCCTAGGGAGTGGAGCAACGGTGTTAGAGATGCCCGGCGTCTTTGATGACTGCATGAAGGTAGTAGAGGAGTTAAGTGAGAATTATAATGTTGCCCTTTTAAATTCCAAAAACAGCTGGAGAATCCTGGGACAGGAATCATTCGCCTTTGAAATAGCCCAAGACTTTGACTACCTAGTAGCTGATAAGGTTGTAGTTGTTCCGATTGGCAATGCAGGCAATATCACTGCAATCATGAGTGGATTCTTAAAATTTCTAAAGGCCAATATCATTACTGAATTACCAAAGATTATCGGTGTCCAGTCAGATCATGCTGACCCTGTGTACCGCTATTACTTAGAAGATGACCCTTCTAAACAGCAATTTGAGCCGGTTACTGTAAAGGCGAGTGTGGCACAGGCAGCTATGATCGGAAACCCTGTTTCTATGCCACGTGTAATTGATTTAGTTCGTGAGTATAATCAGGCAGCAGGTCAAAAAAAAATATTCGTTATTCAGGTAACCGAACAGGAGATAATGGATGCTATGATAATAGCAAACAGAAATGGTCATATTGCCTGTACCCAAGGAGGCGAGTCTATGGCTGGTTTCATGAAGGCCATACGTGGAGGTCTTATCTCCAAAGGAGAAACAGGTATACTTACTGCCACGGCCCATGCCCTTAAATTCTCTTCCTTTCAGGAAATGTATCTTTCTGATAGATTTCCACCTGAATTTGAGGTCAAGCCCAAAAAAGAATTTAAAAATATTCCTGTCTTAGTCCAGCCAGATGATCTCAGAAGCCTACCGAAGGCTGGAGAGTCTATCCAGAGGGAAGAACTTGATCTCTTTATTAAAGCAACTGCAGCAAAAATTGTCAGTATTTTGCATCTAAAGAAAAGATAATGTGAAGATGAAAATAATTTCACGGTATCTTTATAAAGAGTTCTTTACTTTCTTTGTTATCTCCTTGATTACCTTTTTACTCATTTACCTTGTAATAGAATTCTTTGGAAAAATAGACAATTTCATGGAGGCTTATGTCCCTCTAAAGGTGGCCTTTTCATTTTTTGTCTATAAGATACCTTTTGTTGTTCAACAGATGATACCGGTATCAGTCCTCATCTCTGTTATGCTCACGTTAGGCATAATGAATAAACACAATGAGATATTGGCGATAAAAAATTGTGGGATAAGCCTGTTTCGTCTTTTTTATCCTTTAATAGTAATTGCTATTTTTATTGGAGTTGGCTCCTTTTTTCTCTCTGAATCTGTTGTTCCTATTACCAACTCGGTGGCTAATAATATATGGAAAACACAGGTTGAAAAAAAGGATCCCCAAGGAGCCTATAAGTTGTCTCACCTCTGGTATAGGGGCAAGGGCTCCATTTACCAGATTCGGTCATATGACAGCAGAAAGAATATAATAGAAGGGCTTTCAATCTTTTTCTTTGATAATAGCTTTACATTACGTAAAAGAATCGATGCAAGGAAGGCAAAATGGCTTAACGGTATATGGTATCTTAATGATGGGCTTATTCAAAACATTGCACCTGATGGGTCAAGAAAAACAGTGAGGTTTCGCAATCATACAATACAGCTTCCTGAAACCCCCCACGTTTTTGAGAGGACTATGAAGGCGCCAGAAGAGATGAGTTTTTGGGAGCTAAAAAAGTATACGAGAAAAATAAGGGAGGAGGGTTATGATTCAACCAGGTGCCTGGTAGAACTCCACAATAAAATAGCCTTTCCCTTCATATCACTGGTACTCACATTGATGGGAATTCCGCTGGGCTTGAGAAAGAAAAAAGGCGGGATTCCTTTTGGTATTACTATTGGCATAGGCATTAGTTTTCTCTATCTGCTCACATTTGGCCTATCCAGATCTCTGGCCCTATCAGGGGTCTTGCCCCCAGCTTTAAGTGCATGGCTTGCAAACCTTCTTTTTTTACTCTTCGGGATTTATCTTATACTGGCAGAAGAAAGTTGAGGAAGGATATTAAGGCTAAGTCCCTCGATTCATAAATTCGATGACGTATTTATTTAGACTTCGGCTGAGCTCAGTCGAAGTCCTCGGGACTAAGTGCTGAGTGAGCCCTTCGGTCTGAGCTCTGGGTCGAAGACAATCGCAAAGATTATACTCATTAGAATACGTTATAGTATTTGCGAATCGAAGCACTAAGGTATATTTGCCTCTAAAGCCATTACTATCTTTTTCTTAAGTTCAGTTAAATCAAAAGATTTAATTACATAAAAATCTGCGGCAATAGATTTAATGTCTTCTTTAAAGGTATCGTAAGCAGTGCAGAGTATGACCGGTAAGTTATAAAATTTATTCCTAATATCCTGTAAAAGATCAAGACCATTGTAGTCAATCATCTTTATATCCAGTATAACTATATCAGGTTTTTCTTTTTCTATTCTCTCTGTCAATTTATATCCATCTGCGGCTGTGATAACCTCATAACCGGCCTCGGTTAACTCCTCAGAGTAAAGTAATCTGATATGTTCTTCATCATCAACAACTAATATCTTGGCCATCGGCAATCTCCCCTCACACTAAAATTGACAAAAAACTAATTAGGCTTACTCTCCATTCCAGTGCTTCATTAAAAGCTTTTTGGTTGCCTCAAATTGGAGGCACTCTTCTTCAATAAACTCTTCTGAATCCCTTATGGACATCCTCTCTGTTTTTTTTACATAAGAAAGGGTTTTGCCGAGATATATAGGGATAAGGGAATCTAAAAGTTCATCTTCTACCCACAGTTTATCCCTGTAGGCAACAGTAAAATCGATCAAAACATTGATCCAGAGGTTTGTAGGAAAATCAAACTGGTCTTTATTTATTTTCCTTACCTCTTGTAATTTATTCACAGTCTCTTTCTGGAGGGTTTTCTCCCAAATGTGACTGCAGGTATTAAAACCATTCTGAAATTTTGTAAATAATGTTTCCTTATTGACCTTCACAGGTGGTGGCATTTCAGTTTCTCCGAGGCCAAAACCAAAGATCGAAGTGGGCTTACTCCATTTTACATTACTCCAGAAAGGATAAAATTTTATCATCATATTAAAAATAGTCCCTACCACCTGCCTAAACATGGGTCCAAGATCTGCGCCCGGATCCTTGGCTCGATGAATTTTGGGCCTGCCCATAAAGGCCTGGCAAATTGGGATATTTTCATTCATGGCAAGGGTAGTCATCCAGATGTCAATGCCAAAATTGGCTATAGCCTCCGACCAGGTATCACTTTCAAGATATATTTTGGCCAATTTTCCACAAAAGCCAAAATCGCCACCTATAGGTTGCCTAACCCTTCTGCCATAGAGAGAGCGTGTCAAAGGATACGCGATAGAGTTTGTTATGGTGCCATCATATTTATGTCGCACATAAAGGGGGGCAACATAACCAAAATCCTGAAAAAGAGGTTCTCCTAAATGTTTTATCCACTTTGGCGTAATACTTTTTAAATCAGCATCAACTACCACCACACCTTCTGCCTCAAGTTCAACAATCTTTTTAAAGAGGTTCCTAAAATTTCTCCCTTTCCCTTTCACACCAGGTTCTGTTGATATGTATATCTTTGGTGTATTAGTTTTTATACCCAGAAATATTTCTTTTGTGCCATCATCAGAGTTGTTATCGCAGTTTATAATAACCGAATCTATATCTCCAAAGAACGACTGTATTCCTTGATCTGCCTGTTGCACAGGAAAGGCAATGGAGTCTGCCTCGTTGTAAGATGGTATTGCGACAACAAACGTAGCTTTCTTTATGTTGTCAGGATTAACCTCATATTCAAACATATTTCAGCCGCTCCAGCCATCTTTTTCAACTGCTATAGTCATAAAAGCCTTTTCCGGTTTTTCTTCCAAGCCAACCAGCGTCTACATACTTTGTAAGGAGGGGACATGGTCTATATTTAGAATCACCAAGACCTTTATAAAGAACCTCCATTATAGATAGACAGGTATCTAATCCGATAAGGTCAGCTAATGCCAAAGGACCCATAGGGTGATTCATTCCCAAGATCATGATATCATCAATAGCCTTAGCAGTACCTACCCCTTCAAATAGCGTGTAGACAGCCTCGTTTATCATGGGCATAAGTATCCTATTGCTGATAAAGCCAGGAAAATCATTTGCATCCACTGGTGTCTTATTAAGTTTATTGGCCAAATCATGGGTAACTTTATTCGTCTCATCAGATGTTGCTAAGCCTCTGATGATCTCTACCAATTTCATCACAGGAACTGGGTTCATAAAATGCATGCCTATTACCTGTTGAGGCCGCTTTGTTGCTCCAGCAATCTTGGTTATAGAGATTGAGGATGTATTTGAAGATAGAATCACATCCGGGGCGCAGATCCTATCAAGCTCAGTAAATAGTTTTAACTTTAGATTCTCATTTTCTATTGCTGCCTCAACTACGAAATCAACATCTTTCATATCAGAAATTTCAATAGAGCCTTTTATACGGGAACTAATATTTTTTTTGTCTTCAGGGTATATCTTTTCCTTTTTTACCAACCTGGAAAGATTATTCTCAATAGAAGCCAAACCTTTATCCACAAATTCTTGGGCAATGTCATTCATAACTACTTTAATACCATACGTAGCAGCTACTTGGGCGATTCCAGATCCCATTTGACCTGCACCAACTACACCTAATGTTGTAATTTCCATTCTCAACCCTCCCTTAAACCAAATGAATTTTATTAACGTACAATTATTAAAATGATAAGTGGCTGAAATAAAAAAAGTTTATAGATTCTTCATGCTTAACTGGTAATCTTCAAAAACGCTATTCATAATTTTAGCCACCTTTTTAGTTAGTAGTGCTATATATCGTAAAATAACAGCAAAATCAACCTGAAAAGGTTGATCTGTCTTTTGCCTGAATAGCATAGTATCATTATTCATGCGTAGGCTACCTAAAGTGTCTCGAGCCCATTACCTCTTTCTGTTCCATTTGATCTTGATTATTCCTCCTGAATCCTGGGCGATATAAAGGAATCCTTTTGTGTCCGCTGCTATTCCTTCCTGGTTATCCCCTGGGAAGGCGTAGGCCTTGAGAATTTTCCCTTCAGTTGTGATTTCGAAGAGAGTATTTGTTGCATCGCTCATAACATATAGATGACCGCTTTTCTCATCATAATGCAGCGCAGAAAGGTCAATGGTCTTAAAAGGTAAATACTTTACGATCTTTGCGATATTACCTCCATGAGAACTACTCCTAAGAGGCACTTCAAGTTCAAAGATAGCAGAGGGATCTTCCTTATCATTCAGATCAAGACATTGGTTGGTGATATAGAATGTTCCACCTTCCGGGTGTTTTGAATCAGGCACGAAAGCGATTGCCTCAATACCATGACCCCCAGGTTTAAGAACAACTGCTCCCTGGAAAGCCCTATTGATTGAAAATTCCCGCAATACTCTAAAATTTTTAGGATCAACTTCGATGATTTTTTCCTCTCCCTCGATCGCTATATACAGAAGGCCAGATAAAGGGTTACATGTTATTCCCTCGAAATCAGCATCAAGAATCCTTTTCTGTTTTACCAAGGTTCCATCTCTTTGGATTTCGCAAACATCACCTTCATCCCCGACGATAAACAGAGTTCCGCGCCCAGGATGAAAAACGATTCCTGATGGTTCGCTGAAATTCACCTGGTCGATATTGCCAATCCACAGATAAGGAAAGGGGATTACAGCGCACCCAACAAGGATAGACAGAAGGAAAATACCAAGAAGGTTGCAAAAAACAAATCTCTTTGGATCTGTATAATCATGTAAATTTTTACATTCTAACAATTTAGCCATCAAGGGATAAATAGTATAAATTGATGAAAAGATCAAACTCTGAGAACACCCAATTTTATATGCTGACAACCCTTTAGTACCTATCCATTAACGCCTTTCGTAAACCATCTAAAGACCGCCTCAAGCTAAATGGCCATATTTTGCAATGCATTTTCATTGACACATAACTGACTATATTTTAGATTATTTTTACTTAAAAGGAGGTTTTTGTAACTGAACTAACAAGAACGTTGAATCTGTATTTTGTGAATTTTTGAATATATAAAGGAGGTCGTATGTCGATGCTATTCGAAAAATTGGAAAACTATGGTTGTGAAGAGGTTGCATTCTTTTACGATAAAGGGGCAGGCCTTAAGGCTATAATAGCTATTAATGACACTACATTGGGCCCAGCTTGGGGCGGTACCAGGCTGTGGAACTATCGTGACGAGGAAGAAGCGCTCATCGACGTGTTGAGGCTTGGGAAAGGCATGACCCGTAAATCATCTATTTCAGGTTTAGATGCAGGGGGTGGAAAGGCAGTGATCATTGCGAAACCTGAGCAGAAAACCGAGGCACTTCTACGTGCCCATGGGAGGTGTGTAGAGACATTTAAAGGAGGATTTATAACAGGAGAAGATATGGGGATTGGAATTGAGGACGCAAAAATAATGCACAAAGAAACAGAGCATGTAGTGGGAATATCTAAAGAGGTTGGCGATCCTTCTCCATTTACGGCCCATGGTGTGGTTTGTGGGATGAGGGCTTGTGCCAAGGATGTATACGGAAATTCAAACTTATCGGGTTTAAAGGTCGCAATACAGGGAGTAGGGCATGTCGGGTATAATCTGGCAAAGGAGTTGCACAAAGAAGGATCTGAACTCATCGTTGCAGACATACGAGAAGAGCTCACTAAAAGAGTCTTTCAAGAATTTGGGGCCAAAGTGGTGCCCATAGAAGAAATCTATTCTGTAGATTGTGATATTTTCGCTCCATGTGCCCTTGGTGCCACAATAAATGACGAGACTATTCCAAAGCTCAAGTGTAAAATAGTCGCAGGTTCTGCCAACAATCAATTAGAAGAAAACCGCCATGGAAGGATTCTGCATGAAAAAGGAATACGTTACGCACCAGATTATGTGATAAATGCAGGTGGGCTCATTGCAATTTATATGGAGTCAAAGCATCGTACAGCAGAGGAAGGAGTAAAGAAGGTGGAGGAAATAGAGGAAAAAATCGACAAGATCATCGCAGTTTCTAAAGAGCATAATGAGCCGACATATGAAATAGCTAACAGACTTGCAGATGAAAGAATTAGTGATAAAAAAAAGGAGCTGGAGACGAGCAGGAAAGTATGATTAGGTAATGAGGTCTTAAGGCTATCTGAGGACAGGATGTTCAGCAATATCCATCAAGGAAATCAGGATCAATTCGCCCTTCAGAATCGAACAACAGATAACCATAATCAATCTGGACTATTGATATTGGTTTCCTATTTTCTAGTTGTAAAATAACCATTGCATAACGGATTCGAGAATCCTTATACTGGATAAGTGCCTCTTTAGGATCTCTATTTCGAATCCTATCAAATCGACTCGTAGAAATTCGTATTATTTTTGTCTTCTTCATCAATAAGAAATACTCGAAAACCAAAGTCCATCCACCTCTCCTAATTTAGATATATTTTATATCACGGAACTGAGGTGAGGGGAAAATGCGCCAGGTTATTTCACGTCCCTCTCCAGTGACAGGTTCGGCGATATTTATAATTTTATGTCCCCCTTCCCACATAATTTTAATGATATGAACTATTCTAGGAATTGTAAAGAAATGCCAATGAAGCCATCTTCGCCGATCCTTTGCAAACTTGAGCAAAAACTCTCTTTTATGACATCGGTAAGTGATATGCCATATCTGCGCCGGGATATAATGTCTTTTCGCTCTCGCCATCGATTATTGTGAATAATGCTCTTTTTGCCCCTAAAAAGTTCTATATAGGGCCTAAAAAAGGGTGTTTTTACGTTTGTTCTTTAGTAGTTTTAGATAGTTAGCGTGGCCCGACCCTATCCAAACGAAACTGATACGTCTTAATAAGTTTTCTCCATGAGAACAACGAGTTCCGAAGTTATCCGGGGATCGGAACCTGCGATTCCTGTTGCTGCTTTCCCTATCCTTTCAACGAATTATTCCACTTTTTTCAGCCTGTTTGGAGAAATCCCCCTTCACCTTTCATCATACATCGGAACTACGGGTTCCTGTGGCGGATAGCCTATTCACCTGTAAACGCCATGATATCAAATAGTTAGACTTCAGGCACGCTTATTGCGTAGTAGTAAAGACAGAGAATTGGGATCAAATAAAGAAATATGGAGAAAGGAGGTGAAACAGAGATGAAAAAGTTTCTAATCATTATGGTCGCACTATTTGTATCGTTTGCCTTTGTAACCGGCGTTATGGCCGCGGAGAAAAAAGCGGCGGTCAAAACCATGAAGGCCAAAGGGACTGTCACCGCTTATGAGGCAACCAAGACTCTCACGGTGAAAGTATCCAAGAAGACGGCGGACTTGGTCTTTGATATTTCCGCAGATACAACGGTCCAAGGAGATGTCAAAGAGGGTGCCAAGGTATCGGTGACCTATAACAAGGAAGGGGACAAGAATATAGCCACTTCCATTACCGCCATGGAGAAAAAGGCGAAGAAAGCCAAGAAAAAATAGGACAATCCATGGCTCTGCTCTAAGGCATAATTCAGGCCAAAGGGTCTGAGTTATGCCTTTTTTCTTAGAATGCCGTTGGTTCATCAACGAAGATATCCCTTGGCAAGCAAGGGCCAATCCGTTAAAGATCTCGAAGGAATTGTGAAAGAAGATTAATGATTACAAATGCTCTTTTAAGGGAGTTTGAAAATCTTGGGGGAGGTATTTATTGAAGAGAATAATGACCATTTTGATGGCAATCTGGATTATTGGTTGTCTGACTAACTTTCAGGTCAAACCAGCTGAGGGTTCTCCTGCAAAACCAGCGGAAGAGAAAAAGGCCGTTGATGAGGAGGCCCTGAACGCTTGCGCTTGGGGTCGGACCAAGCTATCCTGTTGATATTTATATAATATCATCCAAAAAAAAGGTGTTTTTAAGTCTTAAAAAGCCATTTTCGGGAATAAAATTGGCCCTGTAAGGAATCGCTGGCTCACGAAGCTCGTAGCTTTTTTTGTCACCAACAATCTTCCGTCCTTTTGCCTTAACCCCAAGCCTTTTTAATGTCTCTAATAAACTTTAAGAGAAAGTCCTTCTTGTGGCACCTATGGGTAATATGCCACACATAGCCGGGGATGTAATGACGATTTGCCCTTGGTATCTTAATGCGGTGCTGGACCTCCGGGACCCTATCGCAATATTATGTGTTCCATTTATTTTGCCGAGGATTTTTCCTTCAGGATTTCGGAAATATTTCTTTTCCAGTTGCAGAGCGTTGCTATGGTCTTTCAGACTGAAGCCGTAATGACCCAAAAAACTTTTTATTTCTCCTTCTTCCAGAGCGAACGTCCACGTTTCTCCTGCCCTGGATACTGTCTTGAAAATATCTTTTTCTCCATGATATTTATTCTCCTTACGCAGCACTCCTGCATTGACATAATCAAAAATAACAAGGCTTCCTTTCACTGAAAAATGCCGAATAAAAGAAAAAGTGCTATCAATTGCGGTAGAGGACAAATATATTGTCACCTCTTCCATTAGGAACATGGATTTTCGGCTGGTCTCGAAGCCTGCTTCAATGAGTTTCTTACTAAGGCTTTCTTTATTGAAATTGATCGATACAAAAATTAGGTTTTCAAGGACGTTGATTTTCTTCTTACTAAAGGCTTTTAGTTTTTCTTGCTGAGTTATAGGCGCATCAAGTTCAAATATCTTCGTTGATTTATTAAGGTGATCGAAACGTTCCGCCCGGGAGTCAAATCCTGCTCCAAAAATCACTATCTGGTCGAACTTTTTTTTCAACGCATCACAGAATTCGGAGTCCATATATTTTGTCCTCGCGATCACATATTCGTATATCCCTCTGGGAGCAAGGTACTTACCGCATAATTGACATAACAGTGAGGACTTTAAAATTAGCTTGATAATACCGGGAACCAGATTGTATGCGATATCGTCTGAGCCTTTGTACCATTCCCTCCTTTCTCTAAATGATGCAGCTCGACATATGCACGTGTACTGTGCCGTTCTAGATGTCTTCGTTTCAATCCTGCGCCTATTTCTTTTTGTCCCTATGTGTTATAAAAAATCCTCGCCTATTCATGACGAAATTGTGGCGGCCATCCATGTCTGAATGGGTATACAAAAGTCTCTCGACCTTTTTTGTATCGAAAGTCACAAACTTGAGTGCCTTCTGGAAGGGTCTGATAACGCACAAGTCCACGGTCAAAGGCTTTGCTTACGACATAATCGCTCAGACACAAATATGGCGTTAACCCCTCTGCTCCGTTAGAACGATAGAATTTTTGAATTCCGCATTCCGTTATGTCCAGGCCATAATCAAATTTTTTACCGTCACCTTCGACGAAACTACATACCCAGTCTCTGGGGTATTTTCGCTTTTGGGATTGAGCAGCCGCTTCCCTCAACTGACAAACGTATCTATCGCTATATTTGAAACTGCCAATCAAATGGAGCAGCCATCCCGGGTAGTCAGCCATCATTTCGTAGGTTTCATAGATGATACGACCAACCTGGGCGACGCTTTGGGGCAATGGTTTGAGCACGTGATAAACCGCCAAGAAGTAAGCGCCATAGGTTAACCATTCCGTGAATATGTTCTCCTTTCCACCTATGTAAGGAACTCCGGGGGCCAGGATCTGGTATTCTTGCCTGATGTCTTTTATAAGCGTATTTGCGCGGTCTTGGCCAAAATGGGCAGCAAGGACTTTTTGGGTGCTTTCGTAGAAGTTGTCGGGGGGTCCGTGTCTCTATATTTGGCATAAAATATAATTCCTCCGATTCCTACAGCACCGGCCGCTATGGCGGATAATTTTAAAAACTTCCTACGTTCGATTTTCATCTCTGTTTCCTACCTTTGCCTAACGTAGAAATCACCTGCCTCTATTGAGCGCCAGCGGAATAGAGGTCAGGTGGATTGACGGGTTAGGCAAATTACCATTTGATCAAAAATACTTAATTACTTAAGCCTGACCCCATTTATTTGGCGCCCAAATAGCTGCTGTCATTATAGAACCAATTGCCGGAAACATGGGAGTGGTATTACCAGAGGAAGGGTTTTTGGAAGGCTTAAGAAAGATCACAAGAGAACATGGCATTCTCCTTATATTCGATGAAGTTATAACAGGATTCAGGGTAAGTCCTGGAGGAGCCCAAGAACTGTATAATATTATGCCCGATCTCACGTGTTTAGGTAAGATAATTGGTGGCGGTCTTCCAGTAGGGGCCTATGGAGGAAGGAAGGATATCATGTCCCACATTGCCCCTGATGGCGATATCTATCAAGCTGGAACACTGTCAGGTAATCCATTGGCAATGGCTGCAGGCATGGCAACACTAATGATTTTAAAAAATAAGGAAATTTATGTTAAATTAGAGGAAAAATCGAGATTTTTCTTCTCTGGCCTTAAAGATGCGGCTCAAAAGGCAGGAGTAAATATAGTTATCAATAGGGCAGGTTCAATGGGCTCTCTCTTTTTTACTACATCCCCAGTCGTTGATTTTACCTCAGTGAAGGCAACTGAAGCCTCAAAATACATACCGTTTTATAAAGAGATGTTGGCCAAGAGAATCTATTTGGCCCCATCACCTTTTGAGTCCATGTTTATTTCCTTGGCACATAATGAGGAAATCATGAAAAAAACGATTGACTTTGCCTTTAATGCCTTTAAAAAACTTTAGAAACTTCCCTGGCTAACCTCCTTTACTCCATTACACCGTTGAAGAAGTGGTTATTTTGTTGTGAACTTCGGGTAGGAAGCACAACCGGAAAACGGCAATTTTCATTCTTCTGCCAATGGCATTGCTTCCAAAATGCCACCCTGATAGTATTGAAGATTACAAACATTATTAGAAAGTCCTTAAAGCAAGGCATGACTTTCTATTTATAGCAGTATACAAAAGCGAAGTTATAGAAAGTGCCTATACAATATATGGTATTTCCAAAAAAAGCAGGATCATTTTTGACTC
>Ga0307379_10003438_pt1 | contig 23080 bp, 17 predicted proteins | sample UN2MG_FD_202237 | JGI IMG/M metagenome (GOLD analysis project Ga0307379, IMG submission 202237) | Soil microbial communities from Risofladan, Vaasa, Finland - UN-2 | ecosystem: Environmental > Terrestrial > Soil > Coastal area > Acid sulfate soil | place: Finland: Risofladan, Vaasa | collected... | reverse complement strand
AAGAAGAAGAAGATCAAAAAGGTGGATGCCTATGGCGTCGCCCATGTGAAATCCACCTTCAACAACACGATCATCACGATCACCGATCGCGACGGTGCGGTGATAAGCTGGTGCAGTCCCGGCAAGCTGGGGTACAAGGGCTCTCGCAAGAGCACGCCGTTCGCCGCCCAGCAGGCCGCCTCGACGGCCGCGCGCGAGGTCATGGCGCTCGGCATGAAGAAGGTGGAGGCCTGGATAAAGGGGCCCGGTCCGGGGCGTGAGGCTGCAATCCGGTCGCTGCGGGCGACGGGGCTCGACGTATCGTCGATCAGGGATTGCACGCCGATCCCGCACAACGGCTGCCGCCAGAAGAAACGTCGCAGGATCTAGACTGTTCGGAGATCCGACGGCGCGCACGGGACGTGCGGTGTGCCCGGGGCGGCCGGGGGATCGATTGCGGGATACATGGAGGATCATTATACGGCGCGATCCGTCTGACAGGAGAACGGACAGGGCGCGGATACCACGGATCACGGCCGTGCGATACGGCCGGGGAGGTTAGAATCGATGGCACGATATACCGGTCCCAAATGCAAACTGTGCCGCAGGGAAGGGACCAAACTGTTCCTCAAGGGGGATCGCTGCTTCTCCGAGCGTTGCGCGGTCGAGAAGAGGAATTATCCCCCGGGTGAGCACGGACGCTCGAGGTACAGCAGGAGGAGCAACTATCGCGTGCAGCTGCGGGAGAAGCAGAAGCTTCGCCGCATGTATCAACTGCTCGAACAGCAGTTTCGTAACTACTTCAAGAAGGCGGCGGCCATGAAGGGCGTGACGGGGGACAACCTGCTGCGTCTTCTCGAGCGCAGGCTCGACAACATGGTGTACCGGATGGGATTCACCCTTTCGCGCGCGACGGCGAGGCAGCTCATCCTTCACAACCATTTCGAGGTCAACGGAAAGCCGGTGAACGTGCCGAGCTACCAGTTGAATGTGGGCGATCGCGTCACCCCGCGTGAGAAGAGCAAGAACCTGCTCATACTCGAAGACAGCCTGAAGAAATACGGGAGCCGCGGCACCGTGCCATACATCTCGGTGGATGTCACCAAGAAAGAAGGCACCTACGTCGAGGAACCAACGAGGGATATCATACCGGTTCCGATCGAAGAGAACCTGATCGTCGAGCTGTACTCCAAGTAGCGGATACCGCCCGCTTGGAGTGGGATGTGTTGTGACATCCCGGAGTGAGAGCAAGCCGTTCAAGGAGGAACGTGTAGATGAAATGGCGTAATCTGTTAATGCCGAAAGAGATTGTGATGGAGGAATCCACGGCCACCGGCACCTTCTCGCGGTTCACGGTGGAGCCGCTCGAGCGTGGATTCGGGAACACGATCGGGAACTCGCTCCGGCGGATTCTCCTCTCATCGATCCAGGGAGCGGCGGTTACCGCGGTGAAGATAGAGAACGTGCTGCACGAATTCGGAACGATCAAGGGCGTCAAGGAGGACGTGACGGACATCGTATTGAACCTCAAGCAGCTGGTCTTCAAGATGCACTGCGACGACCCCAAGTACCTCACGATCGACGTCAACAAGAAGGGCGAGGTCACCGCGGCGGATATCAACGAGAACGCCGATATCGAGATTCTCAACAAGGATCTTCTGATCGCCACCTGCACCGAAAAGGCGAAACTCAAGATGGAGATCCTGATCGGGCACGGCCGGGGATACGTGCCGGCCGAGATGCACAAGCTCGAGGATTACGAGATCGGTCTCATTCCGGTGGACTCGAACTTCAGCCCGGTCACCCATGTGAACTATACGGTGAAGGATACCCGTGTCGGCCAGCGGACCGACTACGATTCATTGGGACTCGAGATCTTCACGAACAGCAGCGTCACCCCCGAGGACGCGCTCGGGTACGCCGCGAAGATTCTCAAGGACCACATGCTGCTCTTCATCCATTTCGAGGAGGAGCCGATCGAGGAGGAGGAAGAGATCGTCGATGAGGAGCACGAGCGGATGAGTGAGCTGCTGAACAGGAGCGTCGAGGAGCTCGAGCTGTCCGTCCGGTCGTCAAATTGCCTCAAGGCCGCCAACTTGAAGACACTCGGTGAGCTGGTGCAGAAGACGGAAGCCGATATGCTCAAGTACCGGAACTTCGGCCGCAAGAGCCTCAAGGAGATCATCGACATTCTAGACGGTATGGGACTCCACCTGGGGATGGACATCGAGACCGCGTTCGACCCCGATATAAAGGAACAAGAGGAGAATTGACAATGCGGCACAACAAGGACTGGAGGAAACTCAACCGTACCGCCTCGCACCGACGGGCGATGCTGCGCAACATGGTGACATCGCTCTTCGCCGCGGAGCGTATCCGCACGACGACGCCGAAGGCCAAGGAAGCACGGCGCGTCGCCGAACGCATGATCACCTTCGCCCGGCGGGGGGATCTGTCGGCGCGCCGTCATGTTGCCAAGGTCGTGAACGACCCCGCGGTTCTTCAGAAGCTCTTCGCCGAAATCGGTCCCCGCTACGTCGGCAGGCCGGGCGGATACACCCGGATACTGAAGATCGGCGTGCGCCACGGGGATGCGGCGCAGACGGCGATACTCGAGCTCGTCGGGGCGGACGAGGAAGGGCGCAAGAAGAAGAAAACGGCGCGGAAGAAGCGGCAGAAGGTCGAGGTTCCCGAGAGGCCGGTCGTGGCGAAGGATACGTCGAAAGCGACGGAGGCCGGGGAGGCCGTCGCGGAGGAAGTAACCGAAGAAACCGTGGAAGAAGCCGCAGGCGAGACCGCGGGCGCGGCCGCAGGGACGGAGGCGCCTGACGAGGAAAAACCTTCCGAGGCTGAAGCGACCGCAGAGGCTGCCGGTGAGGGGAAACCCGGCACCGGTTCGGAAAAGGAGCCGGACAAGGGTGGCAAGAAATAGTCCCGGCGTCGTTCCATAGATAAAACCCGCAAAAGTCGCTTTCCGAGCGGCTTTTGTTTTTATGGAGAAGAAACGTGGTCATAACCGGCGTGATCCTTCCGGTCTTTTTCATCATCTTTCTCGGATTCCTCCTGGGGCGGTTCGGGCGTGTCGAGGCGGGGGTATTTTCCAGGACCCAGCTCTACATCCTCTCGCCGGCGCTGGTCTTCATGGCCATGGCCCGCACCGAGACCGAGACGGCGATCATCCTGAAGGTGTTCTTCTACATCGTGATCCTCGTTTTTTTAATGCTCGGCGTCGTGCAGGCCATCGGGTTGCTCCTGAGGGGCGATCGCGCCGACCGGAACGCGATGTCGCTCGCCGCGGTGTTCATGAACAGCGGTTTCTACGGCATCCCCGTGTGCATGCTCGCGTTCGGGGAAATCGGGGTCGTGTACGCGACGATGTTCGTCGCCTGCTCGTCGATCGTGCAGGCGACCCTGGGTATCTTCATCGCCAGCGCCGGTACGCGCAGGGCGGCGGATGCCCTCTGGACCGTGGCCAGGGTTCCGTTGATCCATGCGATCATTCTCGCGCGCATCCTGACGCATTTCTCGCTCCTCCCCCCGGAGCCGTTCATGAAGATGATCAACATGCTGGGACAGGCCGCGATACCGATCGGGCTGCTCCTGCTGGGAATGCAGCTCGATCGTGTGGTAGCCGGCCTGCGGGCGGGCCGCGCGGCGGCGGATGGTGCCGCGGGGGCAACGGGCCGCGCGGCGGTGGGAGCCGGGAGCGCCGATGCTGATCCCCGGGTCGCCGAAGGCGCCCTGCCGAGGCCCCTCGAGAGGATCGAGATCGCCGGGGGGCTGATAGCCGCATTCCTCAGGATATTCGGCGGATTTGCCGCGGCCCTCCTGATACTGCGTTTCTTCGATTTCGATCCGATGCTGCGTAATGTCCTGATCGTCGAGTCCTCGATGCCGACGGCCGTGCACGCCGTCGTCTACGCGACCGAGTTCAACTGCCGCCCGCGGCTCGTGACGATCGGCATTCTCACGGCGACACTACTGAGCATCGTCAGCATTACGCTGATTCTGAATTATCTTGCATGAATGGACCCCGGCATGTACGAGTGGAATGGCGAGCGGGTGATTCTCCTGGCGCCGCGCGATCGCGGGGAGGCAGCCCGGGCGCTCGGCCGGTGCACGGAGCTCGCGGCCGCCGGCCGTGCGGTACGCGTTGGCGTTCTGGAGAGCCCGTACCGCCCCGGTGCGCGCCTCGGGCTCGATGGGATGGAGCGTGTCGATCTCGACAGCGGGCCGGAGGCGATCGAGCCGGGCAGCCGTGACGGCGCAATCAACCTGCTCGTTACGCTCCGCCACATGAACCGGATCCACGAAGTTTCGAAGACGGACTTTCTCGCCGTCGTCGACGGGGGCGCATCGTGGGACGCGCTCCAGGCGGCGATCGATGAGGCGGGCCTGTACCTCCCGTACGACGCCGCTCCCTATGCACGCGCCGTTCCGGGCGGTGCCACTGTGGGTGAGATCGTGATGGGCGGCGCCCATGCATCCACCGACGGCCGGTTCGGCGGGCTGAGGGAGAGCGTGCTGTCGCTCGATATGGTGACACCGGCGGGCGAAGCGATTCATACCGGGTCACGATCGGTGAAGGACGTCGGTGGGTACGACCTGGCGGGATTCCTGCTGGGGGAGGGCGGACGCTGCGGCATCGTGGCGCGCGTCACGCTGCGGCTCCTGCCGGCGCCGAAGAGCCGCGTAACCTTTACGGCGCGCGGGGCGTGCGATGAGCTGCGGGCGCTCGCGCGGCACGTGCATCGGCGTATGCGGCCGGCATTTCTCGAGCTCTACGTGGGCCGGGCGGCGGCGCACCTCGTGGGTGGAGCGACCGGCGGGCCGGACGGCGGCGATCTCCTCATCGGCGAGCTCCAGGCGGCCAACGCCGGTGTGGAGGATCGATTGCTCGAGGAGGCAGCGGTGGGGTTCGGCGATGGACCGCGCCCCGTGCGGTGCGATCCCGATATCCTGAGCAATAGACACCGCTTCGCTTCAATTGCATGCGACGCCCTCGACCGAGGAAGCGGCATCGTCCATCTGTCCTGCGAGGCCGGGGCGGAACGGCATGACAGCCCCGGTGCGATCCAGTACCGGAGCCTCTACCCGGAGCGTCTCAACATCTTCGTGCCGCGCGAGGAGATCGATCCACCGGATGCCGCCGCGTGCGACGATCCGCCGGTCCGCTCACGTACATTGATCGATGTGCTGAAATCGTTCGGCGCCGATAGAGACCCTGGCCTGCTGTCCGAGGTGGTGTTATTATATAGGTGCAACGGCTCACTCGCCTACCGGCGCATTCATCGCGATGACCTCGACCGTCCCGCTGGGGCGGTGCTTCGAGGCGGGAGTGCGGAGCGGGCGCCGGGGCGCCGGGACGAATTCGATATCCTGTGGGATCGCGTTCGCGCGGTATTCGATCCGCAGGGCGTCATGCTCCCGTAGGCTGCGGCCCACACCGTGCCCGGGGGAATTCTCTATGAATGAGAAGGTTGCTGATACGGCATCGGGCCCGATGGATGTGACGGAGGATTTTCTCCTCTGCAACCGGTGCGGCACCTGCCGCTCCGTGTGCCCCGTCTTTCTCGTGCTCCGCGAGGAGGGGGCCTCCGCCCGCGGCAAGGTCGAGCTCGCCGAGGCGTTCTTCAAGGGGGCGGAGATCGACGAGCGGAAGCTCCAGCAGGTGTTCGACCTCTGCCTGCACTGCATGAGCTGCGAGGAGAGCTGTCCCTCGGGGATGCGGGCGGACGGGATCATCATGGCGGTGCGCGCGGAGATGGCGCGCCGGGGTCTGATCCCGCGCCCCAAGCGATTTGCCCTGAGGCTCCTCGAGACAATGGACAATGCCCTCTTCAAGGCGATGCGATCACTCGGCATCGTGCGGCGGGCGCCGCTGCACGGCGTGGGGGGGCTGAGCCCGCTGCGGGTATTCTTTCCGCTCCTCGGCTGGCCGCGGGAGCGCTTCGTCCCGCTGCCGAAGGACAGGCCGTTTCTCGGGTCCAATCCGGAGCTGTTCGAGGCTTCCGGTATTGCATGCGTGCTTCCCGGCCCCGATGAGGTGCGGCGGATCGCCGCGGCGCGCGGCGGTACGATCGATCCCGTGAAGGCGGCCGACCTCGTCGGACGGATCGCCGTGGCGCGCGAGCGCAATCTCGCCGGGCACCGGCGTGCGTACTTCTTTGTCGGGCACGCGGTGAACCATTTCTTCCCCGAGGAGGCCGAGGCGGTCGTGAAGATGCTCAATCTGCTCGGGATCGATGTTCTCGTTCCCCACGATCAGGTCTGCTGCGGGGCGCCCGTGTATTACGCGGGGGACATCGACGGGGCGCGCCGGCAGGCGGCGCGGACACTCGAGCGGTTTGCGGGCCACCGGTACGATTGGATCGTCACCTCCTGCTCGTCGGGCGGATTGATGCTGAAACGGGAATTCCCGCGGTTGTTCGATCTCACGACGGACGGATTCTTCGAGATCGCATGGGACGAGGAGATGGAGACATTTCGACGGGTGCCGGATGCGAGTGCGACGCGCAGGGCGCACCCCCGTGCGGGAGATATATACAGAGAATATGTCAAGGGCAAGGTGTACGATATCAACGAGCTTCTCGCCGAGTTGCTCAGTTTTCATGAGGAAGCGCACGGCCTGGATGCCCTTTTCGGCGCTGCTGCGGGCAATTCGTGGGATCGCGGCGGGAGTGCGGAGGTGGGGGGCCCTGCGAAGGTGCCCGGCGGTGGGGCAAGTACTTCGGCCGGCGGGACAAGCGAAGGCACCGGCGAATTCACCGGCATGCTGCCGATCGTCACCTACCATCACCCCTGCCACCTGAACAGGGGCCAGGCCGTGGTATGGCAGCCCGAGTCGCTCCTCAGGGCGCTACCGGGACACCGGTACGTGGCGATGCAGGATGCCGACCGGTGCTGCGGCGGCGGGGGCACATTCACCTTCATGCACGCCGATGCCGCCGAGGAGATCGCCGTCGCAAAGCTCGATGCGGTGGGAAAGGTCCGCCCCGACGTCGTCGCGACGTCGTGCCCCGTATGCCGCATCCAACTGATGGATATGCTACACCGGCGCTTTGTACTGCAGGCGGGGGAGCGAGGCGAGGAGGTCCGGAGGATACCGGTCAAGACGCCGGTCGAGCTCCTCCTCGAGGATCTCGGGGCAGTGGTGGGTATGGCTGATGCCGGAGTCGTTGCCTGAGGGCCGCCGCCGGGCCAATTGCGCATTGACAAAGCGCTTCCGTATGACTATTATGTGAATTCAGCCGGGCCGCGAAAGGGATCCGGCTCTATAGAGCGATCGAAAATTAGTGCTCCTCAGTAGCTCAATCGGTAGAGCATCCGGCTGTTAACCGGAGGGTTGTAGGTTCGAGTCCTACCTGGGGAGCCAAATTTTTTATTCATCCATATAGCAGCCTCCGCTCAGATCCTCCATTCGGGCTTGTTATTCCTGTTGATTCCTCCGCGCAGTCCCGGTAAGCGTGCCCGCGTCATCCCTCGCCGCAGCCGGAGGCTGAAGCGAAGTAAATCAAAGGATTTCCTTATTATAGCTTCGCTGCGGCCGAAAGCCGCAGCGAGGAGTAGACTCTTTCAAGTGACCGCACGGGCTCTTTTTTCCTTACGTTGACAAGAAGGTCGAAGCAGTATTATAATAATTGTATAGCGAGCTTTACTTAGACTCAATTTTATTAGCGCTCTTACGAATCGAGGATGAATATGCGTCGATCTGGAATGCTGATGTTGATGCGTGCAGTACTGGTGTGTGCTCTATTGATGACTGGATCGGTAATCGGTGGCAAGGCACTCTCCACTACGGAATCCGATCTCTCGGACGGTCCGGAGATCGCCGTCGACCCGGGCTCTATCTCTGTTGCGCTGGTCACCGGAGATCAAACGTCTACAGAGGTTCGTATCATCAACTCGGGCGCCGCCACACTCCATTGGCAGGCGGAAATCCTACCCGTTCACTCTCCCGGTGTCCCGTTGGAGCTGACAGGCATCCGATGCCTCTTTACAACCTATGACAACTATTGCGGAGCTCCGTACCCACTGATCTCGGATCTAACTGCACGAGGCGCCACGGTCGATGTCCTCGATCATCATACCAATCCATATCCTTTGCTCGACGATAGCTACGATATGCTCTGGCTGTACGCCCTGGGTGAGGTGCCCTCGGAAACGGATCTATCAATTCTTCTCGATTGGCTCAGAAGTGGGAAGAAGGGCATTTACATAGTCGGAGTGACGTACTGGACAAGCGATACCGTCGACCTGCTCTCCGATTCCTTGAATGCCGGCATGGAGACACGGACGGTCGAGATCCCAGGTGGCGTTACGGATGAGATCGCTTTCCACCCGATAACTGTCAATGTCGAGTCGCTCGAACTCCCCGCATATTGTCTCGAATTCCGCGATATTTCTCCGCCCGCAGGTCTGCTTGCCAGCACGGCTGGGTTTGTCCCGATGGCGGCCTTCAGCAGGCCGGAGAACGATCGCATTGTCGTTGTCGGTTCAAACTTGTACATGAGTCATTTTCTCGATCTCGCGGATAATCGTCTTATGGGAAATCAGGCCTTCGACTGGCTGGCCCTGGGGAGCCTGATAACGTGGGCGGATGTCGCACCGGAAAATGGAATCACGAGTATGGGTGATACGACCGACCTTGTGGTGAGTTTCGACGCAAATGATCTTCCTCCAGGCCTCTATCCCGCGCTTCTGAGGATCACAAGCGACGATCCTTTCAATGGAACGATCGATGTGCCGATTGAACTCAACGTCGTCAGCGAACAAGTAAGGGCTGCTCTTGATATAAAACCGGGATCATGTCCCAATCCATTCAATATAAAAGTCTTCGATAAGGATCCCTCGAACAATCCCCGTTCGTTGAGAGGTGGCCTGCTGCCTGTCGCCTTATTAGGGGATTCAGATTTCGACGTCACCCAGGTCGATATTGCCACGATAGAACTCGAGGGCGCCGCTGCACTGCGTCACCATCTCGAAGACATTGCCGGTCCTTCCCCGTCACAGGAGCTCTGCGCATGTCCCGAACCCGGACCTGACGGGTACATGGACATGGAGCTCATGTTCAGAAAGTCGGACATCGCGAGGGTACTGGGTTCAGCGGAACACGGTGAAGAGATCCTGTTGACTCTTACCGGCCGATTAATGGATGGTACTCCTTTCGTAGCGAGTGATTGCGTGAAGATTGTCGGGGATAAAGGTGATTCAGGGGGACAGCGATCCTGTAAGGGCAGAGAAGTGAGGCTGGGAGCGGCAGAGCCGAATCCCTTCAACCCGGTGACACGGATCAGTTATTATCTGCCCGCGGATATGCTGGTTGATTTATCGGTATATGATGTGACCGGCAGGCTGGTCGAGCGCCTGGTCAACGAGGTGCAATCCGAAGGGGAACACCGTATCCAGTGGAACGCAGCTGGCAAAGCCAGCGGTGTATATTTCTGCCGTCTGGCTGCAGGCGATGTTGTGCGGGTCAAACGGGTGATTTTGCTCAGGTAGCTTGTTTTACTACTGGTAATCATCCATTTTAATAATCCCATCCCACTATATTGGTCCTGTCCCTCGCCAATATTCATCTTGTAATAATTTCAACAAGTTGCAAGTGCACCCGAAAAGTTCTATCATGACAAGATGAAAGCTCATAAACTGCTCGAAATCGTCTGGTTGATCCTTGGTTTCCTGGGATCATGGTTCCGTTCTCAAGGCGATTTGGCCTTGGAGAATCTCGCATTGCGTCAGCAACTTGCGACATTCAAACGACATCACCCTCGCCCCAGGATTTCTTGCTTCGATCGAAGATTCTGGGTTCTTTTGCGACGAATTTGGTCCAAATGGATCAACCCACTCATTATCGTGAAACCGGAGACCGTGGTCAAATGGCACAGACAAGGATTCAAACTTTACTGGAACGCAATTTCAAGGTGTGGGAAGACAAGAGGAAGACCTCGTGTTTCAAGTGAAATCCAAGAATTGATCTGCAGGATGGCCAGAGAGAATCAAACGTGGGGAGCGCCGAGAATCCACGGTGAACTGCTCATGCTCGGCTTCTACGTTTCCGAGCGCACGATCTCCCGCTATCTACCCAAGCGGGAGCCGGATGAGAACAAAATCGCCAAATGGAAAACCTTTCTAAAAAACCATATGGACAGCATAACAGCAATGGACTTCTTCACAGTTCCCACGGTGCTTTTCAGGCAACTCTATGGCTTCTTCATCATCAGCCACAATCGTCGGCAGATCATTCATTTTGCGACGACTTTCAACCCGACTGCAGAATGGGTAGCCCAACAGCTGCGTAATGCCTTCCCGTACGATACTGCGCCGAAATATCTGATCTTCGACTGGGATTCGATCTTCGGTGGATTTGTGCTGAAGACTGTGAAATCTTTCGACATCAAGCCTGTGCGAACGTTATATCGAAGTCCCTGGCAAAACGGAATCGCAGAACGCTGGGTTGGAAGCTGCAGGCGGGAGTTGCTGGATCATGTGATCGTGTTCGGGGAACTGCATTTGTATAGATTGCTTAAAATCTACGCAAGCTACTACAATGAAGATCGCTGCCATTATAACCTTTGCAAAGATGCTCCCGAGCACAGGCCAGTTCAGAAGAGGTCTGAAGGTAAGGCAAAAGTGATCTCACTGCTGAGAGTCAGCGGTCTGCATAATCGATACGAGTGGCGTGAAGTAGCATAGCAGTCGCTGACGATGAAATGGGAACTTCTTATTTGAATGACTGGAGACCTATCTCATCTGCCGACCTCAACATGATATTCGGAGTTTCATGGTCGGGAAGATCATTCTCTTCTGTGGCGGTTTTCATTTCAAAGAGCAACATCGAGTGGATCGAACGCAAAAATCGACGAAGCACTTTTGACAATGACGTACCGTTTTAATATTGGCGAGGGACAGGCTCACAGCAATATTGGTCATGAGATCCCTGACACAACTGTGGGAAACATTCTCAGAGCCAACGGCATCGAACCGGCACCGGAACGAAAGCGACAGACAACATGGAAAGCGTTCCTGAAAGCCCATTGGGACGTATTGGGAGCAATCGACTTCACGACGATCGAAATGTGGACAAAAGGCGGATTGGTCACCTTTTGATCCGTTTTGAGGGAGAAAGCCAGGCTTTAGATGATTAACAGTCTTTCCAATCACCAATCTCCGTGTGCAATTTCAAGAATCTGCTTTTCATCCAAATATGCCGGATGCGGTCCGCTCAAGGCAGCCTCTTTTTTCCCTTTCTTGTCTTCTTCCTCCATCTTGAATCGAAACACCCAGCCGAAACGGCTATTGAGATCCCGGGCCAGAACATATACTTCTCTATCACTCATTTTTACGGCGTATAGGGGCTCGAAACCTCCAAATTCCCCCATAAATACTTTGAAATCAGATATCCTCTCTTCCAATGGTTTTTTCTCCAATGTATGCCGTCCACCAGTTCCAGTGGTTGTTGATTGTAGTCTCCCACCACGAACGAGACATCGAACCCGCGCTTTGCGAGCTCCCTGGATATCATGACCTGTTGAACCTCGGCGCCCCCCACTGACTGGTGGTGTGTCTTTGCCAGCACGGGATACGAATACGGAGACACAAAACAGATACTGCTATTCATCGTACTGCGTGGTCTCCTCATGATGCCGCGGTGCACAATTGCGCGGACATTCTGCTTTTTCCCCTATCATTGCGGCGTTGCCACTACGTCGAACCTTATCGTATTTCCCGACAGTACGGAATCGTACGTTTGATCGTCCAGCAGTTCCATGTGAGCGCCGAAGTAATGATTGAAGACGATCCTGAATGTATTCACGGGGCTCTCCGATTCGTAGAGCAATGAGTCCCCCCCGTCCGGAAAATAGCATGCGTTGAATATGGGCACTCTGATCATCAGCATGTAATCCTTGAAGCGGCGTTCGCCCCGTGAAACGAGCGTATCCATGGAGGCCGGCACCCGGAAACCCGGGCCGGTGTCGGCCTGGATGATGATGATCGGTTGGACATCGGATAGAGTGAGGATCCTGTCGATGGTCGCGGACAATTTTTTGTTGAGGAAAGCAATTTGATCTGTATACGCATCGATATACTCGTTCCGGCTCAGTTCTCTTTTCGACAGCGGCGACGACCGTGGTCGATTCCCGTCGGCATCAAAGAGGAACGGAGGATGGGGAATCATCACATGGGCGAAGGTGAAGGTCGGTTCCTTCATGCGGGGGATGTTGCCGAGTTCGTCGAGAGTGTAGATTGTCATGTTTCTCTTGGTTTGTGCGAAACGATGGGCGCCGATAATCCGGAGCACCGAACTGTTGATGAGGATTTCCTCGAATTCGCTTAAATTTATCCTCAATGGAGTACATACCGTGTCCGCCATTTCATTCCGCGCAGTGACCTTCCATATAGTGGGAAAGAAGACATGGCGGTAGTTGTATTTCTTGAGTATATGGACTACGGTGTTGTTCCCGATCATCTTCGTAACCAGCTTGTGCTTCATGGACTCGACAGTCATCTCGGGTACGAGTGATTGAATGTAGTTCATGTTCAATGATGAGGATAGTGAGTAATACGTATCGAGGTGATTGCAGCAGCTCCGGTATGCAACATAGAAACCCCTGCTCTCGAGATAGTTCATGAAGGGGGAGTTGTCGTAGCCGTAGTGTTGTTTCAGCACGTCACAGCGGGCATACTCATCCAGAATTATGTAGTAGATGTCGCGCAACGGACCGTTCGGCGGGCTCCCGGTGACATCCGTATCTTCACATAGCCTGGTGACGACGGCCGTCCAGTCACACGCGTGATTCCGGTGCCCCACGGCCTTGAGCTCGAACGAGACGATACTCACGAGGCTTATGGCGATCAGTATAAAGCTCGTTGCATTGAGAAAGGTGGTGATGGCCTTGAGGTTGCGCCTCGTTCTGATGATGGCCCATGCGATAAGCAAACCCAGGATGCACCAGAGCAAGAAGAATACTCTGTTCCTGCCGATAACGTATCCCCCGATGGTCAAACCTGCGATGGTCCGGTCAAATAGCGGCCCATACAGGAAAAACATCAGTATCCCGGCGGATGTCAGGATTGCCGCCTTCTCGGAATTCCGAATCAGCTTCTTGAGTATGGAGAGGATCAGAAAAGAGGCGGCGAGAACGACGGCAACAGGGATCACGATAGCCCCGTAACGAACTTCACCGATATTCCGCGAGAAGAGAAATAGAATAGGGCATACAGCAAGGAAATAGGGGTGAAGCGCCGGTATACTTTTAAGCTTCATGCCATTTGGTGTTATAGTTTTGTCCTTTTGCCACTTTCCCCATGAGTATACAGGAAAAAATATTACGTGGCAAGAAAATTCACCGGCTGTTGCGTTACGCGATGCGAAATCCATCCGTGAAAGCTCGATCGAGCTCAATGTCGTACATCGGTTATTCGGTAAAGCGGAATGTGTTTCCGTCTGTAATGAACAGCAGTTCACGGCCGCCGCCGGTCCTGCTCAGGGCGTCGTGGCCCGCCGCTGCGCCGGAAAAACCAGATAGGGATGATACAGAGAAACGCACTTATTACAAGCCCCCGTCGCACACGCATGTGGGCACTGCCCCGCATTGTCGCCTCCTTGGCACCGAATGCGGCCAAACCACGCTGTATCGGTGGTGGGTGTCTCGGTGCGTTTTATATGAATGTTGTGTTCAAATCAACCATTAGAGATTGTTGTCCGAATCGGTTTGCGTTACACTCGGTCAGAGCAGGTATACTGCCATTAGACCGAGCTTCTTCGAATCAACTCATACCGAACTGGGAGGTTGAAATGGTACGGAGAACGTATATTCATCGTTGGAACGAACGGAACAATTCTGCACTATGACGGTAATGAATGGGACAATCATCCGATTCTCCCCAAATTGATCATCTGCCCACTATGAATAATTAACAGAAATAAAATTTGGCCCCCCAAGCTGGACGACGTACAAATGTACTAATTCGACCACAATGATCCATGCAGGTCTGAGATGGGAGAAATCCGTGTGGGTTGTGGGCTCTGGCCAGCGAAATAGTGGGATTCCGGGCTTTTTAGCTCCATCTGTAGGGTTGTTGAAGCCGGATCATGTTCGTTCGATATCTTCGCTCTCAGAAGCGATCTGAAGCTCCCTCAGCAAATACGGATGGAATGAAGCCGGAATCTTCTCGACAAAGCCGACTTCGCCTTCAGGATCCACGGCGTGTACGAGAGCAGCGAGAACCCTCCGGATCGTTCTTGTCTCGGTGTCTCGAATAGCCTATTTGATATGATACTGCACTCTCGGATCATCGAATTTAATAGAGATAAGAGTACGGCGTCCCGCCCGGCAGGATGAGGACTCTTTAATAACAACTCGTCTTGACTCGACTCATAATGAGTCGCATCGCATGGTAAACGGGATTAAGAAAAAAGGGAACAGAAAAATGCAGGGTGAACAAAAAATATTCACAAAACCAAGATTTATATAATCAAATACTTAAGTATTTCTAGCAATATATAGATTATTTAGGGATAAATTGTATTACCTTGGCTTTTTTCCCTTTTAGAATGAAGGATAAGCGTTGACTCCAGGAATTCAATGCGGTGCGCTTTTGGTCGTCATAAGAATATCGGTCATAGATAGAAGTAACATCATTTCCTATGTGGTTCAGGATCTTAGAAATAACAAGTCTCGAAGTACCCTGGCTCGCCAGCTGGCTGGCAGCTGTGCGGCGAAGATCATGCGGAACGAATGTCTCGAGGTCAAAAATATCGCGATTACGCCTTATGGCGTGGGGGAGAGCTCTATTTGTCATCGGTCGCTTCTTGTCATATCTGTTCCCGATCCTGGCCGTAAAGAGAAAAGGAGATATTCGATCAAGAGATTCAATCAATTGTATAGCCATGGGCGATAAAGGAACTCGATGAGGTAGCTTGTTCTTGGATTTTTCCTCTGGTATTATCCACCAGGCATTGTCGAGATCTATTTCAGACCATTCCATGGAGATCACCTCTCCCGGCCTCTGTGCAGTGATTAATATGAGCCGTAACGCTGTTTTTATGTGATGTCCGATATCTGTTTCGTCAAGCGTGTTCCAAAATATCGCGATCTCTTTTTCATCGAGAACCCGGTTTCTTTTGTTCTCTCTGCTTGGCGGTTTGACGAGCAAGGTCGGATTATTCTCTACGATATCTCGAGCTATTCCAAAATTGAAAATCCTGCGAATCACAGAAAGAGTTCTATTTGCCATAATGGGGCTTCCCCGGTCTTTGATCCTATCGACGAGACGTATTACATCACGCCTTCTTATTTCATGAGCGGGAATGCTCTCCCAGGCTTTCAGAATATCCTTTTGAATGATCCTGATATCTTCATGACCGCTTTTCTTCTGACTGCAATGTCGCTCCATATATTCTTCGGCAAGGTCTCGAAATGATGGTTCTTCGAGGAATCTCTTGCGCTCGGCAACAGGATCATGCCCAGCCGATACTTTGGCGAGCAGTGGGATGGCTCGTTTTCTTGCGTCTGTGAGAGATAGTATGCCGTGACGACCGAGAGCAAGCCTTTGTATTTTCTTGTCCTTGTTCCGGTAGCTAATATAATACGTGCGCACACCTGATGATTTCACTCTTATGAAGAGCCCCCGCACCTTGTCATCCCAGACACGACATTCTTTCCCCTCGGGAGGAAGAGGAATCTTTTCGATCATCTTTTTTGTTAGATTTGCCATCGGAATCGACCTCGTAATCAATGTACGATATCTCTTCAGGACATCTCCAGGGCACCAATAGGGCACCAAAAAGCAGAGTAAGCCAGCGGACACCATATGTCAATAGGATAGTGCAACTCATATTAATATAGTAAAATAAGGTACAACAGAGCAAAAGAAGGAAAATGGGAGAAAGATATATAAACTGCCTCTTAAGCAGGTGGTGCCGGGTTCAACTCCCGGGCGGCTCATTTTTTCGTTCGAATTCGGATCATATCCAGCAATGGGTGAAAGTACTGTCAACGCCGAGAAAGTTTTGCCAATGGTCGCTCAGGATCTAGCGGGTATTCAAATGTCGATGTACTTGCGAATTACAGGAAATTCGGTTTCCGCGCGCGGCTGGCGAAGTCGTTTATTGCTAATGACTTCAAGGAGACTATAGATAAAGCCCTTGGAGAATAGTCGAACGTGACCCTGAATCCATCCGTTATCTGTTGACAAGCGCCGGTAACAGCGTATCTTTCTTCAACCCTGGATCGCCAGCCACTCCCCTCCCCGGGAAATGGATCGACGTTTTGCCAGGCATGGCCGGTAAGGGAGCCGGCAATGTTCGAAGCTGTTTTATGAGCAGAATTATTGAGAATAAGGATATCAGGAATATCGCCATAATCGCCCACGTGGATCACGGCAAAACCACGCTCGTGGACGCCATGTTCAGGCAGAGCGGCCTGCTCCGCGCCGGGCAGGTTGTAGAAGAACGGATAATGGACAATATGGACCTCGAGCGCGAGCGCGGCATCACGATCGCCGCCAAGAACTGTTCGGTATCCTGGAAAGGCGTGAAGATAAATATCATCGACACGCCGGGTCATTCCGATTTCGGTGCCGAAGTGGAGAGGGCCCTTTCGATGGCCGATGGCGCCATTCTTCTTGTAGACGCGTCCGAAGGGCCTCTGCCGCAGACACGCTTTGTCCTGAAAAAGACTCTTGAGGCGGGGCTCAAGGTCATCGTCGTGATAAACAAGATCGACCGGAAGGACGCGCGGCCCGGCCAGGTGCTCGGCGAGATCTATGATCTCTTCATAGATCTCGGCGCCGGGGACGATCAGATCGATTTCCCGGTCCTCTACGCCGCCGGCCGCGACGGGATCGCCAAACGGACACTGGAAGAAGAGACGGACAATATTCACCAGTTGCTCGATGCGATTATCGACAAGATCCCGCCCCCGGTCTACGATCCGGAAGAGCCGTTCCAGATGCTCGTCTCCGATCTCGGATATTCGGATTACCTCGGCAGGCTCGCGGTGGGAAAGATCATCAATGGCGCGGTCAGTTCGAACAGGCTGCTCGTCTGTATAAACAGGGACGGCGAGCATGTTCCGCTCAAGGTGACGAAACTTCAGAAGTACGAGGGTATATTTTGCCGGCCGGCCGAATCCGCCAGTGCGGGCGATATCGTAGTCCTTGCCGGGATCGATGACGTCAAGATCGGCGATACTATCTGTACCAGGGAGCATCCAAAAACACTGGAACGCATCTTTATCGACGAACCGACCATCTCGATGCGATTCACGATCAACGATTCCCCGTTCAGCGGTCAGGAAGGACGTTTTGTCCAGTCTCCGAAGATACGCGAGCGCCTCCTCAAGGAGACTCTGATGAACGTCGCGATCCAGATGGAGGAAGACCGCGAGCATGACAGTTACATCGTCAAAGGGCGTGGAGAGTTCCAGATGGCCATCCTGATCGAGACGATGAGAAGGGAAGGGTTCGAATTCTGCGTGGGACGCCCACATGTCATATATAAATATGAAAAAGGAAAACGGCTCGAGCCGATCGAACGCCTGTTCATCGATTGCGAGGAAGAGTTCCTCGGTGCTGTTACAGAGAAACTGGCGTCGCGTAAGGCCAGGATGACGGACCTGGTTAATAACGGTAGCGGCCGGATCAGAGTCGAATTTTCGGCACCCTCAAGGGCACTCATAGGATATCGGGACGAGTTTCTCACCGACACGAAGGGATCCGGTGTGATGAACTCGTATTTTGCCGGGTACGAAGAGTACAGGGGGGATTTCAGCACCCGTTTCACCGGATCGATAGTCGCCGACAGGCCGGGTAAGGCCGTGGCCTACGCACTCTGCAACCTCGAGGCGCGTGGGCGGCTGTTCGTGAAGCCGGGCGATCCTGGATACGAGGGAATGATCGTCGGAGAGCACAACAGGGATGACGATATTAACGTAAACCATTCGAAGGAGAAGAAACTGTCGAACATGAGGGCAGCCGGAAAGGACGACGCCGTTGTCCTGACGCCCGTGGAACCGATAACGATAGAAAAAGCCCTTAGTTTCATCCGCGACGATGAGATGGTCGAGATCACGCCGAAATCGATCCGGCTGAAGAAGACGATTCTTTCCGCCAGAATCAGAAATAACCTCAAGCCCGATTCGTTCGCAGGCAAAGGTGAAACACCGTTGTAACCCGTGTGTTTCGTGATACGACCGTACGATTCCCCCTTCACACCCCGGATTCCTTCAGGATGTTCATTATTATAGCTCACAAGGATAAAGGATACGGCGCGGCTGTCATGACAAACTCCGATAACGGCGGACAGTCAGAACAGCGGGTGATCGCTTCGATGAAATGAGGACGCGAACGAGATCACGATGAACAGGTGTCCATCAGGGCCGAAGTACGGAATGGGTCTATAGAACGGCGTCTCGATCAGGGTCCAGGTCGTAAACCGATCATACGATATCAACAGGTCGCCCCGGTAATTCAGAACGATCGCGATCTCTCCCCCGGGCGCCGCAATCACCAATCGCTCGGGGGGGACAGGCCCCAGCGGGATGGCCGCCCAGCTTTCTCCCCCGTCGCACGAGCGGAGAATGCCATCCCGGCAGGTGGCGAAGACGTTTCCTGTACGGTCGGCGTCGATCGATTCAATGCGGATGGAATCGGTCGCCTGTTCCCACGTATCCCCGCGATCGGCCGATCGCATGATTCCGCATGTTGTTCCGAGATAGACACAACTATCGGCCCCCGCGCCGATGCAGAGGGGAGCCGGTTCCCCATACACGTATTCCCAGGGCGCGCCTCCGGCATCGGATCTCAGGACACCGGCGGAGGCAAGACCGTATATCGTCCCGTCCGCGGCCGCCTCAAGGAGATAGACTTCCGGTGGATCCGCGGAAAACGTATCCGCCCTCGTCCACCGGTTGCCATAGTCGGTCGAGATGAATATGCCATCGCCGGTGCCGGTGAAGAGGGAACCGTCCGGATGAATCGCCAGAGAGAGCAGTTCCTTATCAGGGTAATAGGTATCAGAGAGACCGTGGCAGGCCCTGGCCCAGGTCCTGCCCTCGTCGGATGATTTGAGAATGTCACGATTGCTCAATAGGTAGTAGTCGCCGTAAGAATCAATCGCAAGGGAGAGCCCCCATCTATAATCGAATATGGGCGATACGTACTCCATCGGTGCGACCCAGCTCTGTCCCCCGTCGATCGAGCGAAACGCGCCGTAATAGGCCGTGCCGGCCAGTAGAACATCCTCTTCGCAGAGGAGCGATAGAATATCGAGACCCTGAAGGCCGTTATCCGACCTCTCCCACGAGTCGCCTCCGTTTATCGACCGGATGATTCCATCACCGCCCGTGCCCGCCCAGATATATCCCGATCGATCCGTTGATATCGCGTTTATATCCGTACCCGTCGCTCCCCCGTCGATCCGCACCCATGGTTCGCCACCACCGGAGGATTTGTATATTTCACCGCCGCCCGTTCCGGCCAGTATGTATCCCCCGCCATGGACCGCCAGGCATCGTACATCGAGATTGGCGAGACCGTCCGAGTGGTCCGTCCAGGATTCTCCCCCGTTCTCCGATGCAAATACGCCCTGCCCACGGCATCCGGCGTAGAGGATTCCGGTGGAACCTGTCACGAGGGCGCCCACCGGCGTCTCGATCGATTCCTCGACGACCGGGCTCCATACGCCGCCGTCGTTCGCCGAGCGGAATATCCCGCCGTTGTCGGTGGCCGCGATGATATCCCCGCCGGCGTTGACGGTCATGGAGCGGATATCGAGGTCGGTCAGGTGGTTGTTGACCTGCGTCCAGCTCGCGCCGTTGTCGCGGGAGACAAAGATCCCTCCTCCTGAAAGACCGGCGAATAGTGTTTTCCCGTCCTTGACGAGGAGGGCGGTCACATCGCAATCCGTATTCAACCCGAGGTTCTTTTCCCCCCAGCTCTCGCCGCGGTCGGTGGATCGCCACAGGTTGTGGTATTTCTGTGTTCCCTGAAACAGCGCCCCGTGCCCGTTCGAGGCGAGCGATGGAACGTGTAGATTGTAGACGGCGCCGGGGATCCGAAACTCAATCCATCCGAACGGTTCTTCTTCCGGAATAATGGCGTCGTCGACGCACGAGCCGAGGATGATGACGGTACCCAGTGAAACCGCGAGCAACAGGCCGGTTATGGTAACGAATCTTTTCATTTCAACAGATGCAGGCGGTTCCCCCGGCGGGTGAAAACGCACCCGCTACGGGCCCGCCGGGGATGCGCCCCCGAGGGACAGGGTGCTCCTTAAAAGTTCACTGCTTGTCAAAGCATAAACGAAACGATCGGGGTCTGTTAGTATGGCGCGGATAGCATCCCGCATGCCGTCATTCTGGGGATACAGCCCGGTCATGCCGGTTCTCGTCCAGAGAATTCCACTCCCGACCGTTCCAATGAGGATGTCCTCACCCGCGATATGCATCGTGGTGACATCGATGCGCTCCTCGTTGAAGCGCCGCCAGGAGGAGCCGCCGTCGGTGGAGATGAACAACCCCGTTCGCGTCCCGGCCAGAATGTCACCGTTGCCGGCGGCCGCAAGCGCCGTTACGCGCAGGTCGGTGAGGCCGGCGTTTATCTGATCCCAAACTATCCCGTCACCGGTATAGCGAAAAACGCCCCCGAAGTCGGCCCCCGCGAGGAGACGGCCATCACCGGTTTCAATCACGCAGGGGATGTTGTAGCCCTTCATCCCCACGTGCCGCCATTCCGCTCCCCCGCCGGTCGAGACAAACAGGCCGTTATCCTTGGTGGAGACCGCCATGCTGTCTCCGGTGAGTGTGAACAGTGCCACGATACGATTCCCCGCGAGCCCCGCGCGGGACCAGCCGGGACTGTCTTCATGAGAGGCATAGACGCCGTCGGCCGTACCGGCCAGTATAGTCCGTTCCGGCCCGTTTGCCAGACAACGCAACTCGATGCACGGCAGTCCCGTGTTGAACACGGTCCAGCCCTCGAATGCGCCGTCAGCCCGGTAGATTCCTCCGTATGGGATGAGGGTGTAGAAAGAGCCGTTCTCCCCGATCGCAATGTCAACCGCGTTGTAATATGTGAAACCGAGCATATTCCAGTTCGCGCCATTATCAATCGACCGGCATACGCCCCACCATCCCGTGACGACAATGTCTCCGGCCGCATTCACCGCCGCATTACAATTATCGGGCGCACCCGAATAGCCGAATATCGAGACCCAGCGTTCACCACCGTCGTCCGATAGATACAGACTGTCAACGCAGAAGGAGAACAGGCGGTCACTTCCATCCAAGAACAGGTCGTATACATGCTGCGGCGTGTGCAGGGTCGTCCAGGTTTCCCCGTCATCGCTTGACGCGTAGAGATAGCCCGAGGCATTCGCGAATATCCGGTCCGTGGAGTCGAGCGCCATCTGCGTTATGCGCTTCCCCCAGGGAATATCCATCAGCCCCTGCCAGTTTTCACCGCCGTCGCGGCTCCTGTACAATCCCCCGCTCGTGGCCGCGAAGAGAACGCCCATCGAATTGACCGCCAGTGATCGCAGATAACCCTCCGAGAAAAATCGCTCACAGATTCGCACCCAGCTATCCCCATGATCGCTCGACCGGTAGATGCCGGAGTCGTAGGCCGGCAGGTAGAGGTTGTCGTTGGCATCTATGAGGAGGGTGCTATGGCAGTCAAAGAGAGAGTCGCAGCTCGACTCTTCCCACGATTCTCCGTGGTCGAGGGACCGCAGTATGTTGCAGTAATGCTCCGTTGCGAACAGGCGTCCCTCCGAATCGGACGCGAGGGAGCGCATCTCGAAGACGCCGAGCTCCCGCGCGTCCCAGCTCTCGCCGCCGTCGGTGGAGACGTAGATGCGGCTTTCGATATTTGACCCTTCTCTGTGATGCATTCCCAACAATATCCTGCCGTCCGGATCGATGGCGGCGCACACGATGGCGTTGTAGCGGGGATAGTCGATCCGCTCCCAGGTCAGTCTGATCCCTTCCGGCCGGACCGGATCATCGTCCACGCAGCCCACAAGCAGGAGGGTTGAACAAAGAGTAAAAAGAGTTCTGGCGCATCGGATATTCTTCAAAACCGTCGCCACCCTATTCCATTCGATTGTACCTGCGTTTCGGTTGCGGAATCTTTATGCCGCCGGTGGAGCGGCGAAGCGTGGTAATTATAATCCATCATTCTTAATCTTTCAATGCCGACGTGCCGCGTTGCATTATTTTCATTGTCTCGCCGGTGGAAATAGGCTATCCTGCCACGGATTTCATTCGCAACCGGTTTCGACCAGCAACAATCGCGAGAGACGTGAAATGAGAATCTTCGGCGTTTTCTCGAAGTGCATGGTGCCCGTTCTTGTCACGGTCTTTTTATGTTCGGACGCGGCGGCGGAGAAGGGATCGGCGCGGCTCGGCGACTGGGATATCGCTTTCTCCCTCTCGGGAGAATTCCTCATTCAAAACTTTGATGCGGACAATATGCCCGCGATCCGCATGCCCGACTACCTCAGGAACCAGAGGAATAATTTTAAAATGGCACAGTACTATGCCACCCTGAGAACGGATAAACTCACCGATAATCCTCTGGCGCACGGCGCGACGTACGCCGATATGATCCTGGAAGCACGAAGCGCCGGGCTCAGATTGTCGTGCGAGTTGATCACGGAGCACCGCGGGGCGTCGTACGGCACGTATGCGATGCACGATATCGCGATTTTACCCAAGTACTTCGTCGCGGTGGACACGTCCTTCACCGTCGGCGGCCAACTGTTCCGCGCGGGGGTCGAGGCCGGCAACTTCGATGATCACCTGCTGTACGAGGGTCTTACCATATACAACATCGATGTCCAGGGGTACCGGCTCTATCTGAAATGGAAAAACGTGAAGCTGGGAGTGCATCATATCGGTGACATGGAGTACGGGATCGGCCTCAACATAAACGACCAGCGGGATTATATGTTCTCGCTGGAAGACATGACGGTGTTCGATCAAATGAAGATCGATGCCCGCGCGGGGTATTTTGATTATTGCAAAAGCGAAGGATATGATCTGGGATTGCCCGGAACCGGGATGAACGTCTCGATCGGGCTCCGGTGGAAGGAAAC
>Ga0307379_10003437_pt1 | contig 23081 bp, 19 predicted proteins | sample UN2MG_FD_202237 | JGI IMG/M metagenome (GOLD analysis project Ga0307379, IMG submission 202237) | Soil microbial communities from Risofladan, Vaasa, Finland - UN-2 | ecosystem: Environmental > Terrestrial > Soil > Coastal area > Acid sulfate soil | place: Finland: Risofladan, Vaasa | collected... | reverse complement strand
AGGTCTTCATCTTTCACCTGCACCCACGTCTGCTGCGGGCCTATTACTTCCTTCCTCTTTTGTTCGCAGCGGTAGTGATCGTGGTTCTGGCTCGCCTGCCGTGGGCGTCTGGCGAGGACCTATGGGTTTACTGCGGGGCGGGTATATCTTACATCTTGCTCTCTATTATCTTTGGCCTTAGCTACGCACGGCAGAAGAGAATAACGCTCTCAGGCAAGGCCCGCGCGGCCGCCTTGTTTCCGCTCTGTTTCTTTCTGATGCACTTCGGATATGGTTTGGGGATTGTCAAAGGTCTGCTGGACCTTGGACTTCACTGGGGCAAATGGAGGCGCGCAGATGTGCATTGAATCCGTAGCTTGCAGGTCCCCTTTTCACGGCTAATGAGGCACCAAGCGGCCGCTGAATGAAAAGGGGACATGCTCCCTGGAACATGCCCCCTAAAGTCTAGCCGTTTGCCTTCGGGCTCACGCAACCCGCACGCAACCTGGGTATGCGCTACTTCATTTCACACGGTCCGCCGCCCATTCGCCCAGGCCCGTCTCGTCTGCGCATCTTCTCGCCTCTGATGTGCTCCTTGATGCGCTGAAGCTTCTTCATCCATCTAGTATGGAAGAGGATGAACTTCGCCTGCTGCGTTACCGAGAGTTTGGACATTATCTCATCCCGGCCTTTGCCCTGCTCGTCCTTCATCTTATCTCGCGCGGACGTGATTTGAGCGATGTACTTCTTCAGCTTTTTCTCGTCAGGCTTATCGTTCCCGAGCTCCAGCTTGATCCCTCGCAGCGATTCTCGGATCGCTTTTTGATGTTCAACTTTCGCCTTTTCATGCTTCTCGATAATGGACGCTATATCGAGCGCCTGCTCCTTCGCCAGCTCGAGCTCCTTCGTCAGCTCCATGAGATAGACAGTGGACAACATGTCCTTTGCCTCGTCTCTCTTGCCCTTGGATGGTTCGTCATCCCCACAAAAACCAAAGCCCATGCCCGGCTGTGCGAAAGCCACGCCCAGACAGAACACCACAGCCACAACGACCGTCGCCATGCATCTATGCTTTGTTCTCAGCATTTTTCCTTTCTCCTGTTTTGTTTAGTTGGTTCACGCTGCAAAACGGTCTCTCACGTTTCTGGCAGTTCGTTAACTTCCATTCCCAATGTTGCCCAATACTTCACGTATCGCTGATTGCATCTCCGCTGGTGATGCGTCAAGTATGTCTGAGTAGTAGCCATTGATACCCCACATATCGGAATGCTCTCTTATCTCCGAATCAATGGCCTCGGAACCTGCCTCGTCTAGGTTGCTTTCCGAAGTGATCGCATCGAGCACTGACTCCGGGTTTGACGCATCGATCGATTCACCGTTTTTCTCTGCAAGTATTTTCTCTACACCAGCCATTACGGATGCGATCTCGCCGCTTGTCCACTGGTCTTGCGTCTGGTCAGTCCACAGGCGATACAGGTCTGAATTGTCCGAGATCAAGCGCTGCTCAGAGCTAGTGAACCACAGCAAGGAAAAGACCAGGACGAAGCCCACAATAATCACGGACGAGAGCGCAAACACGAGCCTCGGTTGAGGCTTCAACAAAGGCCTCAGGAACTCGGCAAGCCTCGACAAAACGCCCTGACGAGCGGGTTCGGCCATCTCATCGCGCAGCCTGGTGAGCGTTTTCTTCTCGATTCGCTCCCACTCTTCGTCGGTCAACGAGGCAGGCGCCGCTTTCAGCACGTCGTGAAGCGCCCTCGCCTCATCTAGCTTCCGGCCGCAGTTCTTACATGAGGCCACGTGGTCCTCGAGCTCACGGCGCTGCTCGCTCCCAAGAGTGCCCAGAACATAATCGTCAAACAGATTCTCGCAGTTTTTACAGTTCATCTCAGTTGCCTACGCAAAATCCTTCAAATACTTACGAAGCTTCTGCATCGCGTGGTGAAAATTCGCCTTGGCCGCACCCTCGGAACATCCGAGCGTCTTAGCCACCGTGGCATAGTCCATCCCATCATAGATACGCATGACAAGCACCGCACGCTGCCGTGGGGGCACCTTATGGATCGCGGCCCGCGCTGCCTCCTGTATCAAGACTGCATCCTCGTCCGCGACCGAGGTCGATCGCACCTCAGCCCATTGGCCCGGCTCAAGCAGCGTCTCCCGACGTGATTGCCTCGACTTCAAGTGGTTCAACGACATGTTCACCGCAATCCTATACGCCCAAGTGTAGAAGCTCGAGCGGTGGTCGAACGAGGAGAGCTTCTGGTATATCTTGAGAAAGACATCCTGTAGAAGCTCCTCCGCTCCGTCCCTGTCGCCCACGATTCTCTCGATCGTGCCGTAGAGGGGCCGCCCAAATCGCTCAAATAGGTGCTCAAACGCCTGATCATCGCCTTTTTGTGCTCTCCTGACTATATCATCCAATTCGTCTTCATTTCGTCTTGCCATATCAGTCTCGAGGCCATGTTATAGGATATAGACAGACCAAACTCAAAGAAAGTTTAACATAGCTCGCGGGATTCTCGAACCTGTCGTCAGCCGCCGCTCTTAAAAACTACTCGTCAGGCGATAAAGAAGAACAGAGAAGAGCATCTGTGGCCGCATCTGTCGTCGCGTTCCCTGGGCTCTCATCTGAGACCTGACCGCACTCCATCCGGGGAGCCCCTTTTGATCAGCAGGTCCCCGATAGCTTCTGAAGCTACGTTATCTCGATGCCTTTCGGCTTGACCTCCTGCCCTACGAACGTCCCAGGGCCCATCGCCTCATACTCCGCATACGTGTACCCAAGCGCCTCGATCGGTTCGAACATCCCGGCAGTTGAGTCGCCTAGAATGCACTGTCGATCCCAAAGGTCCATGCCCTCGAAATGATCGGATATCACGATGAGATCGATGTCGCTGTATTCCTGGGCAGTGCCAGCACTGTATGAGCCGTACAGGATTATCCTGCTATTCCGGATGCCGGTCTTGTTCAGTCCGGCCCTAAATCTTAGAACTGTCTCATGGATTCTCTTATCCATCTGATCGCCTCTATTGTTTTATCGAGGAACCCTTGCGTTCTGTCATGGTCAAATGTCCTTCGAATATCCTCTTGGTCCTCAGGATATCGCGTAGGAACGCTCAGCATATTCATACGTCTCAGAAAGGTCAATGTCTCAGCAGGCGGGCATAATCCGCTCAACTTCAGAAGATGCAGAAGATGATGCGTCTTTGGCGCCAGCTGCCCTGTCTTATGGATAACCGCGGCTTTCAACATCTTCTCAATGGCCAGATGGCAGAAGAAGATAGCCCAGAGATGTCTCCCGGAATCAAGCTGTTGCTCGGCAATCCTCAGTGCCTCCTCCGCACCATCTATCCATACTTGAGGCCTATCGTGGCCAGATGACTCGTCACTCATTGCTCTTCTTTCTCGCCTTGGAGCGCCTGGAGCACTCTGGCAACGTCTTCCCCTGGCCCACTCATGTTGAAAGAATCGTAGTCCTTTCCGCGCGTCCTCACAATGTTGACGTTGACTTTGTGCGCTTCTGCCGCTCTTGCTCTTTTCTGATCAAGCCATCTGCGAAACTCGGAATGGACAATGGGGAGGGCAACCGTGGTAAGCACCAGTACTACTCCTAAGCAGTCTTCAACAGATTCCCTCACCAGGTACCTGTCTGGGGACCGCACAAGGCCAATATCCTGGGGGTCGGCGCATCTCAGACCGGCTCCCTTCAGACAAGTGCTCAATTCTATTTGCTCATGTGTCTGATATAGATCCTCAGGCTTCTGAGCCGATAAGATGTTCTCCGGCAGGCAAAGAACATCATATCTCTCAAGATGTTCGGGAGATATACCGAATTTTCTCATTTGAGATTCAAGGATGAGCCCTACACCCATTATGTTTCCCTTTCTTGGCATCCTAGCGAGAGATATGCATCGCTGTTAATTTCAATATAGCCTCTCAGAACCGGGCGTCAATATCCAAGGAGCCTATGCCGAAATGCCTCGATGATTGCATACTCGTGAGATATTATCCTGCTTCGCGACGGCTGGCGGGGTGCCGCAGTCATGCTGGAACGACGCCAGCATGTAATAGAAGTTGCGGAGGGGGTGTGTGGGGAGGCGCAACGGCGTCCCCCCACCTTGTCAATCTTTCGGCTGCCGGCGCAGAACAGGCCTTCTGGTGTTTTGCGATAAGCGGTTTGGAAGTAGATCAACGCGCAGGCGGGGGTCGGCTTATTTCGGGCTCGAGCAACGGTGATAGAAGCTTGGAGGTGTTTTTGCGAAAAGCTTGTTGACAATATGGAGCGCGGGCACTATTGTTACTTTGCTTGTGCAGCTCCGCCTCAAGAAGGCGTGGCCTTGATCTTTGACATTGCTTTTCTGGAAAAGGTTTATGGAGCACAGCGCGTAAAGGACATTGCGCGTTGTGATCAAGATATTAAGGGCGCAGGGTGGATGCCTTGGCGCCAGGTGGCGATGAAGGACGCGGTAAGCTGCGAAAAGCCTCGGGGAGCTGCAAACAAGCGTAGATCCGAGGGTCTCCGAATGGGGCAACCCGTTCCGGCGTAAGTCGGGACATCCCCGTGTGAATATATAGCGCGGGTGAGGCGAACCAGGGGAACTGAACCATCTAAGTACCCTGAGGAAGAGAAAGCAAATGCGATTCCCCTAGTAGTGGCGAGCGAAGCGGGAACAGCCTAAACCTCGTTTACGTGATAGCCCAGAGGCGTTGTATGCGAGGGGTCGTGGGATCCAAAGTCGGTAGGCTCTGGCCTGCCGGGGGAGTTACAAACCCAAAACTTAGCTGAACGATATGGAAAGGTCGGCCATAGAGGGCGAACGCCCCGTATGCGGAATGTTTTGGGCTCCTTATTTGGACACCCGAGTACCACGGGACACGTGAAACCTTGTGGGAATTTCGGAGGACCATCTCCTAAGGCTAAATACAACCTGGCGACCGATAGAGTACAGTACCGTGAGGGAAAGGTGAAAAGGACCCCTTTTAGGGGAGTTAAAAGCACCTGAAACCCTGTGCCTACTAGCGGTGGGAGTCCACCATAGCTTTGGCGAAGGTGGATGACCGCGTGCCTTTTGTATAATGAGCCGGCGAGTTGCTATGTGTAGCAAGGTTAAGCAAAGAATGCGTAGCCGTAGCGAAAGCGAGTCTGAACAGGGCGTCTAAGTTGCACATAGCAGACCCGAAACCGAGTGATCTACCCTTGGCCAGGCTGAAGTAGGTGTAACAACCTCTGGAGGGCCGAACCCACTGATGATGAAATATCAGGGGATGAGCTGAGGGTAGGGGTGAAAGGCCAATCAAACTCGGCGATAGCTGGTTCTCCCCGAAATAGCTTTAGGGCTAGCCTTATATGGACAGTTGCGGAGGTAGGGCTCTGACTGGGCTAGGGGGTCGTGAGACTTACCAATCCCATTTAAACCACAAATGCCGTAACTCAATGTATGGGAGTCAGACTGCGGGGGATAAGCTTCGTAGTCGAAAGGGAAACAGCCCAGATCGCTAGCTAAGGTCTCTAATAGTATGCTAAGTGGGAAAGGAAGTAGCAGCGCACAGACAGCCAGGAGGTTGGCTTAGAAGCAGCCATCCTTTAAAGAAAGCGTAAAAGCTCACTGGTCGAGTGATGCCGCACCGATAATTTAACGGGGCTTAAGTATACAACCGAAGCTGCGGTACCACAGGTGGCCTTCGGGCCATACTGAGTAGGTAGGGGAGCGTTCCTTACTGGTTGAAGGTGCATCGTGAGGTGCGTTGGACGGTAGGGAAGTGAGCATGCCGGCATGAGTAACGAGAAATGGGTGAGAAACCCATTCGCCGTAAGACTAAGGTTTCCTGGGGAAGGTTAATCCGCCCAGGGTTAGTCGGCACCTAAGCCGAGGCCGAAAGGCGTAGGCGATGGAAAACAGGTCAATATTCCTGTACCACACCTTTGACGTTTGAGCGATGAGGTGACGCAGTAGGATATGCTGGCCTGCTGATGGAATAGCAGGTTTAAGCGTGTAGGCGGGTGGCGTAGGCAAATCCGCGCCGCCGTTAACGCCAAGGCGTGAATACGGTCCCGTAAGGGCACAAGCAGCAAATTCCACACTGACAAGAAAAACCTCTAAGCGAGCCATTGGTGTGACCGTACCGCAAACCGCCACAGGTAGTCAGGGAGAGCATCCCAAGGCGATTGAGAGAACCCTCGTTAAGGAACTCGGCAAAATTGCTCCGTAACTTCGGGAGAAGGAGCGCCTCTTTTGGTTAGCCGACTTGCTCGGCAAAGCTGAGAGAGGTCGCAGCGAAGCGGCCCAGGCGACTGTTTACTAAAAACACAGGTCTCTGCTAAAGCGCAAGCTGATGTATAGGGACTGACGCCTGCCCGGTGCTGGAAGGTTAAAGGGAGGGGTTATCCTACCTTCGGGTGGGAGAAGCTCTGAACTGAAGCCCCAGTAAACGGCGGCCGTAACTATAACGGTCCTAAGGTAGCGAAATTCCTTGTCGGGTAAGTTCCGACCCGCACGAATGGCGTAACGACTTGGGCACTGTCTCAACGAGGGACTCAGTGAAATTGCAGTATCGGTGAAGATACCGGTTACCTGCGACAAGACGGAAAGACCCCGTGAACCTTTACTACAGCTTGGCATTGAATTTTGACGTAGTTTGTGCAGGATAGGTGGGAGGCTTTGAAGCAGAGGCGCAAGCCTTTGTGGAGCCACCGTTGAGATACCACTCTGATTATGTCGGGGTTCTAACCATGCACCGTTATCCGGTGTTGGGACAGTACCTGGTGGGTAGTTTGACTGGGGCGGTCGCCTCCTAAAGAGTAACGGAGGCGTCCTAAGGTCACCTCAGTGTGTATGGAAATCACACGTAGAGTATAAAGGCATAAGGTGGCTTGACTGCAAGACAGACGTGTCGAGCAGGTGCGAAAGCAGGGCTTAGTGACCCGGCGGTCCTTCATGGTAGGGCCGTTGATCAACGGATAAAAGGTACTCCGGGGATAACAGGCTTATCCTCCCCAATAGTCCACATAGACGGGAGGGCTTGGCACCTCGATGTCGGCTCATCGCATCCTGGGGCTGAAGAAGGTCCCAAGGGTTCGGCTGTTCGCCGATTAATAGCGATACGCGAGCTGGGTTTAGAACGTCGTGAGACAGTTCGGTCCCTATCTGTCGTAGGCGTAGGATATTTGAGGAGATCTCTTCTTAGTACGAGAGGATTGGAAGGGACGGACCTCTGGTGTACCAGTTGTCCCGCCAGGGGCATCGCTGGGTAGCTACGTCCGGAAGGGATAAGCGCTGAAAGCATCTAAGTGCGAAGCCCACTCCAAGACTAGATATCCCTGAAGACATCTTGTAGATTACGAGTTAAATAGGGCAGATGTGTAAAGGCAGTAATGTCAAAGCTAACTGCTACTAATTTGTCGTTCGGCTTGATTGCAGCGCGCATAACTTTACAGCAGCTCCATAGACCTCTTCTGAGAAGCAATCTTAGCAAGAAAGTTTCTCGGCGGTCATAGCGAAGGGGGCACGCCCGTTCCCATTCCGAACACGGAAGCAAAGCCCTTCTGCGCCGATGGTACTGCCCTCCTTAGGGGTGGGAGAGTAGGACGCCGCCGAGATTTTTCTTTTTGTTGCCCCACCGACATGCTTTCTTGATACATGAAAACCAATAACTGCTTGCGCATTATTATCCCTACAGCGATGGCGAACAGAGCAGATACGAATGAAATCGCGAGTCAAAGGGGTAGCCGGTGACATCGATTCCTGAGCAGTCGGGGGAGTAAGCCCAATACGATCTGGATACGGCGCGAGCGATGCCCAAGAGTGGTCGGCTCCTGTACGTTTTGTTCTGCTGCCAACAGGCGGTCGAGAAGATGCTCAAGGGCATAATCGCCAAATGGACCGAGGCATTCCCTCCTCGACTGCACAACCTGATTCGATTGGCCGAGCCATGCGGCACTAGATTTGGGGCAGGATCGAGTGAAGCTCTTGGAGGAGCTCTCGGGATACTACATCCAAACGCGCTAGCCGGATGAGATTCCTTCTCTTTCGGGGGATCTAACGCGAGAAGCGTCTCAGCGAGTTCTCAAGAAAACGGAGGCAATGGTGGAGTGGCTGTCATCGATGATCTGATTCTTCGTCGGGCACGGGCCGGGCGCGGCGCCTCACCTGACCCTCCCCGGAATCCCCTATTTGAAGGTGAGATTCGTAGGTTGAGATGTACGTGCGGGTCATCCGGATCCCCCGAATGAATTCGGGGGTTAGGATCATGGTAGCCTTTTGCATCGCCTCGGCTGAAGCCGGGCGATGAGGCGGTAGCGTGCCATTTCGCACTCGGATCCACCGCATTTCAATGCGGTGATATAGATCGCTCTGATTATATTAACACCCGAATTCATTCGGGTGACCTGGCCGGGCGCGGCGCCTCACTCCTCATCTTTCCTCTCTTCATTCGGAGTTCAAACGCACGACGCCCCGACGTGAAATGTTCTGGCTGGGTGTGGTACGCCCAAGAGGATTTGAACCTCCAACCTACGGATCCGTAGTCCGTCGCTCTATCCAATTGAGCTATGGGCGCACATCTAGCCCTACGACTGGAAATGTAGGGACGTTTTGGGCTAGTGTCAAGTGTTCGAGAAGGGTCGGCGATTGATGCATGTCTGGTGGCCTCTGCATGGACATCGGTTGAGCTGCTTTGGGCGGCTTAAGATTTCGCGACACAGTTCGACAAGTTACGAGGATTGTAATGGGTAACTCCAAACAAGAAGGGGATCTGAGGCATGCCGAGGTCTCTCCTAGTTGATTTTCGTCCAGTGCTTGTGCGCATGGCCACCAGCGAGGTCATGCGGACGATGGTTGGTGGGAAGATTATATGGAAGAGAAGAACATCAATTCCCACAGTTGTCCAGGGACACGGCCGAAAGACCAGTCACCGGGAATCAACAACTATATCGTTAAGCCTTTCACCCCCATGAGGCTGAAACAGAAGCTGGAGGCGATGCTTCAGCAGCGTGGCAAGTCATGACACCGCTACATACCCAAGCGAAAACAATGGATTCCGCATCCGAAACCAATTGCTTCAATCTTGTGGTCTCTGAGGACAAGATGCTGGCCGTCCTCGAGGCGTATGCGCCCATCGAGATTGACGAGGAGCAGGTTATAGGTTTTCTGGAGAAGGAGTCCGGAATAGCCAATGCAGACAGAGAAGCTGTGCGGATATTCTTGGAGAAGTGCGCGAGTTCAGACGGCGAGGTGAGCGTTCCAGTCGCGCAGGGCACCGAGGCAGAAGATGGTCAGGATGGATACATCGACTGGGCTTTTGATGCAGAGAAAGAGTCGCCCGGGGAGAACGACAGGATCGACTGGCGGAACCAAAACAAGGTGTGGTCGGCCGACAAGGGCGAGTTGATAGGCAGTCTTGTTCCGGCAGTGGAGGGGCACGACGGGGTGGACGTTTATGGGAAGCAAGTCCCCGCCAAGCCCGGCAAGCCAGCGACGCTCAACGCAGGGCCAAACGTAACAGTCTCGAAAAACGGCACGAAGTTCTTGGCTGAGGTTGCAGGGATGGTGGTGAGAAAAGGAAGCACCGTCAGGATCGATCCTGTGTTGAAGGTAAGAGGAAATGTTGATCTTGACTGTGGCAATATCGATTTCAAAGGAGATGTAACGATTTCGGGGAATGTTCTTGATCTTTTTGTCGTAAAGGCCACCAGAAACATCACGATCGGTGGATACGTTGAGGCTGCGACTGTGGAGTCTGGGGGCAATCTCACAATCAAGGGGGGTGTTTCTGGGAAGCGCATATGCACCATTAGCTCCAGTGGCGATTTGCACGCCAAATACATTGACTATGCCAGGGCTAAGTGCAACGGAGACCTTATCGTTGACGTCGAGGTGATTGACAGCAACGTAGAGACACTCGGCTCAGTCCTCGTGAAACAGAAGGGGATAATCGGCGGCCGCGTGGTTGTGGCTCGTCAGCTCGAATCCCCAAACCTGGGCTCAGATGCGGGGACGCCAACCACGATCGTTGCGGGGCATGATAGTGCGCAGGTCTCTCGGCTCGATATGCTTGCCGTGAAGACACAGAGCCTGTCAGTGAAAATCAAAGGTTTGGCTAATAAGGTGGCGGTCTTAGATAGGGTTAAGGACCGCCTTCCAGCCCACAAGCGAGGGCTCTTGACCGAGATGTCCAACGAGCAGGCCGCCAGCGAAAAGGAGCTCGAGCAGGTCAGGACCGAGGCTAGGGAGCTTGTCGACGAGAATAGAGAGCTGCTTGCCAACGCGTCGGTCAAAGTTAAGGGGATGGCCTATCAGGGCCTGGTAGTCGAGATGGGCGGGACGAGAAAGCAGTTCTTTGAAACGACGGAAGGTCCGTTCGAGATGAAGTTCGACGTCGCCAAGAAGAGGATACTACTGCTTAGCGAAAAGAAGCGATGAGCGGCTCAGACTTATGAAAAACATGGGAGCAAGTCTTGGGTCAGTAGCCAATGAGGCCATAGGACTAACATAGTCATCTCAAAAAACGTGATCATCAAAACAACGACCAAAATCACAAATTCAATTATGACCCAGCCTCCGTGAGCCGCCCCTACAAACCTGGTCGCAATTCGGCCCGGCCGGGCCAGATTCCCCCTGATGCGACCTCCTCACCCCCTCGGGTGGAACTTCTCGTGCAGCGCCTTGAGGCGATCCTTTGCGACGTGGGTGTATATCTGCGTGGTGGAGAGGTCTGAGTGGCCGAGCATCATCTTGATCGACAAGAGATCGGCGTCGTTCTGTAGAAGGTGCGTTGCGAAGGAGTGGCGCAAGATGTGGGGATAGACCCTCTTGTTCAGGCCGCACTCCGCCGCGTAACGCCTGATCATCTCCCACACAAACTGCCTCGACAGTCGCTTCCCTCTTTTCTGTGGGACGTAAAGGTAGGGCGAGGTCCTCTCCTTCATTAGCAGCGGGCGGCCCCGCCTCAGGTATTCAGCCGTCCACTTGACAGCCTCGGCCCCGATCGGTATCAGCCGTTGCTTCGCGCCTTTGCCCGTGCACCGAACGAAGCGCTCAGGAAGGTTGAGGCTCGTCGTGCAGAGGTCGCACAGCTCCGATACGCGCATCCCCGTGGCGTACATCATCTCCAGCATCGACTTGTTGCGCAGGCCTGGCGGCTCGGAGACATCAGGTGCGTTCAAGAGCGTTTCGACCTCCTCTGATGTTAGGCAGCTGGGAAGGTGGACCCATTGCCTGGGCGATTCGATGTTGGCCGTCGGGCATTTCTCGAGCATGCCTTTCAGGACGAGATACCTGTAAAAATGCCTCAGGCAGGACAATACACGGCGTGACGAGACGGGGGAGAGGCCCTTCTCCATGAGGTAGGAGAGAAATGCCTCGATGTGACGCGGCTCGACCTCGTCCAGTGGGACTTCGTCTAGGTAGTTGCTGAACGCATGGAGGTCTCGCCGGTAGCTCTTTGCTGTGTTGACTGAGAGTCCCTTTTCGGCAAGTAGATAGGAGACGAAGGAACCTATCAGCGGGTAGTCGTCGAGGGTCACTGGCTTTGCTTGGAGACGTTCGGGAGGCTGGACCTTACGGTCAAACCCCAGAGCGCACCCATTGTCAGGGCGGCGGCGAGGCAAGCGAGCATGCTCAAGAGGCTCGAGAGGCCGTTTTCATGCGACAGCCATGAGTAAAGGAGCGTGAGGAGGACAGCGAACGGGCCGAAAAGGCCGATTGCGAAGCCCAAGCGAGCCCCGGAGTCGGGATGGGGCTTCTGCACTGAGCAAAGCCTCCCGACTAGTGCGGTCACAAAAGGTAGCCCAAGAGCTGCAAGCAAGCAGCGTGCGGATAATAGGCTATTGCTCACTGTCACGGCTCATTAGTGGGGTTCATTGAGGAACACTTCATCTTCAGTGGACGAGTTTCTTGTCCCTTTCCCAGTCGAGAGGTCTGCTACGCGCAGTTGTGTGGCAGACTTCGCAGACTCGCAGGGTGGGTTTTCTGAGCCGTATCCTGCTGTTATCAAGGTGCATGCTTGCTGGCCCGTGGCACGCCTCACATTGCACATTAGCCAGTTGGGGCGTATCCTGCTGATTGAGATAGCCTTGAGAATCCGCGTAGCCCGTGGTATGGCAGCGGAAGCAGCCGGGGTCTTTGTCCTTACCCATTTTGACGAGCGTGGCCATAGCGTTGGCGTGCCTCGTCTTGCTCCATCTGTCATAGATATCCTTGTGGCATTTGGCACAGGACTGTGAACCGACATATCTTGGCCGAAAGTTCGGTAGATTCTTGGCCTCCGTGGTTTTTTTGGACGAGGTCCTCTCTGCATTTTTCTTGCGAGTGATCTCGTCCCCTCTTCTCTTGGCGTCCCTTATCATCCCCTCGATGGTTCTGTCCTTCGGGAATTTATCGTCTATTGAAACGAGCTCGCCGGAGTGTGTCTTGACCTTGTGCCCCTTGACGTCGAAGGTGAGGGTGAGCTTGCCCGCCTGTTTGCCACGAGCGGCGCATTTGAGCAGTATCGTGTCCGTTCCCTGGACGACCTCAGGCTTGTAGAGGCGCCGCATGTTGCCGGATATGAGGAAGAGGTTGATGCCCTTGACCTCGCTGGTGAGCTTTCGCGCCATCTGCATCTCCATGTTGCCCATCCCGATTATCATGTCGCACTTCCTGCTCAATTCCCCGACGATGCTCTCTGCGGTGGTGATCGGGTCCAAAAACTCGACTTTCTCCTTGTCTTCTATGCTCATGGAGCGGCCGGAGTCGGTCGCCGCCACGCCGAATATACCTATCTTGATCCCGCTGTGTTTAACCCCTAGGGTGCTCTTCTCACCGAAGGTCTTGATGACATAGGGTTCGAAGATGGGCTTCTTGGTGGCCTTATCGACGACGTTGGCCGCCAAGAACGGGAAGGAGGTCTCCTTGCTGCTATTTTTCAGGTACTCGAGGCCATAGGTAAACTCCCTCCTGCCGAGGTTCAGGCCGTCGTAATGCAGCATCCCATAGACCTTCAGCAAGAGCTCGGTGTATATCTCGTCGCGCTTGCTTTTGCCGCCGAAGGCATCGCCGGCTCCCAATACTAGGAAGTAGCTCCCTGAGTTAGCCTTCCTTGTGGAATCTATGAAGCCTGCTCGACCAGCAAGCCCACCTTCTTTGTGCTTTCAGCCGCAGGGGGCGATTGCACCCCAGGTGTCGCTGGAATAGACGATAGCGAGCTTGAACTCGTCCGGCTTCTTAGCACTAGTGGAGACGCCCAGCAGGATACCCGCCGCAGCAATCAGGCTCAGGAATATGGCGACATACCAGTATTTGCGCAACCGTAACTCCTCTTCAAATGCAGTTAGTCTTAGTGCCCCACCCCACAGGAAATATAACTAGCGGGCCCAGAATTGTCAACATATTGGCAAATGGGGTTGTTCCCTGAAGGCTCTGAGAGACGACAGCTACATCTTGTGCACTGTCTCCAAGTATAGCCTCTCAAGCGAGGATATCCTCTCGGCAGACTCCTTCTCCGATTCTTGGGCCGGCAAACTCTCGCCAACCACGCGGCCGGCGTTGATGATTATGACCCGGTCACAAGTTTTTGCCACGTCGGCAAGAATATGTGACGATACGATCAGCGTCTTTTCGGTCCCCAGCCTGGAGATGAGCTCTCGCGTCTTTACAATCTGGTCAGGGTCTAGGCCAGCTGTCGGCTCGTCAAGTATGACCAAAGATGGGTCGTGCACGATCGCCTGTGCCAGGTTCAACCGCTGCCCATACCCTTTGGACAGCTTTCTGGTAATCATATCTCTGACGTCGCCAAGGCCAGCCGCAGATATGACCGTTTCCACACGGTCGTGAAGCTCAGGCCGGGGTACATCCCGCAGCCGTGCCCAGAACCCAAGGTATGCCGTAACGGTCAATTCACGATACAGCGGGGGCTTTTCAGGCATGTAACCAATCTTCCTGATTGCATAGTCGCGCCGCGAGGCTACGTCCGTGCCCTCGATCGATACCCGCCCAGAATCCTGCCTCAAAACGCCTGCGATTATCCGCATTATCGTCGTCTTGCCAGCCCCGTTTGGCCCAAGAAGGCCCACGGTCTCGAACCGCCTGACTGCGAACGTCACCCCCGAAAGGACCTCTCGCTCGCCGAACCATTTAGAGACCCCCGTTACCTCGATTGCGTTCTGGACCTCCTCGCTCATGTGCCCCGCGCCTCGACCATGCCAAAACCGATCGAGTTCTTCTCGCCGAATCCGCACTCGTATCCTACTCGGACCAATTCCTTGCTTCCGTCCACGGTGAACGGGCAGAGCACGCCGCGAACCTTGATGCCCTTGAAATTGATGAGTCTGGTTATTCGTTTTCTCCGTGCAGCGTAGTCTGCGTCGAAATTCATGCCGAAGCTCTCATCGGACGGCGGCTTGCCAAAGATCAGCTGGTGTTTTCTCTTGAGGTTCACCCGCACCGCCTCGACGAACTCCTTGCCCGGGGCGAGGTACCTTATCGGGTTTTTGGTGGAATCAGCGTCCCAAATAGATACCGTTATCGGGCTGAGGCACACAAATTGCACAGGCAGCTTGAAGGAAGGCTCGGGTATCTGCTCGACCTTCTGACCCGTCGCCCGGACTCCCGCGACCGTCAATTCCGGGTCTTTGCTGAAGCCGGCGAGGAGGTGGGCAATGAACTCCTCCTTTGCTGAACTCACGCACCAGCTGAAGTCCTGGGCCTCAAGATGCAGCCATTCGCCGAGAACGCGTCTCTTGCTGACCTGAAGCTGTGAGAAACAGAAAAGCTTATACACGCGGTTGTTCATTCGGTACCCCTCATTGTGCAGGAAGTCCGCGTAATCGCTTGAGGAGAGCGCCAGCCAGCGATACACGGCCGAGACAAGCCAGCTGTTGTAGTTGACCGGTATCCTTTGCCCGGCAGGTCCCTCGAGCCGGAAGCGAAGCCTTACTCTCATGGTCTATTCCTCCGGCTCCTCCTTGCCGGCCTGCTTCTTTCTTTTTTCCGACTCCTTTTTGCCCTTTTTGATTAGGTGACGGATGAACCAGCTCTTCTTGGCGCCTTTGAGAAGGTCTCTGAGATCGTCGTAGATCAAGGGATCGTTTATGAGCTTGCCGAGCGTGCCCTGGCCAGAATCGATCTTGTGAGCGACGCTGTTAAGCGTGGCAGATGCCTCGTTAAGGCTTCTTATCGCGCCCGTCAGGTCCTCAACCATCTTGGCGCTGCCCTCCTTGCTAATCAGCTTGGGTAGAAGCCCCTCGCCGGACTGAAGGGTGGCCAAGAGCGAGTTGAGGCTGCGGGCCGAATCGCCAATGTCAACCGCCAGTCGCTCGTAAAGCGCATCATCCTTCACGAGCTTGCCTAGCGTTCCTGTCCCTCCCTGGATGCCCGCTATAATGCGGTCTAGCGAAGAGATCACGCCGGCCAGGTTATCTCGCGTGTTCCTGTCATAAAGCAGCATTCCGAGCGTGCCTTTGCCTGTCTTGATCTCATCGAGGACCGCATTGAGCTTTTGGGTTGCGCTCTTGAAATTGTCCATTGCCCCTTTGACGTCGATCTCCTCATTAACGATCGCACCCGCAAGGCCCTTCCCCTCGTCGATTTTCTTGAGTATCTGCGCAAGCGACTCGGACCCCTCGTCAAGCTGTTTCAGAACGCTCTGACCGCGTTTCAGCACAGCGTTGTAGTCTACCGGCTCCACAGACTTCAGTATGCTTCCGTCTTCCACCACCGGCTTGTCGAAACTGCCCATCGTTATCTCGATGTATTTGTCGCCCAAAAGACCCATCGTCTCGATGCGAGCCTTTGAGTCCGCTCGGATTTTGTCCTGGACACGTCTTTCGATAAGTAAAGTTACTCTGATGCGACTCCCGATCGGGTCAAGGAGCAGCTCGATGTCCTCCACCGATCCGACGTCAACCCCCTCGAGCATCACCGGGGCTCCGGCCACGAGCCCACTCACCCGTGCAAAATACGCCCATAGCCTGTATTTTGGCTCGAAGATACGGCTTTGTTCTCCAACAGAGAAAACAAAACCAGTAAACAGTGCAATGCCGACAATGAGGAATATGCCGACCCTTATTTCAGGTTTGCTAAGTCGTTTCATGTCAGGCCTACCGACATTGAGTAGCTCTTCCAAACAACCAATACGCGACCATCAACATCCTAACGAAATGCCGTGCGCTTTTCAAAGCTACTGCTCTTGAGGCGCGCCTGTCATCTGCCGATAACGGGCCAAGATCAAGGACTGGCCGCGACGACAGAAGCATCAGTGAGCAGCGTCAAGACCCTTCACAGTGCTCAGGTTAACTCCGTCGAAGTCAACGTTCACGAGCGTTGCGCCACTGAAGTCGGCGCTCTCAAGGTGGACGTTGGCGAAGGAGCAGTTGGTCAAGCTTGCGCCTGCGAAGGATGAGAAGTTCAGATAGTCCTCGTCGAAGGAGCTGTCCGAGATATGTGCAGAGGAGAAATCACATCTGGACAGATTCGATTTTGAGAGATCGCAGTTTTCTATCCATGAGCTTACGAACGATGCGCCGGCCAGATTGGCTTTTGTAGCGGTCAAGTTCCGAAGCAGTGCTTGCCTCAAAGAAGTTCTGAGCAACGTTGCGGACGTGAGATCACAGCTGATCACGACGGAGCTGTCCATGATTGCGGCTTTGAGGTTAGTGCCCCTGAGGTTGGTCTGGCGTAAGTAGGCGCCCACCATAGACGATGCTTTCAAGGATGATTCCTCAAGGGTGCAACGCGTTAGGTTTGCCCCATCCAGGCAAGCGTCCGAGAGGTCGCAGAAGGAGAGAACAGATGACTTCAGGTTGGCCTCCTTAAAAACTGCACGGATGGCGTAGGCGTGCTTCAATTGTGCACCCGTTAGATCTGCCCGCTGAAGATACGCACTCGGCAGGAACGCCGCAACAAGCCGTGTATGGCGGAGCGAGGCGCCGTAAAAGCTCGTGTAGGTGAGGTTGGCGGCGGAAAGGTCCGCGTAGTCCAGCTTGCAGAACGTGAGCCTGGAGAAACTCAGGTTGATCATTCGAAGGTCTGCGCCCTGAAGGTCGTTGTTGTCAAGAAAGGCTAGCCTCAGGTCAGCCTGCTCGGCGTGGATGTTCCTGAGCTCCTTTTCGGTTAGGATCAGTGAGCCGAATCTCTTCCCTTCTTTGAGGGCGAGCTCCAGGTCGTTCTTGGAGATAACGGTTTCATTGGTCAATTGTCATACCTCTTGTCGCAAGTTAAGGCCTCCTTCGCGCTGCCGCACCGGTCGGGATGATTCGGCCGGTCTCAAATTCAAGATGACCGCATCTTGTGGCCGTAACAGCTCTCCTACCCCACCGATGGTTTCATCCCCTTGATTTTCTCAAGGGACTCCGTGCAGCCAGCGAGGATAAGTATGTCGCCCGGCTTGACGGCTGTTCCCTTGTCCGGGAAGACGACCTCGCAGTCCTCGACCTTGGGCTTTTCCTGAGAAGAAAGATGTCTGACCGGCCTTCTTAGAAACAGCACCTGAGCCCCGTATTTGGCTCGCATGTCGAGGCTCTCAAGATGATCGACGACGAATTTGGCCGGCGCTACTAGCTCGAGAATGCCGAAATTGTCTGCAAGCGGAATCTGGTCATAAACGTTCGACGAGGATATGCTCGAGGAAAGGCGCTCGGCAACTTCGCGCTCCGGAAAGACGGTCTCTGTTGCGCCGACCTTCTCAAGTATCGTTTTGTGGTCACTGCTGCTTGCCTTGACGACGATCTTCTTGATGCCCATCTCTTTAAGATACATGGTAGCGAGAATGCTGGCGGCCATGTCCCTTTCGTTCAGGCCGATTATGACGGCCTCAACGTCCGCAATGTCGGCCTCGTTGAGAAACTCCTTGTCCGCTGCGTTGGCGGTCATTGCGCTGGAGACGAAGTCCTTAACCTTCTGGATTTTCCCGGGGTCCCTATCGATGACCAGCACCTCGTTGCCTCGAGCCATCAGGCTTTTGGCCACATACTCGCCGAACGAGCCCAATCCAATGACGGCAAATTTGCCCATCTCACCCCACCATGACGTTTTCTTCAGGGAAAGAATACTTCGCTGTGCGGGCCCGCGCGGCGACCAACGTCGCGATCGTCAACGGCCCTAACCTGCCCAAAAACATCAACAATATGATCACCAGCTTGCCACCAGAAGTCAAGGTAGAGGTGATACCAGTGGAAAGGCCCACCGTCCCGAACGCACTTGCCGCCTCGAAGACAATCTGCATGAACGAGGGGTCAGTTTGATTGTCCCTCTCTAGCACAAGCAGCATCAGAATCAAGATGGCCAGCACGAAGATCGAGAGCGAGACGATTGCCAAGCTCTTGTTGATCACGCGCTCAGGGATTCTCCTTCCCAGGACGTTAACGTGGGACCTGCCTCTTATCCTTGCGATGGCGAAGAGCACGATCAGGGCGAACGTTGTAGTCTTTATGCCGCCGCCAGTTGAACCAGGCGAGGCCCCGATGAACATCAGAAGCGTCAGGAGGAAGAGGGATGCATCGCTCAGGTTTGACGTAGGCACAGTTGAGAAGCCAGCTGTCCTTGCGGTCGCAGACAAGAAGAGCGAGGCGCTGAGGGAATGCGACACGTCCATTCGCTCGAAGAGGTGGCCGTTCTCCAAGAGGAATAGCCCCAACGTGCCTAGAAGCAGAAGGCCAGCGGTAACTCCAAGCACGATTCGCGTGTGCAATGTGAAAAGAGGGGCTCTCTTCAGCTGCCGCCCTGTCAGTTTCCTTTTGAGCCCTGAGATAAGGTCAAGGATGACGAAGAAGCCCAGGCCACCCACGATCAAAAGCGCCATGATCGTCATCGCTATCGTGGGGAACGAGCCAAGTTTCTCGAGATTAGTGTCGAACGTCGAGAAGCCAGCGTTACAGAAGGCTGAGATGGAGTGGAAGACCGCGGTTCCGTAAGCTTTCTGGCTTCCGACGATAGGTCTGAAGGCTGGATACAGGATGGCCGCTCCAACCGCCTCGGTGAGGAACGTGAAGAGGACGGCATAGATGACCACGACAGGGAGCCTTTTTGTGCGGACTGGGTTGAGTGTGTCCCTTATTATTGCACGTTCTCGCAGCGATAAGGACCTCCCGAACAGCATTGTCATGAAGATGCCGGCGGTCATGATCCCGAGGCCGCCGATCTGAATAAGGATTAGAATGATTGTCTGTCCTACGACCGTGAAATGGCTCCCTGTTCCGACCACAACCAGCCCCGTAACACACGTCGCTGACGTCGCAGTGAAGAGGCAATCGATATAGTCAGTGTGGCCGGTAACTGACGAGAATGGCAGGTACAACAGGATCGAGCCAACCAATATCGCCCCCGCAAAGCTCCCAGCGAGAACCTGCGAGGGAAGAAACGCTTTAGAACTGACCCTCATCCTACTTGGCATAAAGCAAGGCTACCCCCCGTCCAGAGCGATTGCAAGGAGCGCATCTAAGAAGGTTTTGGAGAGCCTAAGGACGAGGCACATCTCCCGCTCAATCTGCCCCTTCCAGTAACTCAGCAGCAGAGGCTCTCCGCTACGCTACGACCCCATGTCATGCTGTGGTGCAAGTGGGACACGCTGGGTCATGTCCTAGCTTTCCTGTAAATAAGGAGTGGCGCACGCCCGCGGAGGTGTATTTTGACAACCGGGAGGTGATTGGCGGCTCGGATGCCACTTCTGCCGTAACTGTGGTCGGGCTACGCTCTCCCTCCGTTACGGCAGACCAATCAGGACATCTCCACCTTAATTTGACCGATTCGTGGTCTTGACAATGGGGATAGCTTTAATCTGATGGTTGTGTAACTACATCTGTATGGGCCATTTTCGGCTTTTTTTCGTCGCAGAGCGATAAGCCCTGAACGATTCGGCCCAAGCGCCAACGAAAGCCAGGTTCCGTGGTTCCCATTGCTCGCCTCTTGCCAAAACCTTCCTCTCATTAGTATTGTTATACTCGTTGAATGAGCCAAGTGGGGTTGTGGCGCAGTTGGGAGCGCGCCTGATTCGCATTCAGGAGGTCGGGGGTTCGAGTCCCCCCAGCTCCACTTTTTAATCTGATGAGATTGATAATCCACGAAGCACACGAAGACACACGAAGGCCTTCTTGTGATTCGTGTTGGAGTTTAAGACGCACAGCCAACCACAGAAGGCATCCCGTAGCTCAGCTGGCCACAAGCAGCAAATGCGCGAGGCAAAACATCCTCTCTTCGTGCCGCTTCGTGTCCTTCGTGGACCCCATCCAAATCAATCGCTCACGCCGCGGTCTTGACACTCGGCGGCGCCCAGACTACTTTTTTCGCAACGATAACTACCAGGAGCGACTGATTGGACGAAAAAAGCCTTCGACTGCTTGATTTCCCTAAGATGATCGAGGCGGCCGCCTCGCTTGCCGAGACGACTAAGGGCCGACTAGCGGTGGAGAAGCTCGCGCCTCAATCGGAGCAACTTGCCGTCGAGAACCTTCTCGAGGAGACGGGCGAGGGGGTGGAGGTGCTGCGGACGATGGCCTCGCCACTCGCGGGCGTCAAGATGATAGACGAGGCCATTGCCAGAAGCCGCGTGGCAGGCTCTCTCCTGCCGCCCGAAACGCTACTTGCGGTGTCTGAGACACTTCGCACCTGCCAGAACCTGACGCGGAGATTCGTGAACTTGACAGCAACCCTGCCCAGGCTTGGGCGCAAGGTGAAGCTCTTGGCCGGGCTGCCCGAAGTTACCGAGTCGATCGAACTGGCGATTGCGCCAAGCGGCGAGGTCCGCGACAGCGCAAGCCCGGAGCTTCGGCGCATACGGATCAAGATCAACACAACGCAGAAGAGAATTAGAGAGAAGCTCGACACGCTGCTCCGTTCGCGAGAGGGCATCATCGCGGCCCAGGAGCAGTATGTTACGGTAAGGGATGGACGGTTCGTCGTCCCCGTCAGGAGCGAGAGACGCTCAGCGGTGCCAGGGGTTATTCACGATCAATCATCCAGTGGCGCGACAGTGTTCATCGAGCCGAAGGAAACGGTTGAGCTCAACAACCAAGTTCGCCAGCTTCAGATAGCCGAGCAGCGCGAGATCGAGCGAATACTCCGCGAGCTCACCTCGCAGGTGGGCGAGTCGGCCGATGACATCGCAAGAGACGTAGAGCTGCTTTCCGAGATTGATTGCATACTCGCCAGAGCAAGATTCGCAAACCTTCTGGACGCTAAGATGCCCCAGATCGCCGCCGATGAACGACTTGTGCTCCGCGAGGCCAGGCACCCGCTTCTGGTGCTCGCCAACAGACGCTTTGGGGCCGAGACAGCACAGGAAGCTAACGACCAAGCTTCCGACCGGAAAGAGCTCAGCAGCACGGAGCTCTGGAGGAGATTCGCCTCGAAAGCATCAGATGATCTGGAACAGCAAGCCCAGAAGAAAGAAGGCGTCATCCCGATTGACATCAGAGTCGGCGGCGATTACCGGACGCTCGTCATCACGGGGCCAAACACGGGAGGTAAGACAGTCGCCCTCAAGACGGTAGGCCTGCTCACGCTGCTTGCGCTATCCGGTTTTCACATCCCCGCCCAAGAGGGCTCAACCGTGCCGCTATACGATGCCGTTTTTGCCGACATAGGCGACGAGCAAGGGATAGAGCAGTCTCTCAGCACGTTCTCCTCGCACATGGGTCAGATCGTGAGGATTGTGGAGAACCTGACGCGCAGGAGCCTGGTTTTGCTGGACGAGATGGGAGCGGGCACAGACCCATCGGAGGGTTCGGCGCTTGCCGTTGCAGTTCTAGGTCATTTGACTGACGCCGGCGCACACACAATCGCCACCACTCACCACAATTCCATTAAGGTATTTGCCCACTCTACCAACGGCGTCAAAAACGCCTCCGTTCAGTTCGATCCGCTAACGCTTCAGCCAACTTACCGGCTCGTCATCGGGCTCCCAGGCGCCAGCAACGCTTTCGAGATTGCCAAGCGACTCGGGCTGCCCGAAGACCTCGTTCGCAGCGCAAAATCGTCGCTGTCGGTCGAGTCCAGGCGAGTCAGCGAGCTGCTTGCGTTCCTCGACAAGGAGAAGTCCGTCGTTCGGGCACAGACAGCGGAGCTTGATAAGAGAACAAGTGAGACGTCCGCGCTTCAGGCAGAGCTTGATAAGTCGCTAAAATTCGCGAAGGAGCGCTCACAGCAGATGGTGGATTCGGCGAGGCACGAGGCGGATGAGCTCATTAAGAAGGCTAAATCGGAGGTTCGCAGCATCATGGCCTCGCTTCGGGCCAAAGGTTCGGCGGGAACGCTTGCTGCTCGCGATGTTGACCGCGCAAGGACGCGAATCGAGGGATTGCAGAAGGATGTGTTGGCGAAGTCAGAACGCACGAGCGGACCGAAGGCGCCGCCAGCCAAGTCGCTCACCGTGGAGACGATCAGGAAGGGGATGCAAGTGGAGATGGTAGGGATCGGCGTCGTTGGGGAGGTCACGAATGTATTCGAGTCCAGAAACGAGGCCGAGGTCTGCTTCGGTGGCATTAAGGTTAGGTCCAAGGTCCAAAGCCTCATTCGCGCTTCCGGGCCAGGCAAGAAGCCTGAAGACGTCAATGCAGTCCCGCCGGCGTTCGCAACAGGTTCCAAACGGCCCGGCCCCGAGCTCATGCTCATAGGGATGAAACGGGATGATGCAATCGAGGCTCTGGAGCGCTACCTTGACCAGGCGAACCTTTGGGGGCTGAAAGAGGTGCGGATCGTGCATGGCCACGGGAAGGGCGTCTTGAGGGTGGCTGTCGCGAAGGTGCTGAAGGAAAACAAGCTCGTCGAAAGCGCTGGCGCGGCTCCGCCACACCAGGGCGGGTCCGGCGCAACAGTCGTGATCTTCAAGGATTAGTCGGCGTGAGCCCTCGGCACAGAGCCTCGCTAGCGGCCTTGCTCTTGCTCGGCGTCCCGTTCGTCGTCGTTCTGCTGCTATTCGGGTTCATCGGTGGTCGCATGGATGGGGACGGGCAGAACTACTACATCTACCTGCGCTCCGCAGTATTCGACGGGGACCTCGATCTCAGAAACGACTACGAGATGTTTCCCAGAGACGACCCGCTTGTTGCCCAGGTCTGCATCAATTCCAAGGGGTACCCTCCCAACGTATTCTCCGTCGGCCCAGCAGTAATGTGGTCTCCCTTCTTTGTCGTG
>Ga0307379_10003436_pt1 | contig 23086 bp, 40 predicted proteins | sample UN2MG_FD_202237 | JGI IMG/M metagenome (GOLD analysis project Ga0307379, IMG submission 202237) | Soil microbial communities from Risofladan, Vaasa, Finland - UN-2 | ecosystem: Environmental > Terrestrial > Soil > Coastal area > Acid sulfate soil | place: Finland: Risofladan, Vaasa | collected... | reverse complement strand
CAGGCAGAAACTTAACCACACCATCGTTGACAAACGTATGGCACGTGTGGACTCCATCACGCGACCGGATCGACGGCTTTAACGTTGGGCTTTCTATATCGCCATTCCACGACCAGCAGTTGGTTCCTGCTCGTGATCCCTTAAGAATCACCGGGAGCAGTCTATTGGGTATTGGCCCCGGCATGTGTAACCACACGTGAGTGGCCTTACTAGGCTCGCATTCAATGAGTGCTCCACCCTCTCCAATGATGTAGGGCTTTGCTTTCACATAGCACCTTTGTCGTGGGGTTCTGAAGGCGTATCGGATTCAGCATCCCTACACAACTTGCTCCTATCCATGCTCATAGAAGCGAGATAATAGTGAGCACACGCACAGCAGACCATGCTAATCCCTGAAAACCATTGGTCCGAGATCATCCAGCACTGTGCAATTGCCATTTCCAATAACATGACTAGTAAGAATAGGGCACTCATACCTCGCTGCCTTTCTCTAGTTCTCTTAATGCTATACATATCTTGCGTAGATCGTGCGTGTACCCGTACCCATGCGTGTAATAACAGCCATCGCATGTTCTACCATCAGCACTAGTCCACGTCTGACATTGTTTACGCCAAGTCTGTGCAGCATCAACTACTGCATCGCGTAGTGCATTCTTTGCTATCTGTGTCTCCAGCTCAGTTATGCGCTTATCTTTTTCGTCTTCTTCTTCCTTCTCATAACTACATTGTTCACATGGATATTCCTGCACTACACGACCATTCTCCACAGGACAATTTTCATCACCATATTTGCACCCATGCCTGAGGCAGCAGTGACTAGCGTGAACTTCTACATTGCTAACCTCTAGCATTACGTCCTTCTTTCTTGATATTAGTGTTCCTATGTTTTGTCTCTTAGTCTAGCCATCATATATCACGCTCTTCACCTGCTACCTGTGCCCATACAACGATCTCCCAGTCCAACCCACAGTGATGTCCTTCAAATTGAATTGAACCATTGGAGCATGGCACTATTTGCACGTACTCACGGCCATATATCGTCCATAGATGAGGTAACAGACTATTTGCCTGAGCGAACGTAACCGCAGAGATAGGTTCTGCGTCGTATGAATCCCACCCAGGGCTCATACACTCTTCAAAGATGCTAAGCATTTCATCGTGAATCATCTTTTATCCTCATCATCATTACCAGCTTCCACTACGTGGTTACACCAGCACCTTGCTCTACGTCGCATAGATCGTAGCTTTTCTAGTAGCATCGTTTCATCGAGAATCAAACCTTCTGAAATTCCAAGAGCATTGAGCATATTCTTAATGAGTCTATTTTGATCTTCAGAGAGAGCCACGAAATCAGTAGACCTAGCTGAGTCACTTAGGGCTACCTGCACTTTTCGACCCTTCCAAAATGCTGCCGTATTTCTTGTGCATTCCCGCTTCATCTTCTCAGATCCAGGACCGTTGTCATAGTAATCCAACCACGATCCATATTCATCAGACATCGACGCCCTGCAATCTAAGCACTTGCTGCCTAAGCTTCTGCATCTGTTGAATAATGTCACGTACCTCTCCAAAGTCGCTCTGCGATGGAGATCCATCCTCATGACGCCTTCTGGTTGAATCAAGTACCTTACTCATAGCCTCTAAATACTGCTTGTGAGTACTGATTGCGCTATTAGCCTTACTTCCAAGAGCTAGAATACGATCAAAGATGCTATCCGCTGTCGGAGCCTCTGCCTCATCCAGCGCCATGAGTACGTCAGCGACTATCTCAGTAGACCAATTTCCTCGGCGAAGCTTATTATGGATGTTCTCAGGGACTATCTTACACAACCATGTGTGCCATTCAGACTCGTCCTTTGGAGGCTCAGGAGATACTCCAATAGCCTGAGCTACCCATGCAAGAACACCTCTACATTCCTCAAACTTATTGGTGGCTTCACTGGCCTCAGGATTTGGAAGCACCTTTGGAAGGAGAGTCTGACAACTTAGACACAGATGAATGTCGCCTTCTTCGCGGTCAGCTTTAACGAAAGCTCCCGTCACCTGTACAATAAACGACTTTCCAGTAGCCTCATCACACAGCTTTCCACATATATTGCAGTAGCACTTGACAGATTTCACACATTTCCCCTATCGAGGCAGACTATTCCAATCGGCAACAGCATCTTCTAAATGTCCGTCCTTAGTAGGCCCAGATAGCCCACAACTAGTGCAGTAGACGTAATCAAACTTTCTGTGCAGTGCTAGGTCAAAACCTCTTGAGCAGCAACCTGGATTTGGACACTTACGTAGCTCATACCCCTCTATATACACAGTTCGCTTATCATGCTTATGTATATAGTGATCCAGAGAGTGTAGCTCTACGACCGTCTGACCATTGCACTCCGCACAGACAAAAGTGCTTCCGGTGTCTAAGCTGTATAGATCAACGTGTGCAAATCCGCTACAAACTCCACAGATGTATGCAATGCTAGGCGTTGGAGGATAAGGCTCAAAATGTTTCCAGCTATGGTCTTTGCCACAGTTCTTATACTGCATGTCGCCACACACACCAAAAGCCTTGTCCTCGCTGCCTGGCCCTTGTAGCCATCCCTCCATACCATTAGGAGGCGACATCATGTGCTTACAACTATTGCACCACTTTGTCTCAGACATCCTCAATCTCCTTACGAAGTGCCACATCAGCGGCGCGCTTCGCTCTCATTCTCATTTTTCGGCGGCAACGCTTACTAGCGTTGGATTGAAACTTATAGGCTCGGAATTCGATATCCTTAAGCTTTGCTTTCTCGGGCCGCTTAGCCATTAGAGGTCATTGCCCATGGTGTCTGACAGTTCAAAAGCACGATCCCAGGCCGCATCACTTGCGTCAAGGGGATCACCAGAAGTCGCCTCAGATGCAGGAACAGGACGAGTGCGCTGTCCCTTAGTTGGATCACCATAGACGACGGGAATCTTTTTCTGCTTTACCTGAATCGGGCCACCGGACAATAGTGTGCCATCGTCGTTGTACTTACGAGCGCCTGCACGCAGCCACGACCAATCAAACTCATCGTGCTTACCACCTATTCGTGATGGCTGCTTCTGAGCCTCTCTGAATTTCTTCCCATAATCATTGAAGATTATAACGTTGTCGGGCTGCCTAGGATTCAGCTTTCTGGAGTAGTTGACGTACTCTATAGTCTCACCTATAGCTATCAAGAGCACAACAATCAGAACCGTAAGAACGATATCGCTGGACTTCATAAGGATCTCCTATCTAATAGTAGGCTGTGTGTGGCTTAGTCAACCCAATAGTCATCTCAATATGATAGGATAAGTACTATCCCTTATATGGCAGGCACTTAGGATCAGGAATTATCAACTTCATTATCTTCGTCTTCCTTACATCCTATGGTCTCCACCTGCTTCATGTCTCCTACTACAATGCATATCGTTGTCTTCATCGCTCGAAGTATCTTCTCAAGTACCTCTAAATTCCATCTACGCTTACCAGACTCAAGCCTCCATATATGTGATACCGTGATCCCGCACTTCTCACTGACATCTAATAGAGTCATTCCACGCTCGGTACGAATCGACTTTATCGCATCACCAAGTTCATCTGGGCGTACCACTCCATCACTCATATAGTAGCGCCCTTCTTCTTAGCCTTCTTTCTCCTAGGAGAATCGATCCATCCAGCCTGAATGAACCCCAATTTCAAATCCTCGGCGAACTGAGTGCAATCTTCCTTGCCCTTCTTAGAGGTGCCCTGGCGAAGAAGAAATGCCGGATGATATGCTACCACTGTGATTGTTTTATGAGGCCCAGCCATCATTTTGCCACGTATCTTTCCGACCGACATATTGACATGCAAAAGCGTCTGTGCCGCCACGCCCCCAAGAGCGATGATAATCTTAGGCTTGACCAATCCAATCTGCTTCTCTACCCAATGAGCGCATGTAGATATCTCGTCACGTTCTGGAGTTCTACTCTTCACCCCATCAGTAGGACGGCACTTCACTATGAGGCATACGTAGATACGCTCACGTGCTACTCCAATATGAGCGAGAGCCTTATCGAGCAGATGACCAGTAGGCCCCTGAAAGGGGAGACCTGAACTATCCTCTTCCTTTCCAGGTGCTTCTCCAACAATCATCACCTCAGCATCTTCGGGGCCTTCTCCAAAGACATGATGCGTAGCCAGCATTCCAAGCTTGCATTCGAAGCAAAGATCTAGTTGTTCTCTGAGGGTAGTTAGCTCTGACATATATCTGTCCCTACTTGTTTAGATCAGCACGCAAGAATGCCAAGTGCTTGCAGGTCTTATTTCGTTTGTATGCCTCACAAGTACAGGTCCCATCTTTCATGTTGATCGCATAAGGCTCGGTGCCTTTTGCGGCGGCATCCATTTCGTAAATACCTTCTCCGATCATTCGGTATGGACGCGCCTGTAGCGTGTCTGACTTTGGCGTATAAGGCGTGACTGTTGTAGCAGGCTCAAACGCCTTGCTAGCATCAGTACCTTCAAGCTTGCAAATCTCTTCGACCCAATTCACACCATCCTGACCAAACGTTCGACTAGGATTATTTACCCGTGACTTGTCTTCTCTGAAGTCAATAGTAAAAATCGCTTCCGGTGTCGTCTTTTCAGCCTTAGCACGTCTCTTATACTCAGCCTTACCGGCTTGAGTATGCCCATCGATAGCCTCCTGAGGTATTGGAAGCAATTGAATGGAGCGTCCATCGGGCTGTCGCGTGACTGGGTCACGCCCAAGTCGCTTTGAGGTAAGGACGTTGCTCAAGGCATCAGCCTCTCGTGACTTAGCAGATCGGCAGAGATGAAGAATAGTATGGCACAGAATATTTCCTTCGGGAAACTTACTCTTGTCCCCAATACGTTTTGCGGTCCTCTCCCAAATATCACGACAAGCCGTAACAACACTTATCGCCCCTGGATTAGCTGGACCAATATCCTCACAGGCAATGATCTGAAGACGATCCCATAGCCATGTTGAGTAGCCAGAATGTGCCAACTCCATGGCCCAATAAGCGGCATCGTACTCAACCCCCCGACGAATACACTTCTGTAATGCAGAGACTACCTGAAACTTATCATACCCATTCTTTGTCTTTTCAGCTTGTCCGGCCATCTTACTGTCCTTCCCCAAACATCGATAGTTTGGCAATTGTTTCCGCTGTTAGAGGCCTATCGATCTCTTCTTTAGTCCTCTTCTTTTCCTTGTTCATTGGTATGGTCTTCTTCTTCGCTCGAATGAGCATCTTTTTCTGAGGCTTCGATGGAGTATTGTCGATAACTTCATCTACGGCTACTTCTCCACACCGCTCTAGGAATGCTGCCTTCCAGTCAGGCCGCACAACATCAGACGTTGATATTGAGGCAGATATATCACCTAGTTCAACCTCAGCGCCTTCCCCTAACTCAATCTCAAGGACAGCTTTCTCTTCAGCTAGAACCTCTTTCATTTTCAGATACTCACTAAGCCTAGACTGTGTAATCTGCTTGGCCATGTGCGCTTCCCTCCCCCTATAATAACGCACTAGATTGCCAAATAGTCAAGCCTGTTATGGGGTTGACTATAAGGCAATAAGCAGTCATTGAGGTTAGTGCTTAGGCTCTTCAGCTACGTCGGACATAATATCCTTCAGATCCATTCCTTCTTGCTTAGCTTTAGCAAGCATCTCCATCAGCATTTTTGCGAGCGGAGTCATTAGATCGACGTTCTTGTGCTCACTTAGGGTCTGAATGGTCACCGCGAACATACTGAGTACCGACGCTACGTCAGTGTTCTTGAAGTTCCACCCCATGATGGGAAGGGTACCACACATGCCAACGACAATGAGAGCACGCTTCTTGGCATCACCACCCCCAAGATCGCCGATACCGAAAAACAGCTTCCACAGCACCTGCATCACGTCTTGAGAGATAGCCGGAATACCCTCCTTCATCATCTGCTCGGCCACTGGATCACTCGGCAGTGCGTCAAGCAGATCCGTCAGACTACTGAACACGCTCAATCCCGGATGTTTTGCTCCTAAACTCATTGGTGCCCTTTCTATGTAAGAAGAGGGGGTACCCTAGCGTGGCCCACTAGGGTACCACGAGGCCAAGGCAACCTCACCTCTTCCCTGCAAGCTCTTCCTTCTTCTTTGTGGGGCGAATACGTTCACCCTTTATCCACTCACGATGCAAACGATCAAGGAAAAACATTTGACGATCCGTCAAATCCGTATTGGCATTGAGACGATGCGCACAGCTTGAAATAAGACCAGGACCGAACGTGCCTGCCGTACCAAGTGATTCCCTCTCGGCAAGCTTCATCTTGAGGTCGCCCAGCATTTGAACGGCCTTATCCTTGTCATACTTAAGCTCTTCGTCAGGGCCACCTTTCTTGCCCTTATGACGAGTGGCTGCTCGCCGATCTCTCTTGGCGAGCGTCTTCGCCCACTCGTCGTGTAGCGTTCCACGGAATCCCTTCGTGTCTGATCCAACTGCTCGCCACGCGCCCCCATCGGCATCCTTAGGAGCGTACCCATGGAACTCTCCAATCTGAAGATCCGGGTACATGATATCGAGGGATTGTACATGCAATTCATGGAGAGCTGTTGCGACTGCTTCCGCGAATACCACTGCCGTTGGAATGACCAGCATAGATTCGGTGTCCATGACCATGAATCGATCATCAAACTGCTGGAACGAATGAGGGAATTGCTCCCCACCTTTAGCTTCTTCCAGCGCCTTCTTGGCACTCCATCCACGATCCAAGGCCTCAAAACCAGCCGTCTTGACGATCACGTTGTCGCCAAACGAGTTCGCAATCATCTCCTGGCAGAACTTTTGTGCCCTTGACAGTTTGCTGGTCAGATCATCGGAATTCTTAGGAGTAAATCCGGTTGCATACGTGATAGTAGCGATATCTTCCATGGCACGGGCGATTGGCCACACAGAATCAACTTCCGATTTCTCGATCTCGTAGACGCCCTGTGCCATGTTAGGCACAAGCTTGAATAGCGTGATGTCCTTGGATTTTGACTTAACCGTTATAAGGTTGTTGTCTGCGTCTGACTCAACATTGAAATCCTTGGAATCTTGCTGAGTCAGGGCAACCATTGCCACAACCACATCACCTACTACTGCGTCCGCTCCAACGGCCACTATCCCCACAACAACACTCGCTGGTTTCTTCTCGTCTTTTGCCTTGTCTGTCATCATTCCTCCTTGCCTGACTTATTCAGGCACTAGAGTGCCACGACTCTCTATATAGGAGGAGCTAAACTCAGAGTCGGTCAATGCCTAGCATGAGCTTGTTCACGATTTTGTTGTGCGGACTCCTTACGAGCCTGACGGCATATTGCACAGCGTTTTGGAGGAGTATAGTCTTTGTCTGCGTAGAATTTTTGATCGCCGACAGTGAACAAAAATAAGTCCCCACAATCTTCGCACTTCACCTCAACATCCTCATTAGTAGGCTTAGCAGGCAATGTCTTCTGACTCCCAACAAAATTCGCATACTCGACACGTTCCTTCCAGCCCAGTATCGTCCTCATGAACGTCACAAGTTTACTTGCCTCATCGGAAGTACATTCCCGATTGATAACGGCCTTATATCTGCGGCTGATCATTTTTTTCCTTTCAAATGATCATCTTGCGGGGCTGCTCTACTAATTCAAGATCGCTCTCTTGCATTATATATCCAGTACTCATAGAAAGCGCCCCATGGCAGGTATGAGTAACTACCTTCCTCACTCCAAATAACGTGCTCTTTACCCATCCTTCTTTGCACTCGTGGAAATCAACGACTATGTCTATCGGACGGTTTTTGGCGGCGACGTGATCTTTGAGACGTTCAATTTCTCTAGATGGTGGGCGCACGACACCGACCGCGTCCAAGAGCCAGTGCTGCTTATTGATCACGCGGACCACTGAGTCAAGTGGGTACTTCTGGTTGGCCCTCATATAAGGAGTACGAGACTTACACCGATCTCTTCGGGTAGACCTAGCCACAGGCATCTCCAATCAAGCAAGTAGGAAGTAGATCATCTGAACGAACAGACACCATAGAGCACTACTCAATATCGACATAATAAAGCGAGAGCTATAAGTCCGACACCATATTGTAGCACGATAAGCATATTTGCAAGAGGCAGATGTGAATATTCCTAAAATTGGAATATACCAATATGTATGCTTTGGAAGTTTAGCCATCGTGAGTGCCCGACTGGGAGCCGAAATCATGGACAGCCATACCGTCCCGATACAGGCATTCGATGATTGCTCCCCAGTCGGTGAGTCGTAGCTTGTGCTTGTAGCGGCAGAACGTACAGCTGTTACGTTTGCCTTTAACGGAAATCCACTTATCCTGCATAGGACAGTTAGCCCTTAAAGGTGCAGGAATCTCGGATACCTCTAGACCTGATCGCTCGGTGCTCATATGCAAAGTCTACACCTAGCGCCCCCGCCTCGCAATACTTTTTCGTCTAAGATGGCCAATCTACGAGCATTCCATCAAGGGGATCGAGAGCCTCACGTTGGGCACGTTGCCCCTTAAATCTGACCGCATGACTAAGAAGAGCACAGAAAAGCTTATGAGGATCGCTCCTATAATGATACTTACCAGAATCGAGCATAGCTCGTGTGGCACTTTGTATTTCATCACTGGTGAATGTCATTGAGTTCTTGTCATCCTCTATATTGGAGCGCCTCACTAGACTCTGCAGAATTTCCATTTGACCGGAAAACACTTCACGAGTTACTCCAGTACTCTTGAGACGTTCCCAATAGATCTTCGTATCTTCCTCAGGATCGCCAATATAAATGACCAGCCACAAGTGATCTTTCCATGCCTTGCATCGATGGTACTGAGGAATCAAAAGCTTACGCACTACCATAATCATGAAGAGCACGACTAGCCCAAGTTCAACAACTTCTCGGGTAGAGCCTACGACGACAGCCAACGAGGTAGCAAAGAGCATATTGTTAGTCCTCTCTACTGATAGGCTGTGTGTATTCCTACATCTGCACACTTGTCACGTGTATAGATGTAGCTCCTATTGGATATCTAGCTAGACACTGCTATCGCCAGCCTTCATCAGCTTGGCGTACTCGATCTGACATTGATCGCACGCCCCGGTGAGATGGCGATTTGTGATCGGAACGTTGATATCCCATGCCACCGTACGACCACATAACGACAGGGTGTCTGCGCCTCCACCAAGCATCATGCCTTTGGGACCAACCTTGCGAATATGCCAGCGGCTTCTAGAGGAAGCGGTCACTGGTTCACAGAAAAAGTACATTACTCCTCCTCACCACTAACTACTACTACTATCCGAACCACCTGCCAAATTCCTTGAACAAAGGCTGTTTAATACCACATCGATTACACGTCCGGTATCCATCAAACTCTCTCAAATCATACCTCCATTGATGACGCCTTATCCAACAGAGCACTTTACCTATCATGTCTGATCCTTCCCGTGAGAAGTGGAGGAGACACCTGCATCTGGTGTCTCCTCAGCCCCACATCCCGGACACTTTGCACATAGCACCTTTGTCCCGTCCTTGCGCTGTATCAACTTCAGATTCTCTTCTATGCTCGGGTCTACGTCGAAGATCCTAAAGCACACCGGGCATGTCAACCTGGCCTCGCATCCATCAAGCATCACACCCTTGAACTTTCCGCTCATTGCTTCTCCATGTCCTTAGACGATGAGAGTAGCCTCAGCAATATGCATACTACGTCAACGATGATTTAGACTCACCCCTCAAGATCTTTCCCAGTTTTGGGTAGAAATGCGTCAGGAGCATATCCAAGTTGTCATACTGCACGAAGCTCTCTTCTCCGTAAAACGCCCTCGGAGCATCTGTCTGGATACCCACACTAATCAACTCAATTCCGACGTTGCGTACTTTCTTTGCCGCCAAAGGAACATGACGGCGCACTGCGTCTGACTCTTCATAACCATCGGCCTGAGGCGCACCGTCGCACATAACGATCAGAATCTTGCGCTGTTCGGGGCGTGATGCCAATCGGCTAGCAAGCCACAGCAATGGCTCACCCTCGATGGTCAAGGCGCACTGAGAGAACTTGGATACACAAACCATCCGCTTGTCCATATCCCGAACCCGCTTCTCATCGAACGTCTTGTAAACGACCAGATGAAGTGGCGTCGTACGTGTATAGTGCATACCCTTGGGTATGGGCTTCTGTGGATGATTGTTGCTGCTGTGGCCAAGCCCATAGTCACTATGATGAGTAGTGAATCCAACCATCTCAAACGGAGCACCTACAACACCCAGAGTCTCACCCATGATATAGCCCAGCTGACCGACCTTTTCGCTACGACCACCCCACGTCATACTGCCGGAGCAGTCGAACAGAAGGGCGAATGCTACATCGATGCCCTGGCGTGGGCACTTGCGCTTGAAAACGCGCTTACTGCCCATCGAGACCTTATAAAGGCGGCGGTCATCGATTCGTCCACGCTCTTGATCACGTGACCAGACCTTAGTCTGAGTCAAAAGATCCATCTTGATCTTTTGAGAGACGACACTGACCTTACGCCGAGCTTCCTCTTTGAGGGCGATTGCCTCACGAACCAACTGTGCCTCATCGAAATCAACGTGCTCTTCGAAATTGACCTTCTCAATGAGATCGTTATCAGTGAAGGCTACGTACGCATTGGGAGCATTCTGCGCCCGATGCGCCATATCCTTGACTCGACCGGCAACCTCTTCCTTCAGAGTCTTGAAATCCTTGACTTGTTCGTTCATCTCCTTCTCTGCGTCTGCGTCGGAGTGGTTCTGCTTCTTCTTTTTCTTGGGCTTAGACTTCTTCTTGCCAAGACTACTCCTGCCATCCCAGCGACCACCACCTCCGTAGCCACTGCCACCACCACCTGCGCCGCCCCAGTTCTCATTGGTGCCATCGCAGTCGCGCTTCTTGTTACCTTCTGCGTCGCCTTCGCCCTCTACACCGTCTTCACCATCTTCACCATCTTCGCCATCTTCACCTTCGCCCTGACCCTGACCCTCATCATCCTCATCGTCAGAGCCATCGTCGGTACTATCATACATTGTGTCAGAGCTATCATCTTCCCCCTTGGACTTCTTGCCCTTGGACTTCTTGCCCTTGGAGTTTCCATCACCATCTTCGTCACCATCTTCGTCACCATCTTCGTCACCATCTTCGTCACCATCTTCGTCACCATCTTCGTCACCATCTTCGTCACCATCTTCATCCTTGGACTTCTTGCCCTTACCAGACTTTCCTTCGCCATCTTCGCCATCTTCGCCATCTTCGCCATCTTCGCCATCTTCGCCATCTTCGTCGCCGTCAGAATCACCATCGCCATCTTCGTCGCCGCTAGACTCGTCCTCATCTTCCGAGCCATCTGAAGCCTGATCTTCACTGTCCTCGTCATCCGATCCCTTATTCTTGGACTTTGATTTCTTGGACTTTGACTTATCCTTGCCCTTCTTGGACTTCTTATCCGTATCGTCCTTATCGTCCTTATCGTCCTTATCGTCCTTATCGTCCTTATCGTCCTCGTCTTCATTGAAGTCCATAGGAATGCCACTGCCATCCTTGGACTTAGGAAGGTCCTTAAGAACATCCTTCCACTTGTCGAGGATAGCAATACCGCAGTCTATAGCCTCTGCAGTCGAGCTAACATCATGTGCCTGAATCGTTTCAGAACGTCCACTCTCTACCATCTTTCGGAAGACTGGTATCATCATAGGATTCTTCATACGGCTCGACCAAAGATCAAGAGCCTCATCGAAGTCCTTGCCCATACCGACATCACCAACCAACAAGATCCCTGCCTGAATAGGATTATTGGGCTTAGCACCATCGTGAGCACTCTGAGTAGACTGCTCGATGTTAATCTTGCTACCATAGTAGCGCTTGAACATCAGCTTATCCACGCGAGTATCTTCGACCATGTTACACATGATCTTGACCGTAGGAGTGCGTAGTGCACGCTTTGGCCACTCGACATCTGAGAAAATGACATGAGAGACCTCATGATCCAACCAACCACGAAGGACCGTTTCATCCTCGCTACGCATCTCTTCCGGAAGAGCTGGAAGATGCATAGTCTTGCTCTTGAGATCCACGCATGGAATCGGTGAGTCAAAGATTACCGTGATCCCGTCACGAGCGAGGGCGGTAGCGACCGCCTCCTGCGCCGTTTCGAGTGCCTTCCTCTGCTTATGCGTAAGGATGACGTTGGCCTGTTTCTTAGCCTGTATTGTCGTAAGTGCTGGCACTGATCTAGCCTCCTATTCTACTGGTAGGCTGTGTGTAATATCAATCCGACAAGGACTACTAGAGGTAGTCCTTGTCAGGATCGAAACTGGCCCCCAAGGTGCGCTGAGCGATCTCACAAAGGACTTTGCGATCATCCGCCACGACCTTGGAGAGACAGGTAACGCGGAATGCGTCCTCGATCTCGATCCCCTGGACGAGCAACTGCCCCATGGCGAGACACTTACGTGTCGAGAAAGTCGAGAAGAGCCTACTATCGCGCATCGCGGCCCGTGCACCAGTCGCGATTTCCACGATCTTCTTACCGATGCGCTCGTGAAGTCCAGTTCGCTTCGCGATAACCGTGACTTCCTCATTCTCAGGCATGTACCATTTCGGAATTACCATGCCAAATCGGTCGAGGAACGCTTCGTTCAGAATGTTCGTTCCTGCGTACATTCCAGAGTCATCGCCCTTGCCAATGGTGTTTGCCGTTGCATATACACCGAACCCTGGCTGACCCTCAATAGCCCTCGCACCTTGCTTAGTGATTATCAGTGGCTGACCTTCAAGGACTGCCTGCATGACGAACAGGATATCGGCAGTAGCCGCATCGAGTTCGTCTATGATCAGCGGACGACCCTCGTCCATCGCGAGTGGAAGAATGCTCGGAACGAATCGTGTGATCGTTCCCTGACCACCCGGATCAGGCACGAGATCGGTAACGCCCACGAAGTCATCTGGAGACGTTTCACCATTCAAGTTAATGAAGTACGGCTCGATGCCATCCGCTTCGAATATCTTGCGGTAGAGCGTGGATTTACCCGTACCCGCCGGTCCTACCATAAGGACATTCATACCACAGATCCGCGCTGTACGAACCAGCTTTGTCTCCTTAGGAGGCATCCAGTAATATCCAGGATCGACATTGTTCACCGGGGGCACTACCGAAGTCTGCTTCACCGGATTTTCCGCCGCAGCGGATGCCGACTTCACGAATACAAGGTTGCCCATTTTCTGGACCTGAATACCCTCTTCCGAGAAGAATTTCTTCAGGCCAGGGCGGTGGAGGGCTGCTCTCGATGTCTCACCAAGAGCGGTCTTGAACTCATCTTCCTTGATCCAGACCTGCTCATCATCACCGGGATGGGCCTTGATATACTCGTCCAACCGCTTCTTCAGATACGCGGCGACTTCCTTGTTATCGTGCTTCTTTGCCACTTCTGCACCTCGTCTTTCTTGTTTCCCTATCTCTTAACGCGGGATTCCAATCCTGCTTTCTACTGGTAGGCTGTGTGTAGCTTGCTCTACATTACAGCCCTCTACTAAGGAGCAACCATAACCATAGGTAGTAAAGTCTATGGGTAGTTTTTTCGTACAAAACGTTACTTTGTCTTCACCTCATGTTGAACGAGTATCTTGCGCGAATCCATGCAGAGCGTCTCATAGGTTATCTTAGGAAGTCGTGCCTTCACTTTTGCTCTACAAGTGGCTACAAGCTTTTTACCAGCCTTGTTATCACGTAGCCAGTCCTGAACCTTATGCTGCTTTGTAAGCTTTTTTAGCCTACGCTATTCCCCCCACATTCCAAGGCTCATCGTCTTCTCCTTCTGCAGCCTTGGATGAATACGATCCATAATATCCTGCTTCACGAGCGCGAAGTCCATATCAGGAATAGCGAATGTATCAAACGTAGCCTCTGTAGGGTCACTATGATAATGCTGCACGAACGTACTAGTCAATTCTGGCCAGCGCTTGCATGCATTCAGATAGTCTGATTCGCCACCATCGCCATACGCCTCCTTGGAATCAGTGTTCCACGCGTTGCCCTTCGTAGGAACGTATCCTCGAAGTTTCTTTCCATCCCAGTATATAATAAAGTAAACTGGAACTTGCCAATCGCCCCCAGCAGAACACCCAAGGCACGTTAGCCCATTTGAAAGCGTCTGAAATCCTAACGCTCCATCCATACCTCGTGGCTCATCGCCGGGATCGCACTCAAGATTCTCTAAGTCCATTTCTACCTTCAAGTCCTTGGTAAGATACCCATCAACGATAATTGCTTCTACATGTGCTCGCAATAGATCTGAGGTAGAATGGCCCATCATATCCTTAACGTAGCCATCAGCATCTTTCAACCGCTCATATACAGCCGCGATCTTCTCGTGAAGTTCCTTTGCCGTGATTGGCAGGAACGTTCGTCCACTACTCTTCGACATTGGTATCTCCAGTTTCGATACTTTTGAATACCTTCATCTCTAGATCTGCCTCGTCAAGTTCTCTCTTGGCCTTCCCCCAACGTTTCAGCGCTTCGGACTTCTTCTGCTCAAATAGCCGCTTTCGGCGCTCGACCTCGTCTTTTAGTGTGCTCTCAAGCTGAGTCTTTGCCGTCTCTTGTAGCTCTTTCTCCTTTAGCTCGACGGTTGCCGAATCAATAACAGCTTTATGGGCCAGTAGTCTAGCGTTGCACTTATCAATCACTCTATCAACACGGCTACGTGCCCCATCGAGCTTAGACCGCCGATTAAGGTACTCCCCGCGCATGTTGTTGAGATACTCAACAGTCAGATCACGAGGGAAGGTAGGCCCATCGAACGTAATATCTCGGCCTACGTACTCACGAGGCACACAGTCGTACGTTACCCCTGCATGGTCTACAGTGACAGGAACCTTACCGTAGTAGTCCAGATTAACGCTCGGCCTTATGTGGGAGGCAAGATACGCAATGCCTAGCATGAATAGAGTCCCTGTCACAAACCCCGTAAAAATCCTGAACAACCTCTTCGAATTCTCGGTACTCGCATTCGAATTCTCGGTACTCGCAATGGTCATGATAAGCCTCCTACAAAAGAGTAACTGAACTGATGGCCGGTCAACCTTACGACTTAACCGTACTGTCCCTCTCGACGTTCGCCTCATCAGCCTTCTTATTGATTTGCTCTTCAAAAAGATCTGACGCTTCACATCTGTAATGAGCGCCCAATAGCTCAGCGAAGATTGTATACAGAATAGCCGACACCAGCCAACCAGAAGCGGCTAGTGACACGATCATACAGATCCCGGAAACTCCAAGAAAGAATCTTCGGGCGGGCGATTTTCCTTTATATGCTATCTCAAGTATCTTGCGATCAACCTTCTTTGCGTCGTCAAGTCCTTTGCCCGGGGTAGCTAGCACCTTCTGGACATCCGATATGGCAGTCGCTAGTGCCCATGGAGTGACAGTTCCCAGAACTACGAACATACCTGCTATCACCCATGCAATGTTCCCCAGCCACGTGACATCGGGGTAGACGATGTAGCCAGCAGCTATCACTGCTGCCGCACCAACCTCAATAACAAACACCTTTAGTATACTCCACATCGCGTTACCTTTCTGTCTTCTTCCTATTTCGTCTCTTTGGGGTCTGCTTCTTGATCACGGCCCCAAGACGCTTGATATCAAGATCATACTCACGAACGAGATGATCACGAATTTCGGTCAGTCTCGCAGTCGCTTCTTTCTCAGCCCAACGCTTCGCAGATATCGCTGAGTTGAACGCTTCAGAATCACATGTAAAGCCACACGTCAGATGAACCGACGCGAACCACTTCTTACCGACACTCCATACGTGCAGCTTCGTCATATGCATCGTAGAAGTGTGCCAGTTGTTCCCGTCTACATGACGCCACAGTGGTCGTTTTTTAACCATCAGCTATTTGTCCTCTCACATGAGCTATACACAGCCTACACGTAGGTCGTGTAGCGTGATTGTCTCAAGCTCATCGAGCCCAATGAACCATACACCAGCAATCTTCCGCCGATATGATTTATGAAGATGCCCAAATATCCAATACTTAAGGATAGGAGATCGCTGCTCAAACATGTTCTGGAGAAATTGACTCGTCGCTGAATAACTGTAGTCTACGCCAAACAACTCGCGCAGAATCATAGTAGGACATGAATGACTGAGCATCACCTGAGCGTAGTGGCCACTCGCTCTCCATAATTCCATGGCTTCTTCCATCAGCGTAGAAGACAACTGCTCATTAGGCCACCAGCTAACGCCTTCAGTCCTTAGCTTTCGATCAATAGACAGACCTCCGCCAACGTAAAAAAATGACTCTCCCCATGCCGCACCTTTACATCCGTACTCACCAAGAAAACCAAGACTCTTTATGCATGCCTCAGGGTTGTCGTGATTGCCCCTAATGAAATAGCGTGCACGCCCGGAAATAGACGTATTCATGTTCCTATCGGTGTGCACAATCGCATGAATCTTATTATAACGTTCGGTGATATCGGGATGCTTCGGAAAGCCAATGCCCATATCGCCAAGGGCAACCGTGACAACATTCTCTGGAACGCTGTCCACGATCTTCTCATATTTATCAACCATGCCATGAACGTCACCAATGAAAAGCATTAGCCTAGAAATTCCTCCAGACTAGCTTCTGCTTCTTCTATTGTTGGGTAGCCATTAAGAAATGATTCCCCTCGCATCGTCTGCCAAAGCTTAGCTACCTTAAAAATCTCTCCACCAAACTCACCCACTGCAAGAGCACAGCTCATTCTTACTTGATTCGTTCCGCCCAAGAACTCAGCCAGTGCTCGTATAAACTTCTTCTTTCGCTCAAGCCTGCCCATAATAATCCTCCTACCTATAGGCTGCGTGGTTACTCTTTAGTCAAGCCTTTCCAAACGATTGGACACACAGCCTACTGAGTGTACCTAACCATATATAGTATAACTATACCAAAATAGAATTTTATTAATGCTATCCAAGAGTACACAGGTACTATGAAAAGAATGAAAATGAAAGCGCGAACAGCCATAAAATGGAGCGGGCCTGACTCAATGCGGGTTGGAGATCGAGCCAGGCCCAGGAGAAAGGAACGAAGATGGCTACTACATACTATCTACTGCTATTGAACTTGTCTACATTATTTCGGAGGGCGCTCCCAAGATATTTATCGCCAACTTCTTTCATAACATCGACACCCTCACGAGAAAATTCATCCCTGAGTTCGTCCTTAGCTACTATCTCAAGCTTCTTGAGGTCGGCCTTGTCGATCTTACCATCAGCAGCAGCGTTCTTAAGCTCTATGAGTTCCTTATTAGCAATGTTAGCCACGATACGAGCAAATGATGCCTCGATTCGTTCCTTAAGTATTTTCTTGCCATCCTGCTTCGCAATATTCACTTCTTCTGCTTCCTTTGCGGCCCAATTGTTGATCAGACGAACGAGCACTGTCGCGATTGCTACACCAACCGCCGCTAGGATAGGTTCATACCACTTAGTACCTCCGGACGCCTGAACCGCCTCTTGACAGAGAGCCACACCACTCCACATCAACGCCACTAACATTGCAACCATTACACGCATCAAAGGCCCCTTTCCCTAAAATATGATCTTCTTAGCAATGTTCAATGCTACCTTCGCGCCCTTGATAACTTTCTCCCGCTTAGTTGCGTTCTCAGCTTCCTTCTTAACGGCCTTTCGGGCGGCGATAGCAAGAGGATGATCACCCGCAGCGGTACGGATCTCATCGTAGTCAATACCAGTGTCCGCTTCTAGCTTTGTCGCCAACTTGTCAGCGATCTCAACGCCAACCTTAGCAGCAGCCTTACCCAAATCGCCTTCTTTTATAGCTACCATTACATTCGTAGCTATCTCAACTGCCTGAGCAGGACCGTACTTCTTCTTTACTTCTTCGATGATGGCTGTAGAGACTTCATCCTTGATCGCAGCCTTACTCGATTCACTCATGCTTCTAAACATCTTAATCAACGCCCAAACACCAAGGCCAACAACCAGCGCAATCCATCCCCATTCAGGCATAATATAGTCCCCCAGTACAGGCTCGTAGTATTACTTTCGTCATAGAAATTAGATCCCTCTATCTAATGTTCCCATAAGCGTGACATCGTTAGGTAGAATCTCCATTTATGTTTCGAGATGCTCGTGACATCAGTTCGATTCCGCGCTGTCACTACTTTCGCCCCACATAGATATCTTGTCTTGAAGCTTACCTCGATAACTTAGAAGCTCAGGTATGGTCATCTTGTCGATGTCGTCATCATTAATCTCTTCACCATCAACGAAGATAGCTGATGCTCCATTAGTGCCAGAACGAGCCGCCTTCGGAATTACTCCGGAGTCCATGAGCAGCTTGGCTTTCATTTCCGTTGCTTTGATCGCCGCTTGTAAGAAGGCAACCTTTCCACCCTCTGACAGCGCTTGTGCATACTCAAGCATCGCTCGATCACGAGCAAAGTCATAGAATTCAATAGTCTCACCAATCGATGCGTCTGAATCTATGCCTCGAACTACCTCGGCCTGCCGACGTGAGATGGCTTTGATATCATTGGTTACGGTGTTGCGGTGAACGTCGAGAATCGTAGCAATTGCCTCTACCTTAAGGCCCTTGAGACGGCACTCCATGACAAACGCACGACGACGCTCTATACCTTCTCGACCCTCTAGTACTTCACCAGAGGGCAGTTTTCCTGCATGCCTAGTCACGGTACCCCCTTGATGCAGAGCTACAGATTTGTCTAATAGACAAGCCATATGTAGCTGCAGCCGTAGTTCTTGTGGAGGAATCGCCCCGTAAGCATACTAGTACGTAAGCTTAAAGATTGCAACAGTGAATTACTACTCTACCGTCCGATGTTCGTCTTCATCCCCACATCCTCAACGAGGCGATGTTCATTCGAGGCCCCCAGTAACGATACGCATTCTGATAGCAATCTGCCGCACCATGAATCTCCTTCTGCAGAGCCAGGCTACAAACAGTGTCAGGCTGCCCACGACGATCTACAGGAAGAATGTTAAAACAACAGTCGTTGCATGGAGTGACGATCTCAGAGCTTTTCAAGTTCTTCTCTCCGGAAGACGCTCCAATCCATTGATCGGTTAGAGAACTTCACGGTCCAAGTGCGGTCGTCTCCCCGGACACCAACGATCACTCCACGCAGACCTCTGAACTTATCAGGAGTGTTTGGTGCACACACCCATACCATGTCGCCATCTTTCAGTGCTACTCGTCGCTTCGCCATCTCTGCTCCTTCTCCTAACAGTACTCCAATAATATCTATCCTATTGGGTGCGTTATCAGTGCAAACAACCCAAGAATTATTGCTCCGATCATCCATACAGCGAGTATGGTGCCAAATACTATACCACCACCAATTATCGTTCCTACTACTGCTCCTGATTGATATGCTGCTGACTGGGATTCAATTTGCTCGGGCATTGCAGGAACATTCGTAGCGACTATATAGAAGATGTAAAGCATTAGAGCATTGAAGATAAAAAACGCCCATTTGCACATCCTACCGAAGATAGACCGCGACGGTGCTACAAGAACATATCCACAGCGATGACACTTGGACGAGGTATCCGAAATGCTGTTATGACATTCTGGACAATTTATGATGGCCATTGCATTTCCTTTCTTTGTGCGTGTATATTTATCATGGTATCAATCTTCATATATAGTATTGTCTTCTTTAGAAATTCCAAGCTGACTCTCTACCCAAGCCCGTGTATCAGGATGCATATTCATATGCTTACGATTCTTGAGATACCATTCCTTAGTGTTGGATTTCTTCCCCATAATAGCACGACCGGCCCCAATCCAATCCGCTATCATTTCTTTCCTGGCTGGCTCACTCATAGGTAGAGGGAAGATTTTTCCACTGTCCTCAGTGAGAATCCAAACCTGATAATGATGATCATTGCGGTGCTGATGCCACAACCATGCATAGTTGAATCGATCTTTTGTGTAGTAACCGTATGGAGCAACTTCGGCGCATCCAAACAAGGCGAACGCTTTCAGAGTCTCCCCATTCTGCGCCTCTTTATTGTAAAAATAACGAGCATACGGGAACCACTCTGATGGGCGTAATTTGCTCAAGTCATGAGTGAGTCCCCGCCAAATTAACCCACGCTTGAAGCACTCCCACATAACGAACCACTTATGCCGGGTAACATACCAAGCGTACAGAAACTGTGCCTTAAACCACCTAAGCATCTCACACCCGTTCTATCAAGATAATCTTTTTCATCTGACAGTCAGATCGCTCTTTGTACTTAGCACACCTCGCCAGAGGCCCATTACTATCTCTTCCGATATACAACAGAGGACAGCCGCCACACTCCTGCATAGGACCGCTTGAGTATCGTGTCTCAATCTCCATTGACCCATCCGTATTTGACTTCATTTCTTCTTGTTGCTTTAGCATCAGTCCCACATCCTAACATTGAAATAATCTATTTTGCGCTTTCCTGTCACACCAATATCGAAGTAATTGGTAGGCCCGGTAGCATCCATTACATTTCTATAAAACGGATCAGATTCTTCGATAGTCTTCTTTAGTTTCTGTACGGCATCATTAGTTTTGTCTGATTCACGATATGGATGTTCTTCTAACTCACATTGGACTGCCATATTCTTATCCCTGACACACTTAGCCATCCGTAGCCCAAAACATCTCCTAGGACGTGTGCTACACTTACAATGCTTAACGTAATGTGAGCAAGGCGGATTAGGAAGCCAGTCAACAAAGTCATTTGGAAAGAAGAGTCCCATTAGTCCCACATTCTTATCGTCTTTACCTGTTCCTTCATTTTCGTCATTGACAATTCTTTCGCACACTGCTGATCAATTAGGTCTTTCAATCTTTGCATCGTATCATCAAGATCTTCACTAGCGGACATATGCCGTCCTTGAGGCTTAGGAGGTGGAGGCCTTTTGGTAACCTCCTGAATAGCACAACTACTGGCACCTTCGATTACTAAAGGACATGTAGCATGGGCTATACCGAACCACCGCTTTGGTTTCTTTGCACACTTACCATGATTTATATAGTGCTTACACATAGGTGGCAATGATCGCTGATAGCTGTAGAACCCCATAAAATGCCCTAATAACCCAACTTATAGGCTCTTTATCCACTTGGACTTCTTCTTCCACTTGAACCCACACCCTTTAGAAAGATTCTGCCCCGGGCGGAATGGAAATGCTGCACAGAAATCAGGCTTTGCCTTGTCGTGCCGTGTGCATAGCCCATCCTTGAAACTATTACACTTCACATGCATAGTAAATTGAGCACAATGAGTGATTGTATCCGATTCATCATACCTAAGCACGACGAAGCCATCATCGATCTTCTCCTTAATGATGCTACGTATGGACTGCTTGGGCTCTCTAGACCCGTGCAGGTAGATTTTTCCTGTACAGCATTTGCCACACCGCTTACACTTGCCTGTTCGTTTGTTAGTAGTAACTCTGATCTTACTCATAATACGTAGTCATCGCAATTCTTGCAGTGGCCATCTGGCTCAAGCCCAGTAGCCGTGTACCAAACAGGGCCGTATGGATGGCCCCTCACGCGGCACCAGAATTTGGTCCACGTGAAGGGCTTCTCCAGTAGATAGGCCCACCAAGATCTAGTGAACCAGTGAAGACGATTAGATCTAGTCGTCTTCATCTTCATCGTCGTCCCCGAAAGCATCAGAGATGTCATCACCAGCGATTGCTCCACCTACGCCAACACGTCCTGTGTGGCCTGTACTACCAGCCGCGCCAGTAGGGCCTGTTGCTCCGGTGTAGCCAACATAACTACTGTTAGCCGAGACGAAGGCTGTCGCCCAATGCCATTTCCCGCGAACCAATTGATTGAATTGATTCGAGTTGAGTTTGACCTCAGTGTCCTTGGTCATCGACAGCATGTCTATTGCTTCATCGAACGTTTCGAGGTAATGGCGTGGCTTATCAGAAAGAGCGTCCATTGCTTGGGGGAACTTGTTGATCTTGTCAGCGTTGTCGGCCATCTTCTGTGCAACTACTTTAAGCTTACTCCGCCATCCTTTGATCGCTTCTTCGTAGGCTTTCTCGTGCTTATCTCGCTGCGTCTTCACCTTCTCAAGAAGGTCCACCACAGACATCCGAACATCCAGATCGATGCTCATAGTTCTCTCCAATTCTTAGCTACCTATGCTTGCTGTTGGCCCCTTACATAGATGCCAACTTCCTTCGGTCTTTGGCAAAACCGCACCACAATATGCACAGACTACCGGCCTGAATCCAAGCGTGCGCCCTGCAGCCTCACAATGACCACACTTAGCTGCCCATGGCGCATTGCCCTTACCACACACAGGGCAAGCCCAGCCTTCTTGCTTCTTAGCCATTTGACCACATCCTAATATCCAACATCCGAAGTCGCTTAACTTCTCGTAGCCTCTTCAAACTCGCTTTCTCTGCCGTCTCTTTCCCCTTCCTATGTGCGGTGTTTCGTTTAAGCATACTCGATAATTGTTTCTTGCTCCTTCGATTGGAGATACCCCCAGAAATAGCCTGCTGCATCTTAAGGACCTTCTTCAGTTGGCTGGAAGTCAGCATCTTTCCCCCACATGCTCACGTCATACACAGCCAGATCGGGGAGACCGAAACGCTTTCGTTCTCGTTTACCAGGACCATAGGTTAATATGGTCTTCTTAGAATCGGCAACTAACGACTTACCAGAAGTCTGACAATCCCATCCTGTGTAATCACATCCGGCCTCGATGTAAAACCATCGTCCATCTCTTAGTTTTCCGATAATCAGCCATGGGCATTCATCACGTACACCCTCATCTATGTAAGCAATTTCAACAACGTCGTCACGATCAAACGTACTAAGATCAACCTTCGATGTAGGGAACGCAGGATCTATGCTTGCCGTAATGCCGTTGTTGTTTGCACCACCAGCATAGCCAAACGCATTCTGCCAATCGTAGCCATCAAGTTCAAGTAACATCTTTCGAGTATGCCCATTTCTGTATGTCTTCTACAGTTGCACAAAGATTAAA
>Ga0307379_10003435_pt1 | contig 23086 bp, 18 predicted proteins | sample UN2MG_FD_202237 | JGI IMG/M metagenome (GOLD analysis project Ga0307379, IMG submission 202237) | Soil microbial communities from Risofladan, Vaasa, Finland - UN-2 | ecosystem: Environmental > Terrestrial > Soil > Coastal area > Acid sulfate soil | place: Finland: Risofladan, Vaasa | collected... | reverse complement strand
GCTGGTGCTGAATACATGGGGCATCAAAACGACTCGTGATTTCGGCGAAATCGTCTGGCTGATGATACGAAACGAGTGGATGAGCGCGCAACCGACCGATTCGATAGACGACTTTAACAATGTTTTCAATTTCAAAACGGCCTTTAAGGACCAATTCGAGTTCCAACAGTCTTAATTTAATTCAAGCCGATACGCCTGGTCGCACCGACTTGACATGTGCTGTGGATTAAATTCGACAAAACCGTAGCTCTTGTACAAAGCGATCGCTTCTTTTAAGACCGAAGCAGTTTCCAAAATCATTCTTTCGAACCCGACCTGCCTTGCTTTAGACAACGCATCATCCAGCAGGAACTTGCCCAGCCCTTTCCCCCTGTGTTCTTTCTGCAAATACATTTTACGAAGCTCGCACGTGTGCTCTTCAGCCGGATAAAGCCCGTAAGCTCCGATTATCGAGCCATCTTCGGTTTCGAGTACAAAGAACTTCCCGCCCCGGCCGAAATAAGAAGACTCGACGTCTTTAATATCGGCATCCGTACACGCCGGGTCCGGCTTCAAATCATATTCCCTTAGAATGCCGTAGACTAAGTCAGCTATATTGTCACAGTCATTATTATTTGCAGGCCTCAATCTCGGCCATGTCTTCTTTTCCATGTCGTCTGCCATTCTCACGCCGGATTATCTATTACCATACCCCGTAATTCAGAATTATCAAACAAATTAACTTCATCCTTTTATTGCGCAGGCCAACTGGAAATATCAGGGCTTTAATGCTGTATAACAAAGGTCTCTGAAATTGTATAGCAGATTTTTTACAAAATAAAAATCCAATGCTCTTTTTGAAATGTTATTTTATTGAGGCATAATTTCCCGAACAGCTTATCTCACCACCCCAACAACAATCAAGCCAGAAATTTCAGAATGCAGAAAGAAGTGAGGCTTATAATGGCGTTGAGTTTTGTTAGCTTGGACTACTGCTGGCCCAGTGCGCGAAAGATTCCTGTTTCTTCAATAATTACCGGATAACCTTCGACAGCTAATGGGATTTGGGGCCGCAATTGTTCTGCTTTTCTCGATGAAAAAACCTTGATGCAGGGCTTACCCTCGAAAAGCCCGATTGCAGTACCTTCGACTCCGGGAATCGCCATCCACTCATCCGTGTGTTCCGCAAGCACCTGCTCGATGATCTTTTCAGGCACAATAATCCTCTCTATATTCTACGGCCAACGAAGAATACGCAACCACAGTCATGTTCTCTGAGAGCCAAAAGACTGGCCTTTGAGGTACTCGCAGAATATGCCCCTAACCGAGTATCCTTTATTTGCCGTCAATGCTCACATCAAACGCACTCAATACGTCATCAATGGGATTGGCAATCGTGTACAGGTTACTACCGGCAAAAAGCAAGCCAACCGGATTGCAGTTCTCATCGTCTGTCACAATGAGAGAACCCGAATCACCGCCGGCGCTGAAAGATCTGCCCCGCCAAATCAACAACTGACCTACAAATTTCGCCACACCGCTGTCATAGCCAACGTTAACTGTGGCATTCATACCGGCTACGCTACCTTTGGTTAGACCTGTCGTCCGGCCATACTTCTGAACAGCGCGCCCCAAAGCGAGGCCTGGTGTGAGAGTATCACTATCCGGCTCTCCATAGCCGCCTGAAGGAGTGGCTTTACCGAGATCAGCCGTCGAACAACGAGCAATTGCCGCATCGACTGTATTATTTGATCCATCGAAGTAGATTGTCACATAATCTTCGAGCGTGCCAATCTTGTCACGTGGGTTCTGTCCACCATCATAAGGACCTGGTTGCAGGACATTGTTTCCAATTGCGGCGTTGTTCTCGTCTGCATATACATGATTGTTGCTCAATGCATAATAAACCCAGTTTTGTCCAACCTTCTTCATAACCCGACAACCAATCGTGCCGGCCGTGATGTTCGGATGCCCTGTTGAAACACCAATCGGGGCAGGGCGCGGCCCAATAGGAAGCTCTACGGTCCCTTCCTCGGTCGTGGCCGAAAACTCGTTGGACCAGTCAGACTCATTACCCGACTCATCTACAGCTGTAACTACGTAATAATAGGTAGTGTCCGGGGCCAGGCCGCTGTCAGAATACACGCTGGAACCTTTATCAACAGAATCTATATATGTATAGGGCTCTCCTGAAGTACTGGAACGGTACACGCGATACTCCGCAAGGTCAGATTCTGTGTTGCCCGTCCAATTCAATGCAATGGCGCTACTGCTGATAGGCACCGCGAACAGCAACGTCGGAGCAAATGGCGGGACAGTATCGGGATCGGGTGTGTCGCCAAGTGTAGTAGCCGAGACCATCTCCGAGTCTTTTGATTCTTTGTCCTGCATCACGGCAGTGACCACGTAATAGTAAGTTGTTCCGGCCTCAAGATCAATGTCAAAGTAATCACTCCATGACCATTTCTCTTCTATCATCACTAGCGCGTCTGGTTGAGTCCCACTGTACACGTTATACGTAACACCTAGCTCTCGGTTGTCCCTCCAGTCAATATCCACATAGTTCGTGCCCACATCTGTTACAGTCAGACCTCGCGGCGCCTTGGGCCCCGTTGGCTTGGGCAAGGCATATATCTTGCCGGTCACAACTTTCTTGACCTTGACGCCGTCGAGCTGGGCTGGGATGCCCGCTACGTTACCGTTCTCCAGAAGCACCAGCACCTCTGGATTACTATCATCGTCGAGGCCAACGGCGGTGCCGACGACACCTTTGAGTGCCATAAGGCGAGCTGTATGTTTTTCCTGGACTTTTTTGACATGTTCAAAGGCTTCTGCACTGCGTCCCTGGGCCATTACAGCACTGGAAAGAGCCAAAAGGCTGAAAATTACGATAGCTACTAATAATTTACAAAAAACTCGTCTTAACATGATTCAATCCTTTCTGTTTCGAGATTTTCAATTTGATTCAAAATCTGAGCCTAATAGTATTATCGAAGCTTTGGCTCAGTTGTATCAGTAAATATTTTGGATTTTGGAGTATCTGCGCTTTTTCACACTCCGGAATATAATTACATCTCACTCAGGTTAGACAGAACAATGATACATAATTATTCTGTTTCTCTCACACCGGTACCTCCAAAATGAATAAACGGCATCATTCCCACCCTAAATATAGAAATTCTGCTGAAAATATAGAATATCAGATTAAGGTGTAAAAGTCAACGAATTTATTCGCAAATTTCCCATTTTCGAGAACTGCTTAGCTAACTGCTGTGAAAAGAAGACTTTAGGACTGTCCGGCACACCTATGGAAGTGACCTATCGAATCCGAACGGCTTGTCAATACTCGGATTTAGAGCCTTCGTCGGTTTCCGGCACTGTAATCAGGTCAGGAATTTTAAGATGATATTTTTATAATGCTCTACACCTTTTTCAAGGTCTGTGATGTCGATATATTCATCCGGCTTGTGGCATAGATGTGGCTTGCCCGGCCCAAAAATAACGACAGGGCTGCCGAGCGAGGCAAAATAAGGGCCGTCCGTGGTGTAGCCTACGGCCTTGGTTTTATCAGTTCCAACAACGGAGCAAAAATCCTTAACAAAGCGGCAACTGCAATCAGTCTCCATCGACTGCATCTGGCGTATTACAGAAACCGCCGCTTCAAACTGTTTATTATCGGCCGTCAACTTTGCGCAGATTTCTTCTAAATCGGCAATAATCGCCTGATGATCCTGCCCGGGAAGAGTGCGGATATCAATTCCAATGCTGCACTTATCCGGCACGACGTTCATCGTTTTACCGCCGGAGATTGTATTTATGCTCATCGAGCAAGTTCCCCGCAGCTTATGCGGCTCGGTTTTGATTTCGTAATTTTCCAGCTCATTCAAAATCAGCCGCATCGAGCCTATTGCGTTGACGCCTAATTGCGGGGCCGAGCTGTGGGCGGCTTTGCCTTTGGTTGTAACATTAAGCCACAACATCCCGCGATGAGCGGTTACAATTTCGAAATCCGTCGGCTCCGGGATAACCACGCCGGCAAGCTCCGGCAGCCAGCCTTTGTCATCAACAAACCGTCTTGCGCCGGCGCTATCGGTCTCTTCGCCCGCAACGGCAGTGAAGATAATATCGCCCTGCAATTTGACGCCGGAATCGACGATCCGCCTGATAGCGGTAACAGCGGCGGCGGTTCCGCCCTTCATATCCACCGAGCCTCTGCCATATATTTTGCCATCGCTTTCAACCGCCGTGAAAGCCGGGCTCTTCCAGGCTGCTTCGCCCGGGCCGACAACATCAAGATGACAGGCAAAAAGCAGTCCGGCCCTCCGTCCGGCGGATTTTACGTGTGCGACAATATTTGCCCTGGTTTGATCCCAGCTATCTATATTGGAGTCTATACCCGAGCGACGAAATTCGGCAGAAATCAACTCTGCCGCGGCTAATTCGCCCTTTTCGTCAGTAGTTTCAGCCTGAATGAGTTTTTTCAACAGTTCTTTCATAGTGAAGCAATTATAAGGCAAACAGCCTAAAATAAAAAATAGAAATATTTTTGTTGCAAATTAAATCATAAACGACCAAAATAAGGGGCTTAAAAAGTTTTAAAGCTGTCGCAAAGGAGCATAAATGGGACCTGTATTAAATGGGCTGCTAAAACTTCAAAGTGTTGAAAACCGTCTGAGGGCCGAAAAGGCAAAGCTTACAAGATGTAGAAGAAACGTAATAATTCAGGAAAATCTGATCAGAAGCCTTCAAAATGCGCTCGAAGCCAAGAAAGAGGAGGCTCAACTGGCCAAGGTTCAATTCGACCGCCTGGAACTGGAACTCAAGACCAGAGATGAATCCATAGCCAAATTAAGAGCATCACTCAACGTCGCAAAAACGAATAAAGAGTATGCCGCTGTGCTCAGTCAGCTCAATACATCCAAGGCCGACAATTCCAAGATCGAAACCCAAAGTCTTGAACTTTTAAAAGATATCGAGGCCGACGAAGATGAATTCAAAGATATCCAGAAGCAGATAGACGAGCAAAAAGAAACACTTGAGAAAACCCGAAAAGAAAGCGAGATACTGGCCAAAAAATACCAGGCTGAAATCGACAATATCCAGCAAGAGTGGGATCAGGCTGCACAGATCATCCCAAAAGATTCTTTAGAAACATTCAAACGCGTGGCCGAAACGTACGACGGCCAAGCTGTCGTGTTAATTGAGCAGCAGGATAATAAAAAGGGACCATATAGCTGTGGGGGCTGCTTCATGGGAATCACCGCAGAGAGCGTCAATATGCTTATGACTAAGGATGACATAATCCGCTGTCCCAACTGCACAAGGATACTTGTGCTCGGCAATTTACATGAAGGTTAGAAGCCAGGAGCAAGACCGCAGAATCAAAGCGTATCCCGCAGCCATTATGCGTTAGCTTGAACTCGTTTTAATTTTGTTTTGAGGAGCCAACGTAGTGTCTGATAAAATCATCGCTCACATAGACGGCGGCAGCAGAGGCAATCCCGGTCCGGCTGCCGCCGGTTTTGTATTGAAAGATTCCAGCGGGACTCAATTGCTGGCAAAAGCCTACGTCATAGGCCGAACGACCAACAACGTGGCCGAATATACAAGTTTCGTAAAAGCCCTCGAAGCTGCGAGAGAATTTAGTCCTGAACAGATCGTCGTTTTCAGTGACAGCGAGTTGCTTGTCAAACAGATCAACGGCCAATACAGGGTGAAAAGCGAGCTCATAAAGCCCCTTTACGAGCAAGCTGCCCGCCTGCTCGACAGGTTCAAGAGCTGGAAAGTCCATCATATTACCCGGGATAAGAACAAACAAGCCGACAGTCTCGTAAACCAGGCTTTGGACGCAGGACACAACATCGAAGGCAAGCGGAAACCGGCGTCGAAGAAGGAAAAGCCGATCCGGCTCGGGGTACTCATCAGCGGCGGCGGCACAACATTGATTAACATCCTCAAACAAATTAAAAAGGGCCTTCTCAATGCCGAGGTGGCTGTCGTTATCAGTTCGCGTTCAACAGTGACGGGAGTCGAGAAAGCGAAAAACGCCGGGATGGACGTGAAAATTATCCGCACAAAAGACTACCAGGATATTGATGAATTCAGCAAGCGTATCGAAGCAGAGCTCGTCGCGGCAAATGTTGACCTCGTCATCCAGGGAGGCTGGCTCTGCCTTTGGAAAATACCGTATCGATACGAACATCGCGTGATGAACATCCACCCCGCCCTGCTGCCAAGCTTCGGCGGAAAAGGAATGTGGGGCCATCACGTCCACGAGGCGGTAATAAAAGCGGGCTGCAAAGTAAGCGGCTGCACCGTCCATTTCTGCACAAATGAATATGACAAAGGGCCCATCATCATCCAGCGAACCTGTGAGGTCCAAAACGACGATACTCCCGACACGCTGGCCGCCAGGGTCTTCGAGCAGGAATGTATCGCATATCCGGAGGCCATAAGCTTATTTGCCGCCGGCAGGTTGTCCGTCGAAAACGGCATTACAAGAATCAAACCGTGAAGCGCCAAATCCGGATCTGACCACGATACGCAAGCCGTAACATATTATCAAATATAACTATTTCGACTTTGCGATGGCAGGCTCACTTTTCTCCGGCTCAGGTTCTAGATACCCTTCAAGTTTCAAGTGCTCTTCATCCTGCACGTCGATCTTGATAAGGTTCTTGCCTTTGAATGTGCCTCCCAGTACAGCTTCCGAAAGCGGGTCTTCTATATAGTGTTCGATCGCTCTTCGCAAAGGCCTGGCCCCGAATTCAGGATTATAGCCTTTATCGATTAGAAACTCCTTTGCCTGGTCCGTCAGTTCAAGTTTGAATCCGTGCTCGATCAAACGTTTGAATACCTTGGCAAGCTCGTAATCAACGATAATTTGTAGATCTTCTCTTGTTAATGCCTGAAAGACGATGGTGTCGTCAAGCCGGTTCAGGAATTCAGGCCTAAAGTGATGCTCCACCTCTTTCTGGAGAACATCTTTCATTTTCTCATAATTCGCCTCGGGGCTTTTCTTGCCAAAACCAAAACCGGATTGATTCTTAATCAAATCAGCGCCGATGTTGCTGGTCATAATGAGAACGACGTTCTTAAAGTCAACGCTTCGTCCGAAACTGTCCGTCAACCTGCCCTCGTCCATAATCTGTAACAGCACATTATAGACATCAGGATGGGCCTTCTCTATTTCATCAAGGAGCAGCACAGCGTATGGCCGCCTTCTTATCCTTTCGGTTAATTGTCCGCCTTCTTCGTAGCCAACGTATCCGGGAGGAGCCCCTACCAATCGACTGACATTGTGCTTCTCCATAAATTCGCTCATATCCAGCCGAATGAGAGAATTTCTGTCACTGAACATAAACTCCGCCAGGGCTTGTGCGAGCAGCGTTTTTCCCACACCGCTGGGCCCAAGGAGTATGAAGCAACCCATCGGACGATTGGGGTCCTTCAGGCCGCTACGACTACGTCTAACTGCCTTGGCCACAGCACTAATTGCCTCATCCTGTGAAACAACCGTTTTATGCAGCTCGGACTCAAGTTCCAGGAGTCGCTGGGTTTCCTTTTTCTCCAGCTTCGTCAACGGCACACCCGTCATATTGCTGACGACCTCCGCAATGATCTCGTTGTCCACTACTCCGGTCGACTCTTTGTTTTCCTCATACCATTTTTTATGCAGTTGGGTCTTTTCATCCAAAAGCTGTTGGGCTTCATCCCTCAATGCTGCCGCCTGTTCATAATCAGCATTTTTGACGGCCTCGTCTTTTTCCCTTTGCAGCTTTTCTATTCTCTCTTCTATCTGTGTCAAATCGGGAGGAGGAGTCATATTCTTTAATCTAACTCGTGCACCGGATTCATCGATTACATCTATCGCCTTATCGGGCAGACATCTGCCGGTAATATATCGGGTCGAAAGTTCTACTGCATGAAAAAGGGCCTCGTCGGTAAATCGAACCCTGTGGTGCGCCTCGTAACGGTCCTGAAGTCCTCTGAGTATATCCAGGGTCTCATCCTTCGAAGGCTGCTCGACAATTATCGTCTGGAAACGCCTTTCAAGCGCCCCGTCTTTCTCGATATGCTTTCTGAACTCGTCTAAAGTAGTGGCGCCAATACACTGAACTTCTCCTCTTGCAAGAGCCGGCTTGAGCACGTTCGAGGCATCGATAGCACCTTCGGCTCCACCCGCTCCTACAAGCGTATGAAGCTCGTCAATGAACAATATAACATTCTTTGCCCTTCGGACTTCGTTAATGACTGCCTTTATTCTTTCTTCGAATTGTCCGCGATATTTTGTCCCGGCTACCATCATTGCCAAATCAAGCACCACCATCCGCTTACCCTTGAGGATTTCCGGCACTTGCTTGTTGACTATCTGCTGGCTCAGACCCTCGACAATAGCAGTTTTACCTACGCCTGCTTCGCCCAGGAGAACCGGATTGTTCTTCGTGCGCCGACATAGTATCTGGACCAGCCGCTCAATTTCTTTCTTCCTGCCGATTACCGGGTCGAGTTCGCCGCCAGCGGCTAATTGTGTAAGGTCTCTGCCGAAACTGTCCAGTGCCGGCGTCTTACTCTTCGTCTTTCTGCCTATGGTCGGGGTCATCTTCATTCCAAGAGCCGCAGGCCCGTCATCCACACCGGCTCCCAGCAGATTCAACACTTCCTGACGCACATCCTCGAGTTTCAAACCAATATCCATAAGAACCTGAGCTGCTATACCTTCGCTCTCTCGCAGCAGACCCAACAGGATATGCTCTGTCCCTACATAATTATGGTTAAGCGACCGGGCTTCTTCGATCGCATACTCAATCACCTTCTTGGCTCGTGGCGTCTGGGGCAGCTTGCCCATTGTTACCATATCAGGCCCGCTTTTAACCAGTTTTTCAACTCCGAACCGAAGCTTCTTTATGTCCACATCCAGATTCTTCAGAACCGTAGCACCCACTCCGCTGCCTTCCTTAACCAGCCCGAGAAGGATGTGTTCGGTCCCTATATATTCGTGGTTAAAACGCTGGGCTTCCTGGTTAGCCAGCGCCATAACCTTACGTGCACGGTCTGTAAAACGCTCAAACATCTTTTACCCCGAAACATAGTTTAGAAAAATATCGATTCTCCTGCTACTGCCCTTGGATAAACACCATCGTAGTATAACAATCGGCGATAAGTAACATTTTATTTTATTTTTTCTTATTATATAGCACTCAATCCGTCTGTCAAACATGCAATATCTGCTCACTGCCCTGCTTATCAGGACTGTTAATACATATCTTTATATAGCTCAGACTGAGCTGATGTTCATTCTCGGGTCAACATTTTCTTTATTCTCAATTTTATCGGCAGAAACAGATGCCAACTTTCCGATTACACGTGCAAAAATCCAGATTTTGGGCACCGAAATAGGCTTATCCTGGTATATTGGTACAAGTCATTATGCAATGCGGCACCTAAGTAATCATTTGGAGCTATATCGAATTACACGCCGGATTTTGAAAATAAGGATAAAATACACCCATCATCCGGTTCATGAGCAGGTATCCTAATCCGATTTTCTCTTGCCGCCCTCGGACAGAAGGCAAAGGACCGAAAGCAGAAAGGACGAGGCACGAGCCATCCATCGACCAATCTCTCTGCCGTTCATAGCTCATCCGGCCTCTGATCTCTGATTTCCGATCTACCCATTTTCGGGGTAGTCAGGTTTTTAAAATTGGGTTTGTTTGGCTTTGTTTTTTTGCCGCCCGAAAACACGATTATTTTCATATGCCCTTAATATGTAATTACTTACATCCTTTTGGTTTTTCGAAAATTGGGTTTGTTTTGCATAAAAGGGTCTTTCTATAAAGGCGCAAAGGCACAGAAACACACCGGCAAAGAAATAGCAATCTGAAATATGAAATCTTAAATCGAACAATTCTCTTGCTCCGCTGATTACCGCCCTCTGATTTGTGATTATCGATTGACTATTTATGATTGGTGATTTGTTCACTCATCATTCTCCATTCGAAATTCACCATCCATAATCCATTAGTTAGATATATATTATACGTAGCGGCAGGTTGTTCCTCAAGTATATTTTTCAGAATAATTCGGAAATGTCGAATAGATTAGCCTCTCTATTGGAGCGCAGGAGGATAGAAAAGAACAGGGCTTTGAGGTTCTTAGGAGGAAAAATCGTTTACGAAGAGGCTCAAATTCGGATCCCGGCGTGCCGGGATGAGCAGATTTGCGCCTGCCGGACTCCGAACTGTTCTCCTGTTTGAGTCCGGATTGATAAGCAACTTACACCAATTGGATTTAGTTCTTGCGCCACACTGTCATTCCCGCGAAGAGCCTGCCCTGAGCGAAGCCGAATGGGCGGGAATCCATTTTTCCCCATCCTTGAGCCTTAGTAAAGAGTAAATCGGTGTTACCTGGCACAATCCCACCACTACAAGCGCACATATTAAATACAATTGGTCTTATACGTTAATCGGAAGAGCTAAGAGTCTATTCGAATAACGGTTTGCTATCACTTGTCATGCTGAACCCTTCGACTCCGCTCAGGACATGCTACGTGAAGCATCTGGGTTGCGAACGGCGATATCAAGCCCGGATTTGCGTCATCCATCGCTGCATCGACGGACTTCGGCTTCGCCTCAGACCTGTCCTTGAGTGAAGCGAAGGAATGACAAACACTAAAGGGTAATTCGGATCGGCTCTAAATATACATGATTCTTGAAATGCTTAATATGTGTCCGTTTGTTTAGAGCCGGATTTAGCAGTCGCTAAAGTGGGCTGTGCACCCGGTTTGTCCGGCATCTCTTAATTCTTAGTAGGCGTACTTATTGCTATCGATATCTTATGCTTTTCGTCTTAGCTGCGATCTTCCTCAAGCAACTTTCTGAGATATTGATTTTCCCGGCGAGTCGCTTCAAGATCGAAAACCTGGTATTTAATACACACTCGCAGGTAATCCAGCGATTCCTGCAGACTATTTATGCTTTTTTCAAGCTTTTTACGGTTTGCCTGTGCTTGTTTGGCGAGTTGAGCTAACTTTCTATGCTGCGGGTCGGCTGTCTCACCAAACTCTTTGACCAGTTCGTTAAGTTTGTCTTCAAGGTTTGTTTCGTCCATCAAATCACTCTCCTCTCGAATGCACGTTCCTTACCAAAACCCCCAAATATAGAGATACACCTAAACCTCATACCTGGTTATTAGTGCAAACTCCATACCCGAATGCTTAAGAACCGGTTTTTTACTTATATTCGCGACTTGGCCCGATAAAAAGCCGGTCATAGCAAAATTGTGTGTTATCCATAAATTTTGTTCCTGTACTCCGAAAAACAACCGTTATATGGATTAAAATAGTATGTTGTAGAAAATAAACGCCCCAGATATGCTTGCATTTCATCGCTTTGGGTAACAGCCGTACTGGATAATAGTTAGGCCAGTGTTGATATTTCTAAACACCGCAGTCGGTCAGTAGCAACGCCCATGTTTTGTAAGCTCCACAATTATCTATATTGAATTTTCCTCATACATATTTTTGCTACTGTTATTTGTGTTTCTGCTAAGCGTTTTTTATATTTTAAATGGTTTCAAAGAAGTAGAGCATACTGTTTCATGCTAAGAAATACTTTCGGATCAAAACCAGAACACTCCCCCTGACATAGCCCGTCGATATCGGCGTAGCTAACATCTGTTAGCCGCCCGGACAATAGCTGAGGTGTAATATGAGCAGAAAAAAACGATCAAAAGCTACTAAACGAAAAAGTAATTTCCGCCTTCTCAAGATGGCCTTCATTCTGGTCATACTTGCTATATTGGCGGTTATTATACAAGGCCGAAACCCATTTACAGTAATCTGCCAGATTGTTTCTTTTTTAAAGTCCGTCTAAAGCCTTTTTTTTAAGCAATATGACCCTTTTCCCAACTCAGGCATGGGCTAAATCTGCGCTATCTCAAAATGAGCCTGTAAATGGCGGCAAATCGCCATATTATCCGCATCTTTTTCAGGCATGGATCGTGCTTTGAAATCTCAGCGATCAAAACACCTCTTCATCCTCTTCTCGCCATGCCGGGTCAACTATGCAGAGAAACTTCAGATCGGTATTTCCCCTGTTTTCAATGTATTGTACAGCGTTAGGTGGAATATAGATGGCACACTCAGGTCCAACTTCGAAACTCTCCTGATCTATGTGCATCAAGCCTTGTCCGGCCGTCACGTAGTATACCTCTGAGGATTTGAGTTTATGCGGCTTAGTTTTTTGGCCGGCCTCAACTTTTGCATGAGCAAGGCTGTAACGAGCCGCTATACCTGCTTTCTCAGGGTGTAAAAGCTCACGCAAAATTGATTCATCGCCTGCTGCGAATTCCCGGCAATTTTTTAAATATTTCACAAACATCATCATTCTCCCAGGAGAATCGATCCTTTTGTAAAGAATGTCCCGGCAACACAGGCAATCAAAAGACAAGCCAATGCTGCCGCCTCCGGGACCTTCTACTTTCAAACCATACACTACTGATATTTTGTTCATTCGTCAAATCAGAAGCAGCTCCCAGGGCCGCCAACGGGGTGTGGCTAATTTTTCTGGCACTACATAAGCTTGTCTTGTGTAAAGGATTGTGTTCTTTGTCATTGCGAGCGAAGCGAAGCAATCTCGACCGTTCGCAGGATAGAGATTGCCACGGCCACATGCTGTGGCCTCGCAATGACGACAGGGGAAATTTCCAGCTTTGAGAGCAAGCATTTAAGAACGAAAAATCGCCTGCCAGAATATCGGGTCGCACCCCGCCAACGCAGCTTATCGGGATTTGATTTGCCTGTTAACGCCTGACAGCTATAATAAAAGTTTTATGAAGGATTTAGGACGGGGAACTATCCGGCCTGTGTATAAGCATTTACATTGAGAATAGTCGTCAAATCGCTTCGAACATTTGATATGTGGAGGTAACATTCATGACAAGTTCCAAAGATGATATGAACAGGCGCCGGTTCATGCAGTTTGTTGCCGGCTCAGCCGCGGCAATAGCACTGCCCCAAATCCCCCTGAATGCCGCCGAGACGGCAGGTCCGCAGCGGCCGAATATCCTCTGGATCAGCACAGAAGATATCAGTCCCGATCTGGGCTGTTACGGCGACAGCTATGCCGTTACACCCAATATCGACAAAATCGCAGCCCGGGGCGTCCGCTATACAAACGTATATTCGCACTCCGGAGTTTGTGCCCCGACGCGATCCGGTATTATTACCGGCATGTACCCGACCACTCTCGGAACCCACCACATGCGATGTAAGGGCGTGCCGCCGGCCTATGTAAAATGCTTCAGCGAATACATCAGAGCGGAAGGTTACTACTGCACGAATAATTCCAAGACCGATTACCAGTTTGACCCGCCGGTAAGCGCCTGGGACGAAAGCAGCCGTAAGGCCCACTGGCGCAATCGCGGCAAAGACCAGCCGTTCTTCGCTATCTTCAATTTCACGACTTCGCACGAAAGCCAGATCCGCAACAGAAGTAAAGCAATGCTCAAGCGTCTGGCGAGTTTGAAGCCGCACGAAAGGCACGACCCGGAAAAGGCGGTGCTGCCCCCCTACTATCCCGATACGCCGGCGGTTCGTCGAGACTGGGCGCAGTATTACGACATTATCACGCTGACCGACAAGCTCATTGCCGACGTCCTAAAGCAGCTTGAAGACGATGGGCTGGCCGATGACACAATAGTATGGTTCTGGGGCGACCACGGGCGCGGCCTGCCGCGGGGCAAGCGGTGGATTTACGATTCGGGTCTGAAGGTTCCACTGATTATTCATGTGCCGGAGAAATGGCGAAAGCTCGCAATGCCGGACAATCCCAATGCGGTCAAGCCCGGCACCGTCAATGACGACCTGGTTGCCTTCATAGATTTTGCCCCGACGATGCTTTCATTAACCGGCATAAAAATCCCGGACCACATACAGGGCAAAGCGTTCCTCGGCAGCCAGAAGGCTACACCTCGCGAATATATTTTCGCCGCCCGCGACCGGATGGACGAAGCGTACGATCTGATTCGTGCCGTGCGTGACAAGCGCTATAAATATATTCGTAACTACATGCCGCACCTGAGCCGTGGTCAGGACATCGATTATATGAACCAGATGCCGACAATGCAGGAGATGCGGCGGCTCAACGCCGAGGGCAAGCTCAAAGGCCCGCAGAAACAGTATTTCGAAGAGATCAAACCTGTCGAGGAGCTCTACGACACCGCCGCCGATCCGCACGAGGTCAAAAACCTGGCGGGCGATCCGAAGTACAAGGATGTGCTCCGGCGGATGCGCGTAATCCACGCCAAATGGGTCAGGGAGACTGGCGATGTCGGGCTTATCCCTGAGCCTGAGTTCGACGAAATGAAGCGCCCGTGCGGCGAGTACCAAAAGACGGCCGAGCCGGTCTTCTGGGCGCCCAAATGGCAGCCGGGCGAAGCTACGCGCCGCATAACAATCGCCTGTCCTACGGCCGGAGCATCAATCGTGTATAGAATCAGCACTGCCGGCCAGGCCGAGGGAGACTGGCGACTCTACACAAAATCCGTATGGCTCACAAAGGGCAAGGTCCTGCACGCAAAGTCTTGCCGCATAGGCTTCAAAGACAGCAAGCAGGTCCAATTCAAATTCGACGATGAGGTCTCGACGCCTCGCCCACCCAAAACTCCGGCAAAGGACAATCAGCACTGGCGGAACAAACTAAACCAAACGGACCTGCTGAAACGCCTGCGCAAGATAAAGGAACTGGACGGCGAGGGCGACAAAGCGATACCCGAATACTTCGAGGCCCTGGGTGACAAGTACGCTTCGGTCCGTTACTGGGCCGTTGTAGGCCTGCATAATAACTCAAAAGGAGAAGTGCGCGCAAAAACCGCCATTGAAAAAGCACTGAATGACCCGGCGGCGGTCGTTCGCATCGCCGCGGCCCACGCGATCTGCGACTGGGGCGACGAAGATAAAGCCCTGCCCGTATTAGCAGCAGGTTTACAAGATAAAACAGACAAGGCAAGACTGCACGCGATAATAGCCCTGAACAAAATCGGCGAAAAGGCCCGCCCCCTCCTGCCGCAGATAAAGGCCGCTCAGAAAGATTCGGACAATTACGTCCAGCGCGTCGCACAAACGACGATCAAGCAGCTTGGGGGCGCATAAATTGGGATCAAAGCACGCAAGGGGACAAAAGATGAATATGAAAAGATTCATTGCATGCGTATTGATTGTGTCGGTTATTTTCTTTATTTTCCCTATCCCGGTCTATGGATTATTCATAAGATTTTTTGGACTGATTCCGCCAACTGGTTTTCGGTCGCTGGATTTGCTTTTTATGATTCCAAGTTCAATTTTAGGAGGTTTCATCTTTGTCCTGATATTCTTCCTCGCCAAAGGCTCAAAACTCGGACAAAATGGATTATTATACGGCTTTTTATGGTTTCTTGGATTTAGCGTCGTTAGTGAAGTTGGATTTTGGATCGCGCTCAAATACAGTCCAATCATGATGATAGCAGGCATAACCTCCGGGCTGGGTCATCTGGTAAACGGGATTATCACTGAAAGGTTAAGCAAGTGAGTGGAGGGAAAATATTCGTCGGCCGAAAAGTGGAATTTCGACAGTTTTATCCCGAAACCTTCAAAATGTGAATTGAGGTGGATTCGTAAGGCTTAATACATCAATAAAGTGTACTGGTCATATAAAGTAAATATTGACAAAACAGATCGCCGACAATACAAATACATAGATGAACCCTTTAAATGAGGACAGCTTATGGCGGATGAAATAAAAAAAATATATCAGGCATTCGATCCATCCCCGCTGGAGGCCAACCAAACCGATCTTTATGTTGATTTGGACGAAGTCAGGGGAAGTGATGAACCTGTAAACAAGTTAGCCCAAACAATAAAGCTATCCGAGAGTACTACAACCCAGTTATTCGCCGGCCATATTGGGAGCGGCAAAAGCACAGAGCTCAGGCTTTTGCAGAAACAATTACAGGATGAGGGGTATTTTGTTGTTTTCTGCCAAATTCTTAAAGATATAGATGAAAGGGATGCGGACTTTCCTGATATTCTTTTATCGATGATGCGCCAGATGGTAAGTCAGATTAAAGAAAGAGGTAAAATTCAACTAAAGCCGGGTTACTTTCAACAGAGGTTTGAAGAATTAAATGAACTTTTAACATCAAAAGTTGACCTACCGGATCTTGCTAACGGTTTATTAAATCTTTCCTCCGCGATAAAAAGCAGCCCCGATACACGCAAAAAAATCAGGGAGATTTTCGAACCTAAAACAAACGACTGGTTATCTGCCGCTAATGATATTATCAGTGAAGCCGTTCTTGAATTGGGTAAAAAAGATCATAACGGCCTGGTTATCATAGTAGATGACCTTGACAAGGTTTCTGTGGAGAAATCCGCAGAACAACAATCTTCTGTGGCTGAACGGTTATTTCTTAACAGACATGCTCAGCTTACAGGATTTCAATGCCATATAGTTTATACGCTCCCGCTGCCTTTGGTTTATTCGTGCAGAGAACGAGATATAGCAAGTTTGTATAAGCTGGATGCCCCGCCGGTTGTCCCGATGACAAAAGTGGTCGGCAGAGATGGGAGAAAATATAAAAAGGGTTTTGATAAGTTTGTAAAGATCATACAAAAACGCCTTAAAAAAGCAAAAGTGACAACATCCGTGTTTGAAAATGATGGGATTAGAGATAAGATAATTAAATACAGCGCAGGGCAACCTCGTCAGCTTATGATCCTTATTCGCGAAGCAATCATTGCAGGTTCCATACCGATAAAAGAAAAATATATCGAAAATATAGCAAGAAAAATCAGGCATTCCTACGAGCGACAGTTGCGGGAAGAGCACTGGTCGGTTATTAAGCAGGTAAAACAGGATAATCGTCTTGATAGAAATGCCGATAATGATTCGTTATGTATGGAGCTGCTGGCTAACAGGGCTATACTTTACTACCGGAATAAAGAACAATGGTATGGACTAAATCCATTGCTGCCGGAACGTGACATCTAATCCAATGGAACCTGATAAGTTCTTCTCAGAATCGACAAATCAGACGGCCCTCCAGCAGGCAGAGCTTGCTGCTCTTCTCAGAATGCTGAGTATATCCGAAGGTACATTTTCTTTGAGCATTGCGATCTGCAACAACCCTTCCCTGCGAGAATACTTAATAAGCAAAATCGCAGAACAAAAAGCAGGTATTGAGAAAATCCCAATAGAAAAAAACTGTACGGATGTGCTGGCATTTGCTGAAAAAAAGATAACGAACAAAAGACCTTCCTCTATCTTTATAACCGAAATTGAAAACGCCCTTCCGTCAGATGAAGTTCAGCCGAGGATTATAAGAAATCTTAACGCTTCAAGAGAACTCTGGCAGCAAGAATTCTCCTGTCCTGTTGTTTTCTGGCTGGCGGAATACGCAGCCACAATGTTACAAAGAGATGCCCTCGATTTTGCTTCCTGGCTGAGCCACAGCTTTGAGTTTATATCCGAGCAGGCGACTGCGATGGCCGGGACGCTGGATGCTTATGCCGGTAATATTATATCCGCCGGTAAGCTTGACGCCGACCAGAAACGTTTCAGAATTGCAGAACTCGAACAGCGTATAGAAGATGCGGGTGATCCGCCAAAGCCCAAACTTTCTCAGCACGTACTGGTTTGGCTCAATGAACTTTCCTACCTTTACAAAACCATTGGAGACCTGGATACAGCCGTGGCGAATATTCTTTATTCTCTGCACATCTCGGAGAAGATCGGCCTTCAGGCAGCGACAGCAAGTTCTTACGGAAATTTAGGGCTGATTTATCGAATGCGCGGCGACCTGGACAAAGCCGAGCAAATGCATACCAAGTCGCTGGAGATTAATGAAAAGCTCGGGCGGTTAGAAGGCATAGCAAATGAGTATGGCAATTTAGGGGCAATTTATCAAACGCGAGGTGATCTGGACAAGGCCGAGCAGATGTATAAAAAGTCGCTGGAGATCACAGAGAAGCTTGGTCTTCAGTCAGTGATGGCAAGTTTTTACGGCAATTTAGGGGCGATTTATCAAACGCGCGGCGACCTGGACAAGGCCGAGCAAATGCTTAAAAAGTCGCTGAAGATTGACGAAAAGCTCGGGCGGTTAGAGGGTATAGCAAGTAGTTATGGCAATTTAGGGGTAATTTATCAAACGCGAGGTGATCTTGACAAGGCCGAGCAGATGTATAAAAAGTCGCTTGAGATCACGGAGAAGCTCGACCTTCAGGCAACGATGGCAATTTCTTACGGCAATTTAGGGGCGATTTATCGAGAGCGCGGCGATCTGGACAAGGCTGAGCAGATGCTTTTAAAGTCGCTGGAGATAGACGAAAAGCTTGGGCTGTTAGAGGGCATGGCAATTCGGTACGGCAATTTAGGATCGGTTTATCTAAAGCGCGGCAACCTGGACAAGGCCAAGCAGATGCATAAAAAGTCGCTGGAGATTAACGAAAAACTCGGGCTGTCAAAGGGTATGGCAATTGACTACGGCAATTTAGGCGCCGTATGTGAACAACGGGGTGACGTAGAGAAGGCCAGAGAGTACTGGGAGCAGGCGCTGGAGCTTTTCAAGAAGATTGGTATGAAGCCGGAGATAAAGACGGTACAGGGATGGCTTGATAAACTGAAAGAAAAGTAAAAAGGCAAAAGGAAAAATTGAGATTACTTCGCGGAGTTTATCCTTGAGCAATGCGAAGGGCTTGCAATGACGAGTTACACGGCGATTGTGTAAAGGGATCGATGATGGGAAAACGTATATTATTTTATATGGCGTTGATTATTTGTTTTATGAGTTTGGCATTTTGTGCTGAGGCGCAGGAATTAGTGTCAAATCCTACGTTTGAGGCGGGGCAAACGGCGAAGGTGCCTACGGGCTGGTCTGTGTGGGGGCCGGAGTGGGAGGAGGCGGCTTGCAGGGTGCGAGCGAGTTCCGGCGGTGGTTTTGTTGTAGATGGGGCCGATCCATACGCCGTGGGCGGGGTGGTTCAGGATATTAAAGGAATCAAAGGCGGGCAGGCATACGCGGTCAAATCGGTCTGTCTGTTACGAGATATTCCCGCCCCCTACCATTCATTGTTAGTGCGTGTAAGCTGGATGCGCGGCGGCAAATTGCTGCACCCGGCGGGGATGCTTGTGCGAGGGCCGATTATCGAGAATGGTGTTGCGAAGTTCGACGATGTTCTCATCGCGCCGGAGGATGCCGATAGTGCCCGTTTATCGCTGGAGGTCAAGTGGCCGCGGGGCGGGACGGTTCTATGGAAGAGCGTGAGTATTCAGCCGGCGCCGGCGCCCGAGCCGAGGAAGGTCAAGGTCGGCACGGTCTTTCTGCGACCGAGGAATAGCACGCCGGAAAAGAATCTGAAGCTCTGGTGCGAGCAAATCGATGCCGCAGGTAAGCTCGGGCTTGACATCGTCTGCTTAGGCGAGGCGATTAGGGCGGTCGGCACCTCAGCGACCATCGAAGATCGCGCCCAGCCGATACCGGGGCCTACCAGTGAGGTATTGGCTGAGGCCGCGAGGCGAAATAAAATATGGGTAGTGGCCGGCCTTACCGAACTGGACGACGAGATCGTTTATAATACCGCTGTGCTGCTGGACCGCCGGGGAGAGATTGCCGGCAAGTATCGCAAGGTCCACCTGCCGCGTGAGGAATGGAAGAAAGGCATTCGGCCCGGCAACGAGTATCCGGTTTTCAAGACGGACTTCGGCAAAGTCGCTATCCAGATATGCTACGACTGGTTCTTCCCCGAGCCGGCGGAAATCTTCGCTCTTCAAGGGGCGGAGATTATCTTCGCCCCGACCTGGGGCAACACCCTGCCCGATGAGGAGGGCCGGGTTGACGGCGAGTCGACATTTCGAGTCCGTGCGCGGGACAACGGCGTCTATATGGTCCCATCGGTATATGACGGCAGCAGCCTGGTAATCGACCCGATGGGCAGGATTCTGGCCTCGAACAAGGGCAAAGACGGCGTATTCTGGGCGGAGATCGACCTGAACAAACGCGAACCTCTTTACTGGGTCGGTCACTGGCGTTCAATCGGCCCTCGCCACCGCATGCCGCAGACCTATAAGGCTTTGTCGGAAGTCTCGCAGTAGAACAGAACTTCACGCCGGACGTAACAATAAACAGGTTGTCTTGGCGGGCAGGGTATGATATTTTGTCTTCCGGCATAGTTTTAGCTTTAGGCGAATACTTTTGAAAGATAGATTACAAGGCAAATTTATCGTACTCGACGGCCCGGATGGCTGCGGGAAGAGTACGCAGACAGGGCTTCTGGTCCAGTGGCTTCAAGGTGAGGGCGTGCCGACCAGCCGTTTTCGCGATCCCGGCGATACATCCATCGGTGAGAAAATAAGGGAAATCCTGCTCAATCCCGAACACCTTGCAATGGACACGAGAACAGAATTATTATTGTACATGGCGGCCAGGGCGCAGCTTTGGGCGGAAAAAATAGCCCCGGCACTACAGGCGAATCGGTGTGTCGTACTCGACAGGTGGCTGTCCAGCACGTGCGCCTATCAGGGCTTCGCGGGCGGCTTCGGAACCGAAAAGGTGATAAGAATTGCGACGGACTGCCTCGAAAGAGTCTGGCCTGACCTGACCATTATTCTCGATGTGAATCTCAAGACGGCTGCGGGACGTTTGGACCGGCAGTTAGACAGAATGGAGGCCAAGGGGGACGGCTACCACCAAAAGGTCCGCGAGGGATTCCTGCAATTAGCCGAGGAGTACGAAAACGTGCTGGTAGTCGATGCCAGCGGCGGGATCGAAGCAGTTCACAAGAAGATATTGCAACTTATCTCAGAAGCGAGTTTTACATAAATGTCATTCAAAGAGATTTTCTGCCAGGACAGGGCAATCGAAATTCTGCAGCGGGCCTTCGCATCGGGCAAGTGGGCGCATGCGTATATCTTTGCCGGGCCTGAAGGCATTGGCAAATTCAAAACCGCCCGCGAATGGGCCAGGCTGCTTCTTTGCAAAAAGCCCATCTTAGAAAACGGCTTTGCCGACGGTTGCGGCTCTTGCCAATCCTGCAGGCTTTTAGAAGCCGACTCAAATCCCGACTTCGCTCATATCTACAAGGAATTGCGGGAATTTACCGAAGAGGGCAAAGGCAAACCCCCGCCTGTAGATTTGCCGATAGATGTAATCCGGGAATTCCTGATAGCGAAGGTCCCAACGAAGCCGACGCTTTCCCATAGAAAGGTCTTTGTCGTCAGCGAAGCTGAAAGGCTAAATGTTCATTCGCAGAACTGCCTTTTGAAGGTCCTCGAAGAGCCGCCCGAATATTGCTGTATCGTGCTGCTGTGCACTCGCATGGAAAAGCTACTGCCTACGACCAAATCGAGGTGCCAGACAATCCGGTTCGGCCCGATAGACGAAAGCAGGATAATCGAAAAATTAAAAGATAAGGGCCTTGAAGAAAAGCCGGCCCGGTACTTCGCACGCCTGGCGCAAGGCAGTGTGGGACAAGCGTGCCAGTGGGCGGAACTTGAGTTGGCCGGCGCAAATCTTTACAAAGCCAAAAAAAAGTTGATAGACTCTTTAGTCAGCTACGAACTCCCCGAAACTCTTAACCTGGCCCAGGAGCTTCTCGCAGAAAGCAAGAAAATCGCCGCCGAGTGGACAAACCTCGATACGGCCACAAGTAGGACCGACATCAATAGAAGGGCCATGAAGTTTATTGTTCGGATAATCATATCGGCCCTGCACGATGCGATGAATCTACACGTAGCCAGGGCGAAAGAACCTGTCAATTTCGACCAAAAAGAGCAGATAGAGAAGTTAGCTGCCCGTTTCGACGCCGAGCCGGCGGCGGAAAAAATCTCCGATTGCTATCGCGTGCTGCGATGGATCGAGTCCAGCGTCAATGAAAAGCTTATTTTCGAACAGCTATTGTTAAGTCTTGCCGATTCTGATACAATCCAAGTTTAGCCATAGTATAACGTAAATTAGTATGAATATAGGTAGTTTGGATGTCAAAAAACTTGGAAGCAAGAACCAAACAGGCAAAGCATAAGAAGTATATCCTGGTTCGATACGGGCGGATGAGCACACTCGGCCTATTCGAGCATCACGAGACCGGCATACTCAAGGTGCACTCTCGCGTCGTGATAAAAACCAACAGAGGCCTTGAACTGGGTTATCTCGTAGGCCGGTTCAGCTCCTACAAGAGCGGTCAATTCAGACTAAACCATGAGCAATTAAAAGAGTATTTCAATAACGAAGACATCGATTTATCGCAGGGCCAGGCGGGCAAATTCATCCGTTACGCAACCGCCGCGGATATTAGCGAAGAGCGGCACCTGCGGAAAATCGCAAGAGAAGAAATGGAATACTGCAGGCGTTTCGTCAGGGAAATGGACCTGCCGATGAAAATAGTCGATGCAGAACACGTGTTCGGCGGCGAACGCATCATCTTCTACTTCATGTCTGACGGACGGGTGGATTTTCGCGACTTAGTCAAAAGAATCGCACAGGAATATCAGACGAGAATCGAAATGCGGCAGATCGGCTCACGGGATGAGGCCAAACTTCTCGGTGACGTGGAAAGCTGCGGACAACAATGCTGCTGCCAGCGATTCCTCAAACACCTCAAGCCGGTCAATATGCGAATGGCCAAGATGCAAAAGGCCACACTCGATCCGGCCAAAATCTCCGGCTATTGCGGCAGATTGAAGTGCTGTCTGCGATATGAGGACGAAACCTATACGGACCTCAAGAAAAGACTGCCGAAAAAGAATACCAGGGTAAAGACCAAAAACGGCCAGGGCAGAGTTATAGATACCCAGATATTAAGTCAGTTGGTTATGGTCGAATATGAAAGTGGGGAGAAAATCGCCGTTGGTCTCGAGGAGCTTGAGATACTCCCCCAGTCCGCAGCAACAGATCAAAAACAGAATGGCAACTCGAAAAAGAAGGGCAAGAACAATAAAAAATAGTTATCCCTGGTGTGTGATTTCAGTCGTCAAGGAAGAAAAATGCCTCGCAAGATCATCGTAACGTCAGCCTTACCTTATGCAAACGGCCCGATACATATAGGGCATTTAGTGGAATATCTCCAGACAGATATCTG